>Ga0181597_10004230_pt1 | contig 14361 bp, 9 predicted proteins | sample 041ome_5_FD_148647 | JGI IMG/M metagenome (GOLD analysis project Ga0181597, IMG submission 148647) | Coastal salt marsh microbial communities from the Groves Creek Marsh, Skidaway Island, Georgia - 041403US metaG (spades assembly) | ecosystem: Environmental > Aquatic > Marine > Intertidal zone >... | reverse complement strand
AACTCTTTCCCGCTCTTCGATTTTCGAACGCCGTTGTAATTATAAACAACCCCTTTTTCTAAAGCTTCGTCCAGCAACTGTCTCCTCTCTTTTTGTATCTCATCATCCTCGTCATCCGCGCTCTTCGTGCTCGGCATGCCGACAAAATCATCCCATTCAAACTCCCACAAGTTCAGCGCCGCTTTATTCGCGTAATTGAACGTATCCGTCTCGTCGTGAGAGCAGCACACGAATGGCGCGTAAAACAGCGCTCTGACCGCTTCCGTGACCGGTACTTTCTGGTCTCCTAAAAGTTGCAAATCTGTTCTTTGTTTGTACGTGGACGCTAACGTCATCGATTGAAAGAACACGTCTTTGTCGTCCAAAATTCGTTGGTTCGGGTCGTCGCCGTTACCCGAGGAAGAAGCCTCGACGACGTCGTCGTCGTCGTCGTCTTCATCTCCTCCTCTCGCTTCTTCGTCGTCGTCGCCTTCCCTATTCGCGAACGACGGTCTCGACTTCATCTCTTGCTTCCTCGCCGCCGCGCGTTCTTTCTTCCTTTTATCTTTCTTCGCGTTTAAGACGATTGAGGTGCCTCTTCTTCCTCCTCTTTGTTGCCCTTCTTCGACGCCGCGTTGGTGAGGAAAGGATGGCGCGAACGCTCGCGGAGTGATCGACGCGAAGCTGGCAAACATTCTTTTTTCTTATCTGGTTCGTTGCTGTGTCGTCAAACAAAAAATGTAGGAAAAGTTAGGTATAAATACAAGTAAGCGTAGGGGTACACGTGCATATTCTGAAACCGTCGTCCATCATTCATCGTCATCATCAATATCTTTCATTTCACGGTTGCGGATTAGCGAGCAAAGCATCCACGGTGGCGATGTCGATGGCGGGAGGCGCGATGCCTTTACTCATGTCGTACCCTTTTCTTCTCTCTCTGTCCGTCGGCTCGGAAACGGTTTGCTCGCCCACGATTGGAACGGTTTTACACACCACGGATAACACGGAGATATCTCGAACGCTTGACGATGGGTTTTCGGCGCATCGAACTAAAATTTGCGCCAAGTTTAACCTTTTCGTGTAGCCTTGTTGACTGTCGCCTTGGAAGACGTACAAGTCTTGGAATTTCACGTCGTACATGTTGTCCACGAGTCGAGCGGACAAGTCAGCGAGGAGCAAAGGTCCGTTACCTCTCAACTCTCCCGATCTCACGACGGTGACGTTTTCGGGGCCAAAAATCTCTTTCGCTCTTTGTTCGCTTTCCTCATAGCCATCCAAAGTCCCAATAGTAGGTTCCCCGATCGCGTTTCCAATCGGTAACGCGATCTGTCCAATTTGCACGGTTTCTCTTTGTTGATACGGTTCGTTTTGCGTCTTGAACGGCGCTTTCGATTTTCGATTGATCCCAACTCTGGAAAGTAAAACGCACTTATCTCCATCCCCGCTATTATTACTATTATTCACGATATTCAAAGCCTTTAAATCTTTCATCGCTTTCATCTGTTTAGCCCCGGACTCGTGGCAGAAAATATACGTCGTGCTCGTGGTGGTAGCGTTCTCGTCGTTTTTACTCGACGTAGATATTTTGGCAAATTGTTCCTTGGTGCAATAAAATCGCTTCTCGAACGTTGCGTCGTCCATCCCTTGCGTCATTTCTTCGGCATTTTCCATCTTCTCTCCAAACACCACGGAAACATCGCGGTTTCCTCCTCTTCCGGCGGAGAGACCCATGGCGAGTTTCCCGGTCGATGTCTCCTGACCGATTAAAGCGATTTTGTTGTTGTTACTGGTCACCGAAGAAGAGGCCATCGTCGTCGTCGTCGCCGATCGAGATCGAGAGATTCTCTCATTCAAACGCGATCGCTTCTTCTTCAAAGAAGAAGAAGAACGCGAAGAAGCTGAGATCTTCCGTAGTTGTTGTTGAGCGGCGGTGGGAAACGATGACGACATGTGGTCGTCGTGCAAATATATATATCTTAAAATTTGCGAAGGATTAGTGTGGTAAAAACGTAAGTGTGTTTTTCGCTTACTACTCGTACTACTCACAAAGACCTCGCGAACGACGACGAGAAAGACGAAAAAGACGACGACGCGATGTGTTGGGTTGCGTACTCCTCTCCGTAAAAAAAAAATGGAACCATCTCCGAAACAAACAAAACAAAAAAAATTTCCCGGAACGTCGTCGTCTTTTTCTTTTTCGTCGTCGTCGTCGGTAATTCTCTCTCTCATTCACTCAAAAAATGCCCTCACACTTTTCGCGCAAGTGCTTTTATATCGCTCATATAATAACTTTCTCGTTAAAACCGCGCTCTGAGAAGGAGGTCGCCTGTGGCACTTTACACGCGCACTAAATCTCTCTCTTCTGTCTCTTTTTTGTTGAAACCGAATAAGGAAAGAAGAAGAAGAGAAATTAAAAGGAGGAGGAAGCAGCGGCGCGAGAAGAAGGCACAACAAACTTTTAACACAGAAAAAATGACGACGGACAGGAAGTGCGTTTTATCACGTCATCGTCTGGTTTTTGAACACATCGCGCGCTCGTCCTTCGTTTCTGCCGTTAGCAGCGACTCTTTGTCTCTTCTGTTTCCTTCTTCTCTGACGATTCATCGTTGTTGCGATTATCGCCGTCGTTCTCGAAGAAAGGAAAAGGATTTTTGTACGAGACGAGAGTGTTTGTTGGTTGCCGCCTCTTTCTTTTTTGAACACACCGCCGCGCGCGCGCCGATTCTTCTCTCTTTTGCGTTCATTTCTAGACGCTGACCAATCTCTTTCGTTTACTACTACCACTACTCGCGCGCGTGCGTGTGCGCGTAAATCAGCAGACACCACTACAAAGGCTCGCGAATGGTGTCTCTCGGCAGAGTCGTCTCGGCGCCGAAACCAATAAATTTACCCTCGCAACGTTTCGAACACGATCCAACCTCGAGTTTAATGAACGATCCTTCGATAAAGTTGGTCAATCGAGGTCCACCGTCAACGACGACGACGACGACAACTGGAGGAGGAGGAGATTCATCTTCCTTGGATAATAACGGTAATAATACTAATAATGCCAACAAAAACAACATTAAAAACGGAGAGAAAGAACAACACAGTTTGCCGGAGCGAGCGAGTTGGGGGAAGAGTTGGGGCAGCAGAGACGGTGACGGGGAACTCGGGAATAGTTGGAACAATAATCGCGAGAATAATAATTATAGAAACGGAGGAGGGTCTTCCAACGGAAGTAGTTATCATCAGAACGGCAGCTTCGGCGGCGCTGGCAGTAAAGCAGACACGTCTGACGATTGGCGACGACGCGATTTCAACAGTCAAGGAGGAGCGCCGCAGCCAGGACCGGTGCCACAGTGGGCGACGAAATCGAACGAAAACAACAACACGACGACCGCTAACGGAGGATCGCGAGTGAGACCTGAGATTCAACACGAAGTTGCGGGAGCGATTGCGAATTTGCACATTCCACAAGGCGATTGGGGAGAGGACGATCAAATGGACTTTTCGGACCCACCGCCTGGTGGATTCCAAACGACAAAAGCGAGGACCAGAGGCTCCGGGAGCAGCATGGATGTAGATGAATCCTCGGACACGAGGAGAAACTCCAATCAAAGAATGCCGGAAGCGAAAAACGTGAAAATTTTACAAAAACCGAAGAAGAAAGAAGAAAAAGAAGTGATATTTTCGTCCGCAAACTTGCCGGAAAGTTTGCGGGTGTTGAAGCGACAACCAGGAGAAGAGAAGAAGTTGTGGACTCCGCCGGGTGAAAAAGCTACAACGACGGCGACGACGAGCGCGTCATCGCCGCCGAAATCGTCCGCGCCGGCATTCGCTGCTGGAACGACAATCATCAGTGGTGCGTCCACGCCTACTTCGACTCCACCATCGAAGTCGAGACCACCACACCATCCTAGCACCAACGGAGATTACGCACATCTTCAAGGCACGTCTCTCTTTCACGCCTCGACGCCGCCGGCAACACCTCCTCCACCCCCGGGAGCACCACCGCCACCGCCGGGCGCACCACCACCGACACCACCTGGTCCACCCGCGCCTTTGCCGCCAACACCACCACCAGGCATGAAGCCACCGCTTTCCCCGTACAGCGCGTCCGGATTGACTTCATCTGGATCAAACGGATCACTGCAGCATCCGCCAACGCCGCCAGGACCTCCTCCAGTAGATGTTGCGCACAGATCACCGCGTGGCGTTTCTCCGATGCGTCAACCGCCGAGTCCACCGCCAGGTGTGCCGCCGCCGCCGCCGCCGGGCGCACCGCCTGGTGTTGGGATGCTCCCTGGTAAGAAAAATGGCAACTCTCCGTCATCCGCTTCAAAAAAGGCATCCATGAAGAAAAAGAAAGGTCAGATAGAAAAGGCAGGAGGGACGACGACGGAAGGATCACCGGATACGAGTGGTGACGAATTGCAGCAGCGAGCGAATAAGAAAACAAATAAGAAAACGAATAAGCAACAAAACAAGAAGAAATCAGGTGGTAACGCTCCAAATCCTCCATCCGTGATGCCTCCGCTCCCTCCAGGACCGCCTCCAGTAGAAGCGAGAAAATCTTCTGCGACTAAGCGAGGCGCCGCAAAGCATAACAACGTAAAGCCGGGATCATCAGGAACGTTACGAAGGAATAAGAAAGGAGGTGAAGGCTCTATAAGCAGCAAAGACTCGGAGGACGGATCGAAGTTTGAAGACTGTGAAGAAGAAGCAGAACCGAAAGAAGTGGAAACGCCATCAAAAAGAGGCGGAATCCTCGGCTGGTTTGGGTTTTAATGAGTGAGGAAGGTAGTGAGAGATTCTTCTATTCACTGAATAACCTGATCTAATAACGTTAATTTTTTTGTGAAATAAACGCGTGTAAAGTACAAAGTCACATTGATTCTAACCCCCATACTAAATTCTAAAAAACATCACAGCTTATAGCGCCCGGCGCCAGCTCCACCCGGTAAAGCCTGTTTTGATACCACCTCTTCTATTTGTTTCTTAACGTGATTCTTCGCCGCAGTCACGCATCTCTCGGTTGGACCTTCAATTAATAAATACAATCGCCGTTCGCCCATTGGAATGGCTCTCCCAGGCGGGTAATACGTGCCCTTGACAGTCACCACTGCGCCGGTGAAATCATTGATCTGTTGGAGTTGGTCTTTATGCGTAACTTTCCACCTGGCGTATTGCGGGAAATCGTTGATTTCGAGCTCGGATTCGAAGTGACTCTGACCTGCAGAAGTAATCACTCCGCCTGTAGACATCTTATGCTGCGCGTTCAAAGCCGCCGCGAAAGCAGCAGCCTTGGCTGCTCCGGCTGAAGCACCGTGCGCTAATGCTGTATTTTGCGCGAGCATGATTGCATTTTGCGCCGCAGAAGACGACATGAACGCAGCAGCAGAATTGGCGACGTGACCAGCTTTTGCAGCTTGGTCTCTGAGAATAGTCGGGTCATTCGTTGGAGGATTATAATTCGACGAAGACGTTTTTCCCAAGGACGAAGCAATTTTTCCAGCGGCAGCTTTTGCCGCCGCGACGAGTGCACTTGCCTTCTGCGCTTCGGCATCTGCCGTAGACGTCGGAGCATTCAAACCTCCCTTCTTGGACATTTCTTTGAACACTGCATTCGCTGCTGCCTGCGCCACTTGCGCCGGTGTTGCGCCAAATTGAGACGCCAGGGCGACTGCCGTGGACGCTTTCGCCTGTCCTGGTGCCATGGGACCTCCAGCGGCATTTGTGTTCGCGCTTTCGATTGCTGAAACCGACGATAACCCGGCGGCACCCCATTTCATGTCACCCCCGCCGTCATCGTCGTCGTCGTCCATGTTCTCGTCCTCATCATCGTTATCATCTTCAAGTATTAATCCAGCGGCTTTTGCAGCTTGGCGTTTTTCCTTCTTCAACGCATCGGCTTCGGATTGATCAAATTTAAATCCAGAACCGCCAAAGCCAGAACCGTTTGCCATGACTTCGTTGTTCTTTCGCTTGTTTCCAAATGCTTCTGCGAGTGCTAAAACATCCTGTGGCACCGGTTGCTTTGCTTCGCGCATAGCTTTTACGAGGTCTGGCGCGAAACGCTCCTCGTCACGCGAAATGAACGTCACTGCGGTTCCTTTCTCTCCGGCTCTTCCAGTTCGCCCGACTCGGTGAACGTAGTCCTCAAGGTGGTTCGGGCAATCAAAATTGATGACAAGTTTTACATCTTTAACGTCTAAACCTCTCGCTGCGACTGAAGTAGCGACTAATACATTGCACACGTCTGTTTTAAAATCAACAATCGTACATTCCCGATCGGCTTGCTCTTTCCCGCCGTGCAAAGACAGACACGGATAACCTGACTTTAACAAATCTCTGAAGATCGTATCGCATTTATCTTGCGAGGCGACGAAGATAATCACTTTACCTTGTTCATAATACTCACCTAGTAATTCTAACATTCGAATGAATCGATCTTCCTCTTCTCTCAATTCGACGAGCTGTGTGATATCGGAATTTACAACCGAACGGCCTCCAACTTGAATCTCAATTGGGTTTTCCAACGCCGCTCGGGCGATATTCTCCATTGCGCGCGGAAACGTCGCCGAAAACATGACTGTTTGACGATCCGGACGCGTATTTGCTAATATTCTCGTGATTTGCGGCTCAAAGCCCATATCAAACATTCTGTCGGCTTCGTCCAAAACGAAATAGGTGATGCGTCGTAAATTTGTGATTTTACCAGCCCCAGTAGTGAGAATATCAATCATTCTTCCGGGCGTGCACGCAACTGCTTCGCACCCTCGTTTTAAATCGGTGATTTGTGATTGAACGCCGGATCCACCGTAAACGGAAACGCATCGAACACCAACCGTTTTACCAAACTTTCTGCACTCTTTACCTATTTGCGTCACCAACTCTCTAGTCGGTCCGACAATCATAGCAATCGGACCATCGCCATTTTTTATCTCCGGTTGATCTTTAATATGCCGCAGCATCGGCAGTATATAAGCTAAGGTCTTACCAGAACCCGTTTTAGCGACGGCAATACAATCACGACCGCTCATGATGATTGGTAATGCTTGCGCTTGAATTGGCATGGGATTCTCAAAGCCCGAACGTCGAATGAGTTCCATGATTTTATTCGACAATCCAGCTTGATTCCAAGATTTAATCGGTTTTGGTACTCTTTTACCGCGACAAGATATGCCGTCGAGTTTTGTTCGAAGCTCTTTGACTTCTTCTTTTGTCATTTTAGACATTTCGTACGATTCAATGTAAAAATTTTTTCGAAACGGCGGGTAGTCAATGTCCGAGTGCACGACTGCTCCAAGTTTATCTGCTTTTGATAACTTAGCTTTTTGTTTTGCCGCCCACTCGTCGTCCGAATCGCTTTCGTACATGGCGAGTTCTTCTTTGTTATCCTCGTCTTTTTCTCCTTTGTCTGTTATCGTCGCATTTGCTCCTTCGCCATCTTTCTTCTTCTTCCTCGCCTCCTCATTCTCATCGCCTTCGCCTTCTGAATCCTCGTCGAAAAAGCCTCGGACGATGTATTCTGGTTTCACCTTGATTTTGCTCTTCGCGTTTTTTATGGCTTGCTCAGATGCTGGCGCTCTCGTTTTCACGTCGACGATGGATTTCTTCTTTTGCAGCTGGACGACGGTATTTCCCGAAGAGTCCTTCTTCTTGCCATTATCGTCGACATCCATGGCATCCCCATCTTTCTCGACTAGAACTCTCGCCGCTCTCTTTGCTGCTCTCATAAATTCCGCCTCTAACGCTTTCTCTTTCTCTTCTTTCTCTTTTTTCAACTTTGACTCTTCGTCTTCCTTCTCAGCTAATTGTTTCGCTCTCTCCTCCGCCTTTGCTCTCTCCTCGTTCATCGCTTCATCGTTCAAATTCATAAACGCATCCAAAGGATCGTCTTCATCGTCTTCCTCACCGTCGCCATCCTTCTTGCTTTTATCATCGTCGTCCTCATCTTCATCGTTGAGAAAACTCGGTGGTTTCCTTTTCGTCATCGCCGCATTTGCATCTTCGTCCTCGTCGTCGTCGTTAAACATCCCATCGTCGTCCATCATCACAGTTTTCCGTTCAAACCTCTTCTTCCCAACTACCGCTTGCAACGCCGCCGCTTTGATTTCGTTCATTTTCTTCTTCTTCTCCTGAGCTTCTCGCCACTCTTGAAGTTTCCGTTTCCTTTGCTGTATGATCAAATCGTCTTTTTCCTTTTTGTTGTTCTCTGCGCTCGCACTGGCGGCTTTCTTCGTCTTCCTCGACGGTGAACCACCATCAGCATCATCTTTATCGTTTTCTGTTTCTCCTCCTTTTCCACCTCTATTATCGTCGTCTCCGTGTCTTCTCTCCGGACTCTTATCGTCTGACCTCAATCCTCCTCCCGCCTTGCCTCTTCCTTTTATCTGTTTCTGTTTCTTATTCGCGTTCGTGTCGTTGTTGTTGTTGTTGTTGTTGTTGTTGTTCGTTGATGGAGAAGGAAGAGGTGACTTTTCTTCTGCAATTGGTGACATTTCCTTCCTCTTCCTCCCTCCTCCACCGTCGCTCTTCTTCTTCTTCTTCTCTTTGTCTTCTTCGAGAGCGGGAGTTGTCTCTCGACTCAGAGATTTCGATGCGCTTCTTCTTCTCGTCGTCGTCGGCATTGTTATTATTATTATTATTACTATTACTATTAATGAAGCCAATGCAAGTTGTTTGTGAGTGTGAATTTTTTTTTCTCTTTTTCGGAATTTCTTTGATTTTTCCCTTTTTTCTTTTCTCTTTTTGTCTTCATTATTACTATTAAAGCGCGCTTCTCTGTGTTCAAAATCAAAAGCAACGACAACAACAACAACAACAATAATGTTCCGATTTGGTGGGGGCGGTCGATCTGCGTTCGAAGCGCAATACAGAGCTTACCCGGTGTCCTTCATCGACCGCTCGGAGTTGGACAAAGGTGACAAAATCATTCTACCACCCTCGGCGTTAGACAGATTATCGCAAATCGGAGACTTGGATTTTCCGATGTTGTTCAACATCGAGAACGTGAAAGAGAAGACGAAAACGCACTGCGGGGTTTTAGAATTCGTCGCGGACGAGGGTGTTTGTTATCTTCCGTACTGGATGATGCAAAACTTGCGGTTAATCGAAGGGGACGTTCTGAGAGTGAAAAACTGCCGGTTACCTAAAGGCACGTTCGTGAAGCTTCAACCGCAAACGAGCGATTTTTTGAACATTAGCAATCCCAAGGCGGTGTTGGAGACGTGCTTGAGAAATTACACGTGCTTAACCGTGAACGATACGTTCATGATTGAATACAACAATAAGAGATATTTTATCGATGTGATCGAGGCGAAACCGGAGGCCGGAGTGTGCGTGGTGGAGACGGATTGCGAGGTGGATTTCGCAGCGCCGTTGGATTATGTGGAACCAGATTACGGAGGTAAAGCCGGAGGAGGAGGAGGAGGAGGAACAGCCATGCCAACGACGAAGAATACAGAAGGTGGAAAGGAGAGTTTTATGGACGTGGACGAGAACGGTGTGGTGGATTTGACTGGAAGTACGCCGCGAGCAAAAGAAGACGAGAAAAAAGAAGAAAAAGAAGAAAAGAAGGAGGAAGAAAGCAACAAAAACACATTTTTAGCGTTCGCGGGGAGCGGGAATAGACTGGACGGGAAAGCTTCGAAAGCTAGCGAATCGCAGCCGGTGAAAGTAGAGCTTCCGACTACCTCTTTACGAGTGACGAAAGAGTGGCAAAAGCTGCGCGAAGGTGGCGTTTTAGGTAACGCTGAAGGCGCCGACGAGGAAAAGAAGAAGAGTTTATCCGAAGCAGAAAGAGCTGAACGAAAAGCGGCTGGGAAAGTCATGTTTGGCGGAGGTGCGAGAGCGGCAGCGATGGCGAGGAAGAAACAAAAAGAGTCCGAGAAGAAGAGCACAGAAGGTGGCGATGATAAAAATGGGACACAGAATACTAGCGAGAAGAAGGACGGATTCAGTGCCTTCAAAGGCAGCGGGAACAAGCTTCGATAAAACACGTAAATCAATTAAAATTAGCACCTCTCAATGGAGTAGTAGAAATACAATCAAATGAGCAATCAATAATTCTCTCTCTTTCTCTCTCTCTCTCTCCTCTCTATCTTTTTTTCTATTCTCGAGTATACATACCAATAATACGACATCTTCTATTACATCAAAACCTTCTTTGCGTACGAGCGAATGCTTCTCCTCTTCTCGACTGCCTTGAACGTCTCCGGACTCGGCGCAACTTCTTCATCGTACATGGTATCGATGATCTCCTCTGCCCTCTGAAAATCATTCGTGTTGGCGCAGCATTGCAACAAAACGTTATACGTTACCGCAGTCCGCGTAATTCCGTATTTATTCGTCATCTGCGCGCATAAACTCGTCGCTTTCTGCCACAACGGCGCATTGTCTTTGCCAATGGTCAGATACCCTTTCACGAGCTCGACGATGGCAATTTCATCCGGCTCGCACACGCCGCCTTCGAATACTTGCTCGAACACTTTTTCCGCCATATCTAAATCTCGACCGGCAACGCACGCCGCGATGCACGCGGAGGTCGCTCGAGCGTCCGGTTCGATCCCATAGTCTCTCCCTAAAGACACGAGTAAATCGACGGCGGATGACGGCGCTTTTCTCTTGACGCAGTCGCGGAGCTTTTTAGTCACGTCTCTCAAGACTTGTTGATTCTGTCCTTCTCCTGCTACTGCATAAGCCATCATCGAAGGAGACGACGACAACGCAGAAGCGCGATGAATTCTTCGCGTTCTTCTCGAAGATGAAGATGAAGAAGTGAAAGCGTTGGATTCCTTTCGCGTCGACCACGTTGACGACGAGGTGTTCACCGCAACTGCAAAATTGGGTAAAGTTGTTGCAGACGACATGACGATTGATGCGATGCTGATTTCACGATTATGTGAGAGATTTGCGTGCTTTATACTCTTTCCTTCGGTGTTTTTATCACGCGCACGAACACTGAATTGAACAGGAGTGCGCGGGGTGTATACTTACGAGTGGAGTATTAATAATAAAACGACTTGTGCTTGTTTGGATAAAAAGTTTACAGGGGAAGGCACTCCCTTTTTTCGACGTGGTTGATGGTGGTCTTTTTCAAGACTATCTCTCTGTCTGTCTGTCTCTCTCTCTCTCTCTCTCTCTCTCTCTCTGTCTCTCTCTCTCTCTCTCTCTCTCTCTCTCTCTCTCTCTCTCTCTCTCTCTCTCTCCCTCGTTGATATTATTATTACACACGGTGCTTCTTTAAATTACATAACACCAGCAGATTGAAACAATTGCCTCTCCGGCGGATACATGTAACTCCACAAGTTGCACTTCTTCCCTCCGGCGGATTGCGGAGACTCGATGTCCACGCCTCGCTTAGGATAGGATTTTCTCTTCTCCTCGGCTTCTTTATCGCCAGCGACGACGCCGGTCATATTTTCGATGTTCAACAGCGTGTCCGCATCTTCTTGGGAGAGGAAGTTCAGCACTTCCGTGGCGACATGAGAAACCGGCTTGTTTGTTTCAAGAGCGGTTTTTGCAACCAAGGTGGCTTTTTTATAGCCTATTTTCGGGAGCAAAGCTGTTACAATACCAATGGAATTGTTCACGTGGCTCGCGCAGACGTCTTCGTTCGCGGTGATACCGTCGATGCACTTCTCGCGCAAGACCTTTAAGCCGTTAGACATAGAGTCTAATGAGTTTAGTAAGTTGTACACGATCACAGGCTCAAACGCGTTGAGTTGCAACTGCGCGTGTTCTGATGCCATCGATATTGCGGCATCACTTCCAATAACTTGGAAGCACACTTGATTCATCACCTCGGGGATGACGGGATTAATTTTTCCCGGCATGATGGACGATCCAGGTGCGACGGCGGGTAAATCAATCTCGTTGAAACCGCATCTCGGACCAGAGCTTAACAGACGTAAATCGTTGCATATTTTGCTCGTTTTCAAAGCGATTCGTCTCAAAATGCTCGAAAACAACAAAAACGAAGAGGTGGAACTCGATGCCTCGACGAAATCTTTCGCGCTCGTGAATGGCAATTTCGTCAACTGCCTCAAAGCGTCGATCGATTCTTTGGAGAACTCCTTGTGTGCGGTTATGGAGGTGCCAATTGCGGTGCCCCCGAGATTACACTCGTACAACGCGTTGACATTCTTCATTAAATACGCCAGATCCGACTCGAGAGAGTTTGCAAAAGATGCGAACTCTTGCCCGAGTGTCATCGGAACAGCGTCTTGAAGTTGCGTGCGACCCATTTTAACGATGTCTTTGAACTCGTCGCCCTTTTTGCGGAACGATTCAATCAACAGTTTTAGTTCGCTGACCATTTTTTCGTGATGTAAACCAACCGCGAGTTTGGCGGCAGTCGGATACGCGTCGTTTGTAGATTGGCACAAGTTGACGTGATCGTTCGGATGGACGACTTCATACGATCCGATCGGTTTATTCAAACTCAAATTCGCCAAATTTGCGATTATTTCATTCGCAGCCATGTTTGTGCTTGTTCCAGCGCCGCCTTGAATGACATCCACGATGAAATCTCCGTGATATTTGTTCGAATCCAACAAACTATCGCACGCGGTCGAAATCGCCTCAAAAATCTCTTTCGAGATTAATCCAACCTTAAAATTAGCCGTCGCGGCTGCCTTCTTGACGAATGCTAAAGCGCGAATGAACTCCGGAAAGTGACTCAGTTTCACTCCGGTGATTGGATAATTCTCCACTGCTCTTTGAGTGGCGATACCGTACAAAGCGTTCCGCGGAATAGTATCGAGTTCGCCGAGCAAATCGGACTCCGAGCGACATAATACAGTACTCGTCGTTTCGTCGCATTTTTTCGTTGCAGCTGCAGCGACGGAGGTAAAAGAAGAGGAGCACACGTATTCAGGCACGTTCCCAATGAACCTTTTTTTCTTCGCGATGTTGGTGTTGGTGTTGGTGTTGTTGTTGTTGTTGTTGTTATTGGTGATCTTCTTCTTCTTTTGTTTCGTCGTCATTTTTCTTCCTCCTTCTTCTTCTCCTCCCTCTTCGCCTCGAAATCTCAACACCTTTTCCAAATTCGTGGCTGAAAAAGTCAAAGCCGCGCTGTTGTTGTTGTTGTTGTTCTTATTCTTATTCTCATTCTTGTTCTTCTCGGTCGATGGCGAGGATTGATGAATACCATTGAACGACGACTCGCACCCACCGAGGGGGGAATCATTCGCGTCGTTCATCCGCGCTCGCACGTACTCTTCCTCTTCGCTTTCCGCGAGTTGCGCGTGAGAAAAGTTCGAGGAAGAGGAATGCGCAAAGGCACGTTTCGTTAACTGTCGTTTCAACGAGGAGCACGGGGAAATTGGTGTCGTCGCGAAGGCAGAAGTAGACGCAGAAGATGCGGACGAAATGCGATTGCGCAACTGCGCGGCTCGACGCAAATTTGTCAAACTGCGACGGAACAACATCCTTCTCTCTTCTTCTCGTCCGTTTCTATTCACCCCCCCGCGCGCGCGCGCGATAATAAATATGCGATGTGATGTGAATTTTTTTTCTGACGCGAAACGATGAGCTGGCAAACAGCTTTTCCAAAAAAAATTTTTCTTTTCCTTTTGTGTTCTTTGTTGTTGAAAATTCTGTGTGGGCACTGTTTGCAAAAGTCCGGTGCCGGGGGGGGGCGTAGGGAAAAAAAAGCAAAAAATATCAACGCGAGACGTGTGTCGGCGAAAAACGAACACCTAGGCGCTGCCAGGTGCCTACGTAGACTTTTTTCATTTTCGAATCGTCGTTATTTTATTGTAAAACACTCACACGCGCGCGCTCTCGCAACACACGCACGCACTCTCATCGTTAAAGTTGTAACACTACCGCCCGCGAACACCGATAACGATGATGTCTTCCGCGTCGTCTTCTTTGTCCGCTTCGCAAAGCTTTGTACAACAACAAAATTTTTCGTCTTCTTCTTCCTCCTCCTCTTCGGGAAGAAAGATTGCGCGTCGACACCGAATTCGCTCGAACAAAATTCAACACGTTCGAGCGGCGAAAGTGTCTTCGACCGAACAAGATGTGATCGCGAACAACGCGGTGCAAATCTTGAAACCAAACGGAGAACCGAAAGTGGTGTACATTTTCAACTCCAAAACCTGCGATGGTGGCGCGGAATTGAAGGACATTCTCGGCAACAAGTGCGTATCTTTTTTCCACATACTGTTACAACCACAAAAGTGGGCGCGAGGGTGCCTACTTGAGCTCACTAACGAACTCTGGTTTGTACACGTTTTTCTACGTCATCACTCACAAAAAGGAAAAAAAAAAAATTGTTTTTTTGGTGGGGGAAGGGTGTTCCTGAAATTTGAGTGTGAGCCCATAAAAAATCACACACACATACCACCCTCTTTTCTTCTTCTTCTTCTTCTTCTTCTTCTTTTCGAC
>Ga0181597_10004228_pt1 | contig 14368 bp, 17 predicted proteins | sample 041ome_5_FD_148647 | JGI IMG/M metagenome (GOLD analysis project Ga0181597, IMG submission 148647) | Coastal salt marsh microbial communities from the Groves Creek Marsh, Skidaway Island, Georgia - 041403US metaG (spades assembly) | ecosystem: Environmental > Aquatic > Marine > Intertidal zone... | reverse complement strand
CCAGAAAACTGGATTTCAAACGAAAGAAATTTTGGTGATCGATGGCAGTAAGAGATCAACTCATTCGAATGCTTTTTTCACTGGATTTGGGAAATTTCGTAAAATTGTTTTGTTTGATACGCTGCTCAAACAACTTAGCTACAATGAAATTGCTGCAGTAGTTGCCCATGAAATAGGGCACTACAAACTGGGACATATTCCCAAACGATTAGCGATATCATTTTTAATGGGACTTTTATACTTTTGGTTCATTGACTGGCTTTTGAATTCTGTTTGGTTTACGAGTGAATTGAATCTACCTAAAGTATTTGCTGGCGAATTAAGCCCAGTCCTGGTTTTTATCATCATTTTTGGAGGAACTATAACTTTTTGGAGTAGTCCGATAAGTAATTTTTTCTCTCACAAACATGAGTACGAAGCTGATCTCTTTGCTGTGAGTCAAACAGGTTCTGCAGATGGTCTATTGAGTGCTTTAAAGAAGTTGAGTTCTGAAAACCTGAGTTACCCTTTGCCGCATCGCTTGGTATCTGTTTTTTATCAATCTCACCCAAGCCTTCCCCAAAGGGATATGAACCTTAATCAGTAAGAGAAGAATCTTTACTATCCATATTTTTCTAGTTTTTCGAAATTCGATTGTAAGCAAAAGTATGAACCACGATGGCTCCGCCAACACCGATGAGATTGTTAATTAGGTCATCGATAGAGGGGAATCTTTGGGGAATATATATTTGAACTAATTCATTAAAGATAGCATAAGTTAGGCAAAGAGTAAGCGTAAGATAGAAGCCCAACTTCGTCTCTTCCTTTCTCCTGAAGTACCAAGCCCAAAGCCAAGTGAAGGTAAAAAAAAGGGGAGTATGACTCAAATCCTGTAGCCAAAACGGATAGTTAAATAGGCCTTCAGAAAACTTGATTAAGAGTTCATCTGCCGAGATTTCGCGAAGCGTTTCTGCCCTTGGAAAACCTGTTAAAATTTGTATAAAAATTGTGAAAGCAAGAGGTACTGTGATGAAAAATCTTGAAGCACTTGGAGCAACCAACCATTTCGTTTCTTTTAAATAATTCCAAACCATAAACCCTTAACTATGATATTTCTTTTCAATTGATAATGCCTATTTACGAATTTTATTCACCAAGAAATAGAAAGATTTATTCTTTTTATTCTCGTTCCCTCAGGAATTCTGAAAAAATTCCCCACTGTCCTGATGGAAAAGATCACAAAATGATTAAGCTTCTGAGTACATTTTCTATCACCGGGAATTCATCGAATGAGGAAGAACTGGAGATAGACCATAGCTCTGATCAGGAACAGGATCCTTTTGCCAACCTCAGTGAATCTCAGTCCGCTCAATTTAAGCATGAAATGGAAAAAGCAATGAGCAGCATGGATGATGAAAACCCTGATCCTCGACAAATGGGGGCAATGATGCGGAAAATGTGCGAGATGACAGGTGAGAAGATGGATGGTGTGATGGAAGAAGTTGTAAGAAAACTGGAGGAAGGAGAGGATCCGGAGCGGTTAGAAGAAAATTTGGGTTGTTCCATGGAAGAAGTTGATGCAGACAATGATACAGGTGAACCTAAAGAAGCAGTTCCATCCAGCAAGAAAAAGCAAAGGCTCACATTAATCAGAGACCCCAAATTATATGAAATGGAAGAATTTTTGTCTTAATTTAGCCCTCTTTTGTTCTCTCTTCTATTCTTTCATTCTTGCCGGGTGCGGAGGAAACGACACGAAAGTGGTACACGATTGGAATGGTTCCGAAGATGATTTTTTAAAAACTTTTAAAGAAGTCGAAGGAGAAGACCGAAATCTTTCATCGATTTTTGCTGATAGGATCAGCGGTACCCCTCTCAATGGAATCATAACTAGAGTCGAGGACGGAAGATCGACAGAACAAATGTTTCGAGAAGGTTTGCTTCATGGCAAAAGTGTGAAAAAGTCGGAAGATGGTTCTTGGGTTGAAGCAAATTACAAAAACGGACAGCTTCATGGATCCCTCAAGTTTTACCGGGCTGATGGGACTCTAAGATCCGAGATATTTTACGAGGGTGGAAAACGAATTCAATCTGTGACCGATTAACGATATGCTTCTTTATCTGCCGCTGGTAGGTAAAAGAAAAAAGTAGTCCCTTTTCCTAACTTCGTATTAAAGCCAATGATGCCCTTGTGGTCTTCGACAAACAGCTTGCAATTGTACAGGCCAAAACCAGATCCTGAATCGGTGCTTTTCGTGGTAAAGAATGGGTCAAAAACCTTCTCGTAAATTTCTTTCGCGATTCCACTACCGTTGTCTGAAATGGTAATTTCAGCACCATCCTTAGGTGCTTTAGATTTATTCCCGTCGTGATTGGGGGTGAGTGAATCTCCCTTGCTCACTTTCTTTAAGAGAATTTTGAGCTTCCCCTTTTTATCCATCACATCCCTAGCGTTGATAACTAAATTGAGAATGACCTGCCTGAAGCCTGTTTCTTCGATGTAAGAAATAATGGGTTCTTTGGAGATTTTTGTTATTACTTTGGTACTTGGGGGCAGTAAAATTCCAACTAAGTCCATTTGGTCACCCAAAAGGGATGTGAGGTTATGAAAAGATCGCACCGCAGGTTTATCTCGGTGCAGGTCAATAATTCTCCGCACAAGCTTTTGTGCCTGAAGTGCACTTTTCTTAATTTGACCCATACCATTTGACATAGGGTCGTCTTTTTTCATCATTGAATAGTAGAGCTCACTGATCGAAAAAATCCCAGCCATGAGGTTGCTAAAGTCATGAACTAAACCGTTAGTTAGCGTGGTTAATCCTTCCCTCCACACAGAGTTGCTAAGCCGATGCTCTGCAATTGCTTGGCGAGTAACATCTATAAAAACTCCATCAAAACCTAAAATTTTATTGGTCGTTGTAATGATAGGAGTTCTAACATCTAAAAGGTAAACAATTTTATCACCTGGAGATATTTGTACCCGATAAGTCATACTGAAGGTTCCTTTGATCTTTTCATGAACCCTAATCTCTCTTCGGAAGTATTCCTTGTCCTGTTCAGAAATTTTTTCGATAAAAAGACCTCCATTTCGGTACATTTCTTTGAAATCAAGGGGAAAGAGTTTTTGGACTCCCCGTGATAAATAACTGAATGTAAAATCTGGTCTTTGTGTAAAAAAGATACCCGGGAAGTTGCTAATGTAATCCGATAATCTACTTTCTGCTTTTTGTAATCTGATGAGCGTGTTCGCAATTGCTCTGGGGTCTTTCATTAAATCACCCAGAAATGCTTTTTTTAATGAGTCATGGGGAGCTAGGGCAGGGGAGATAGATAAAACTCCAATACATTCATATTTGCAGAAGACCATTTTAATGCCCAGTGACGAATCTGTTTGTTCAGACCCAAGAGGTAGGAATTCCTCGAATGGACTTTCAAAGAAATTTTTGTTTAGGACTAACTTCCACCGAGGATCCAGATCGATTACAAGTCGATAGAAGCTCCTCCCAATAATTTGTTCACATGTTTTGCCCAACCAAGAGCTAAAGCACTCCATGGATTGTACAATCAAACCATTGTTATCGATTGCGATCTGAGCTATCTCGAAGTTCGGAATTTTCAATTCTTTACATATAAGTTAACTCATATCTAGGTTGCAATCATTGATGCTCTTCTTGACTGACTCAGGTTGCTTTTGAAGCTTAATATTATTTATTATTTGGCATGACTATTGCAGTGTATCCGCCGATGACTGCCATTCTCGATAACCTTTACAGCCAAGAAAATTATCTTATTTCTAAGAAGCTTTTGGATGCCACACACTTAAGACATGAGGCTTTATCCAACAACCTTGCCAATGTGGAGACACCAGGATTCAAGAGAAGAGACTTACCAGAAAACTTCTCTGTAGAGCTTCGCAGAGCAGTCGATCGTGATGATTTTAGGCGTGTGAAGCAACTCTATCCCCGGAGTGTTGAGGACAGAAATGCGAAACCAGTCAGAATTGACGGCAATACAGTTCAACTTGATGAGGAGATGCTTGCCATGAATCGAAATGCTCTCAATTACGAATATCTCTCCAATTCAGTGGGTGGGACTCTCAAAGAGCTAACTCTTGCAATTAAAGGAAGGGTATAACTTATGACTATGAATCTTATACCCGGGGTTGAATCGACAGGAAGTGCTCTTTCTGCTGAGAAAATTAGACTCGAAATTATCGCCCAGAACATTGCTAATTCCAACACCACCCAGGATGCGAATGGCAATGTTTACAAACGCAAAGAAGTTGCTTTCGAAGAATTTATCAAAATGCCTGAAAGGAGAGTACCAGGTTATGTGGATGAAAATTTATATCAGGGTGTCAAGGTTGTAGATGTATACGATGACCAAACTCCAGGTAGGATGATTTTTAATCCTGGGCACCCTCATGCCAACCAAGACGGTATGGTCGAGATGCCTAATGTAGATGTATCAAGAGAAATGATTGACCTAATCAGTGCATCGCGAGCCTATGAAGCCAATCTTTCCGTTGTTAAAACTTCCAGACGCATGGCCCAGCAGGCTCTCGCGATCGGTAGATAATTTATCTTTTATTTATTATGGACGCAGTTTCATCTCTCCCATCCCTCAATGATCTGTTGAGGCAGAACCCAAATCTTAACCCACAAAAATTCTCGCCCAAGTTAAATGCTGAAACTCAATCAATGAGTGGGGTTTCTTCTATTGCCCCCTCTAAAGTTCCCCTAATTGATAAAACAACGGCAGTTGATCGGGTGACTGCACCGGGGTTTTCTGATATGTTTGAAAAGTTTGTCAGGGGAGTGGATTACAAAAAGAAAGTTTCAGCTAAAGAGACCCAAGATCTTATTTTGGGTCGTTCGGACAATATTCACGAAGCAGTCGTTAAGTCCGAAGAGGCGAAAGTTGCTTTTAACCTTATGATTGAGGTGCGCAATAAGCTGGTTGATTCTTACAAAGAATTAATGCGGATGCAGGTATAGTCCTTACTAATTGACCCATGAAAGAAAGACTTAATAGACTTAACGAAGTTTGGAGTGCCCTCAGTGGATCTCAAAAATTTACTCTTGTTGGATCCTTTCTTGGAGTTCTTTTGCTCAGTGTGGGAATCCTGTCCTTTTCAGGAGGAAGTACCAACCTTAGGCCCCTTGTTAGTGGCGCTGACGCCAAAGATTTATCCGAGGTAACCGAGGTTCTTAAATCCAACCAAATTGAGTTTGAGTACAGCGAAGGAGGAGAATCGATTCTTGTCCCAGCAGACAAAATTGCAGCCGCCCGCATGGAACTGGCGATGAAGGGGTTACCCAAGAGTGGCGATGTCGGTTATGAGATTTTTGATGAGGGAAATTTTGGAATAAGTGATTTTGTTCAGCGGACTAACCACACGCGGGCCATCCAAGGTGAGCTTGCTCGCACCATTTCTATGATGGACGCGATCCGTTCGGCTAAAGTTTTTGTTGTAAAACCCGAAAACAATTTGTTGCTCAGCGAAGACCCAAATGACCGTCCCAGTGCTTCTGTCTATGTCGATACTGGGGGAAACACTTTAGACCGTAGAAATGTTAATGCCATCCAATTTCTGGTAGCCAGAGCGGTAAAAGGTATAAACAAATCCAATGTCGCTGTTTTAGATAACCAAGGAAATCTGCTTTCTGATGAAGGCGAAGTCGATGGTGCGGCTGGTGTTGTCGGTCAAATGATGAAAGCCTACCAGGCTCAAGAGCGCAGGCTTGAGGAAAAAATTGAAACCATGCTCGCTCGTATCGTTGGTAAAAATAATGTCGTGGCTAGAGTATCCGTGAACTTAAACACAAAATCTTCGACCTTGTTGGACGAGAAGTTTGATCCGGAAGGTCAGGTTCCCAGAACCCAGACATCTGATAAAGATTCTGCTACAACCGTTGAAACGAAGCCTCAAAACAGTGGTACTGGCATGGCGGCAAATGTACCCAATGTAAGCCAGGATGCCACTGCGGAAGAACCTTTGATGGCACAAAGTGATGAGAAGCGAGAAAGCAAGACTACTGATTTTGAAATCAGTCGCACACTCAGAGAGGAAGTGCAGGAGCCTGGTTCAATTGTGGGGCGTAGTGCCGCTGTACTCATCGCGAAAGGGGAGTCTCCTCGCACTGCCCAAGAAATTGACGGCATCAAGGATGCCGTCGTTAATGCAATCGGTGCCCGTTTTGACCAGTTAGATCTCGAAACGCATGTTACGGTTCATGAAGTTGATTTTCTTCCCGCCTTTGTTGGTCCTGCTGGTGAGACCTTAAACCAATTTCAGCAAATTTTGGACACCTATGGTCCTCATTTGAAGAACTTGCTGGGTGTTGTTCTCGCTCTTGCGATCTTTGTTGTTTTCTTGAGAATACTTAAAAAATTCAAACCCAGTGAAGCTGAGGTTCAAATCCTTAATGAAGACGATCAGCAACTCTTGTCAGGAACAAGAAGCTTGGGCAACGGACTTACCCCTGAACTCCTTAATGACTTAATCCAGGAAAAGCCTGACAATGTAGGTACTGCTTTAAAGCGATACTTGGAGACTGGGACTTCCAGTTAGTTTTTCTCCTTTCAGATGGACGAAGTAGAAGAAGAAGAAAGTGTTACAGATCGTTATGCGAGGCTTTCTCGGCATGAGAAACTTGCCTTATTGATGATTGCATTGGGACCTGATGCTTCATCTACCTTGCTCAAACGTTTTGATCAAAAAGATGCAGACAGTATATGTAAAAAAATTGCTGATTTTCCCTTGGTTAACCAAGAACTCAAGGATTGCGTGTTAGACGAGTTTTCCGAGATCATTGAATCCAGCGTTAATTCCAACTTGGGTGGGTTGTCCTTTGCTCGAAAAACTCTTGAGTTGGCTCATGGTGACTTTAAAGCAAATAATATTTTAAATCGTATTTCACCAGTTCCTGACTCGCTTGAGTTTATGGAGGACATCAAGGAAATGGACCCTGGTCAAATCTACAATGTTTTAAGGTTTGAGCAGCCACAAACTATTGCTTTTATCTTATCAAACTTGGAGGCCGATAAGGGCTCCGAAGTTTTACTCATGATGCCACCGAATGTTCAAGAGCAGGTTGTGGAAAGAGTTGGTGCTATGGAAACCACACCACTTGCCCAAGTCGAATTAGTTGCCAACACATTGGGGGCTAGGATTGGACAAAAGGGACAATCTCCCCGTGTTGTTTCTGGTGGAGTAAAGGCTGCCGCAGATTTATTAAATTGGTTCGATAAAGAACAAAGTAAGGAACTTCTCAAGAGTATTGAGAAAAGAAACCCAAAGTTGGGTGGTTCTATCCGTCAACGGATGTTCCGTTTTGAAGATATTGTTCGTTTAAGCCCTGGAGACATTTCGAAAATTACCAAAGAGGTGGATCAAGATGATCTAGTCATTGCCATGAAAAATGCTTCACCTGAACTTAAAAAAGCGATCTACACCACGATGTCCAAAAGGGCGGTAGAAGCACTTGAGGAGCAGTTAGGTTTCCTGGGGCCGAAAAGGCTCTCAGAAATTGAGGCCGCTCAAGATCGTGTTATCCAAATCGTTCGCGAACTTGAGGAAGATGAAGAAATCATCTTGGATACCGGAGGCAGCGACGTTGTCGTTCAATAAAAAAGTTTCATTTCCTGAACCACCCAAGGGATTCAGGGTAAAGTCGGTTAGTCTTCCTCCTGCTTCGATTGATGAGCAAAAGCAAAAAGAACTATCCTTCTTAGAGGATGGGAAAAAGCAGGCTACTGAATTTTACATGGCTGAAGTTGAAAAGCTCAAAGCAGAATATGGCCAAAAACAATCTTTGATTTTGGATCAGTTAAACATTCGAGCCGAGCAAACCTTTGAAATGTTAAATACAAATTTGCCAAGTCTGGTTATGGAGATTGTCCAAAAAATACTTCCTCAGGTGGATTTGAGTGGTACGGATGTTGAAGGATTGGTTCGATCCTTAATTGCAGAGTTTTCTGACGAAGAGGAAAAACTAGAAGTTTATTTATGTCCGGAAGACTTACGGTTACTCAAGGCACTGGGTAAAAAAATCTCGTCCGAGGATGTTTCTGAAAGTGAAGCGAGCGAACCAAATGAAGAAGATGGATTTGCCAGTGCGATTGCGGGTATATTTGATAACCTTGACGGGGAAGATTCAGTATTGCCAGACTTGCCAAGAGTTAAATTTTTCGAGGATACATCCCTAGCTTCTGGTGATTGCCAAATCAAAAGCAGATTTGGGCTTTTGGACGGTAGGCTAGTCACCAAATTAAGAAAAGTTGGAGAGGAGCTGACCAGCCATGGTTAATTCCTTGGCAGACCGATTTTCGCTTCTGCAAAGTGGAATCCGAGGAGTGCGGACTTTCGATAAAATAGGTATTGTCCGCCGTGTTATTGGTTTGGTAATTGAGTCGGAAGGACCTGAGGTATCTATCGGTCAGGTTTGCTCTATTTCTTCTGAGAGAACCCAAGAAAAAATAGAGGCTCAGGTCATAGGATTTCGTGAAAATACAGTGCTACTGATGGCTCTTAATAGTGTTCATCTAATTCATCCAGGTTGCAAAGTCGTTTCAAAACGAAATTCCAATGAAGTCCCGTACGGACCACCTTTACTTGGAAGAATTATTGATGGCATGGGTCGTCCCTTGGATGGGAAGGGTCCTTTGGGCGCACCGGTTAGGGATGGTCTGTTTGCTGAACCTCCCAATCCTTTGGCGAGAACTCTCATCAAATCCCCATTTGCCACTGGTATCAAGTCCATCGACAGCTTTATTCCCATGGGGACGGGACAACGGATGGGAATTTTTGCTGGGAGTGGGGTAGGGAAGTCGATTCTACTTGGTATGATTGCCCGAGGTTCTGATGCAGATGTTAATGTTATCTCATTGGTTGGTGAACGGGGTCGCGAACTCAGGGAATTTGTTGAAAATGATCTTGGTGAAGAGGGCATGAAAAGGTCAATTGTTGTCGTTTCGACCTCGGATCAACCTGCCCCTATGAGAATTCGGGCATCCATACTCGCCACTGCCATAGCAGAAGGATTTAGAAATGATGGGCAAAAAGTTCTCCTCTTAATGGATTCATTAACTCGTTTTGCTATGGCTCAGCGTGAAATAGGTCTTGCATCTGGAGAACCTCCTGCTTCTCGAGGCTATGTTCCATCGGTTTTTTCCTTACTGCCTAAACTTCTGGAAAGAACCGGCACCAGTGAAAAGGGTGCGATTACTGCTATTTATACAGTATTGGTTGAAGGAGACGATTTGAATGAGCCCGTTGCGGATGCAGTTCGTGGGTTCCTTGATGGTCACATTGTTCTTTCCAGAAAATTGGCAAACGCCAATCACTTTCCTGCTGTAGACGTTTTGAGCAGCGTTAGCCGACTTGATCGTTCTGTATGCACAGAGGATGAGATTAGTCTAATCTCAGAAGCAAGAGATCTTCTTTCCGTGTATAACCAAAATGAAGATATGATTAATGTCGGAGCTTATGTTAAGAACAGTAACCCTAAAATTGACCGAGCGATTGAAAAAGTTTCAGATATTCAAGCTTTCTTACGACAAAGGTTTGATACTTTGTCCGAAAGAGAAAGTGCATTTTCCAAATTAAGAGAAGTGCTGTCGTGAAAAGCTTTTCTTTTAAACTTCACGCTCTTTTGAGGTTAAAAGAGTCGAAAAGAGACCAAGCTCTCTCTCTCTTTGCGGACGCTTCTAAGCAAGTTCAACATTTGACGCAGGATTTAACCCAAGCTTACAAGAAAAGAGATTCAGTCATAGAAATTTTACAAAATAAGCAGAAAGGCACATTTCAGTCTGTGCAAATAGAAACCCTTCAATCCAGTTTACTGCTGGAAAGGGAGAAAATTTCCAACCTCGAAACAAAACTGAATGAAGCGGAGAAAATTCTTCAATCTCGGCGAAGTATTTTTTTGGAAAAGGATTCGCAGTTCAAGGCCGTTTTACGACTCAAAGAAAAGCAACAGTCCCATCATTATTTAGTTGAAACCAAAAAAGAAGAAACAGAACTTGAAGATGTTATCAGCAGTCGTTTTCTGTTTCATAGAATTAATCATCAATATTAAGTTATGAAATTCTCCGCATCCGTTATTGTAATTTTAGCCGTCTTACTTTCTGTATCCAGTGCAGGGTTAATGCTCTTCCTTAATTACAATGATCTCTTCAAACCAGCACCAGTTGTTAAGGCAGAATTTACAAGCGTAGAGTTTGATGCGGATGATACGAGTTATTCTCCTGCGGAGACACATTCGATGAACCAGTTATCCAAAGAACTTTCTTTGTTGAAGGATAAGTTGCTTGAACGAGAAAAGGATCTTGATTCGAGAGAATCTGCACTCTCCATGGATCTCGAGTCATTGGAGAAGCAAAAGAGAGAGTTAAATCGTATTCAGGATGACCTCTCAGCTAAACTTGCTGAATTCGAATCAAGAAAAGGTAAAGACCTCAGTGAGGAAAAAATGAAAGAATACAAAGACACTGCAAAGCGTTGGGTTGAGATGGGACCAGAGGTTGCGAGCGTGGAGATTCAAAATTGGCGCCAAAAAAGAAGGTTCGAGGAAGCTCTCAGTATATTTGAAATGTTAAAAGCGGAGGACAAGGCACCCATCATCGCCTTCATGCTTAACAGCGACCAAGATGACTTAATTGAGCTAGCTGATGCCTTGGCCATGCGGGATCGCGGGCTTTTGCCAAGTGTAAGCTTGGAATAAATCGCATGAGCGAAGTTTCTTTCAACCCAAGTCAAAAAGCACCCAATGGGCACCAATCTCTTGGGCAGGGAGGCACTTTTTGGTTACCACCAAAAATGAAGGTTGAGAAATTTGAGTCTAATCTCAAGCAATTCAGCAATCCTCAACCTTCTTCATCCAAAAGCCCTTCTGGTAGTGCTCCCAAGCCACAGACACTAGCTCATTTGGCAAAAGGCACATCTAAAAGCTTACTTCCACATGTTAAGGTTTCAGAAGCCACCACTGGCAAATCTTCCATTCGCAAGATCGCTGCAAACTCAGCCATCAATTCCACACACACACGTTCCGATAGTTCAATTCGTTCTGTGTTGCAGGGAAAACCCCTTGCCCTTGTACCATTAGGAAACCCAATCTTGTCCAATGGGAAAGATTGGGTTGATCAATCCTTAGTTCCCACCACAAGCACATTTTTAAAAGGAACCTCTTTCGCCAAAAGTTCAAATGGCACAAGAAGCAAAACTTTTCAAGGTGCTCCTTTCCGTAGTCTCCATGATGGCACAGAAAGTGCTTTATCAGATTTAAGTGATTACATTCCTCCTCGAAATTCCCCGAAAAACACTCTTGATGATACTGCTGAGAACCGATCTGTCTGCCTATCTTTCGAGCAGCTTTCTCAAAAAGTCTCTGAGTTTATTTCTGATGTCCCCCTTTTGCTTGCGCAACAAAATGAGGTTTTCCGTTTTGCCGTTAGCTTGGGCAATGGAAGTTCAGTCTCTGTGAGAATTGAGAATATGACGGACTCGGTTGCAGTAAGTTTCATTTCCGAAGATAGACAGGTCCTTGAAGACCTCCACCTTGAATTTCCCAACTCACCTATCAGCAATAATAACGGATGTCCGAAAGTTGCTTTTCATTTTTTTGAATCTTTCAGCCAGTTAGATCGCTATTTTTCCTAACCCGTAATTCTTTTATGATCGATACAATATCTCAATCTTCCATGCTAGGCAATGCTCCTACACTTTCTGCCAACCAAGTTGTTGACAATAACAGCCAACTGAAAATGGAAGATTTTCTACAGTTACTGACCAACCAGATCACGAACCAAGACCCTCTGGAACCGATGAAAGACACTGAGTTTATTTCTCAAATGGCGAACATCGCTTCCTTGGAACAGATGGAACAATTTACCCAAGGATTTTCAAAATTTGCTGATTCTCATGGAGAAATGCTTGCCCAATCTTATCTCGGCAACCACGTTCAAATTGACAATGGCGTAAAGAAAATTTCTGGAAAAGTTGATGCAGTCGAAAAATTAGAAGATGGTTCAATCCAATTGGTAGTTGATGGTGACTCGTACCACCCGAAAGATGTGACTCGTGTTGAGTTAGCCGTTAATAATCAAATTTAGAATCATGATTCCATCGCTACAAAACGGAGTTTCTGCACTGAAAAGCTTCTCAGAAGGTCTTCAGGTTCTCAGTAATAACATAGCAAATGTAAACTCCCTTGGATACAAGTCTTCCCGAGCCAATTACTCTGACAACTCTTACCTCGCTCAAAGCAATCCTGGTTTTACGATAGATGGACAACCAAAAAATGATACAAAAAACTTTGGTTCTGGTGTGAATGTGAGTTCTCTTTCTTCTAATTTCAATCAGGGTGTGATCGAAAACACTGGTTTGGATTTAGATTTTGCAATCCAAGGTGAAGCTCTTCCAAACGGAGGTGGTTTTTTTGTTGTCAAAGATCCTACAACAGCTGAACTTTTTTATACACGAGCTGGATCTTTTGAGTCCACGGTTGAAGGTTTTGTGGTTACTCGTGATCAAAATAGATTTCATCTAGTCAATGTGGTTGGTGAATCGCTAAAGATTGGTTTGCAAGATGGTGAGGATTTACTCGCGAGAAGGGTTGATGAAGATGGAGTTGTTAGTTTGATTGTCTCCAAGGATGGTCAAGATAGCATTCGTAATTCTGGGCAAATCAAAATCGCAAACTTTAATGCACCCCAGTACCTCAGGCGTACTGGTAATAGCCTTTTCTCCAATGGAGGTCAGGGAGAAGATTTTGCAGGGATTATTGATAATGCAATTCCTGCTGTTGGTTCGAACGGTAAGATTAAACAATATTCTTTGGAATTGTCTAATGTCGACTTAACCAATGAATTTGCTTTGATGATTAGTCACCAAAGATCTTTTCAGGCAGGATCAAGAATTGTCACTACCTCAGATGCTATTCTTACTGAAGCAGTTAACCTTAAGCGATAACCCTAAATCTTTTTACTAAATGAGCGCAGACCAATTAGATGAATTACCCGCTAGCGATGGAAAAAAATCTTCAGGTGGTGGAAATCTTGTTCCTGTTCTAATCGCAATTATTCTAGCTCCGGCACTCACAGTTGCTGCAATGACTTTTGTGATCAAAATGAATAAACCTGAATCAGTGGTTACAAACCAAGTCATTGAGGGTGGTCAACCTCTTGATATGGAGCCTTCCGGTGAGGAGAAGTTTTATGAAATCAAACAACTAATTACTAATCTAGGTGGTCCGATCAAGTCACGCTACATTAACCTAGAACTCCGTTTGGAAGGTTTGGCAGGTGATTTCGAAAAGGTTTTGGAAATGAATGAGCACCGGATTCGTGATAAGGCACTTTCCATCATGGGCGGATATACCTACGAAGACGCTCAACTCGATGGATTCCAAGAAAGAGTTAGAATTGATCTCAAAAAGTCTTTTTCTATGGTTTTAAGAAAATATCGTGACGGGGAAAGCGACCTGATTAGGCAAATTTACTTTACCCAATTTGTAGTGCAGTAAATCAAATGTCAGAATCCGAAAATTTTGAAGACGAAAGTTTCGACCTCGACGAGTTAGAAGAGGGTTCCTCTAGTAGCCGTTGTGTCTTTTTACACGATGGTACAAAGCTTACGGATTCTTCTGAGCTGAAGATTAAAAAATATGATTTTACTAATCCTATTATTTTATCTGAGTCAGATTTGGCATTACTCAAGACTAAGTCCGAGCAATTTGTTTATTATCTTGCAGGTCATCTTTCCATGTTCCTACGAACTGAATTCAACCTTGAATTAGAGGAGTTAAGTGCAGATTTATACAAAAGCTTTGTTTCCTCAATTAAGTCACCTTCCTGTGTGACCTTATTTAAGCTTCAAGAACTTAACGGGGTTGGGTTGCTCGATGTGAACTCTCATCTTTCAGCAACTGTTGTGGACCGAATTTTAGGGGGGAGGGGATCTACCAATCCAGAAGAACGTGGTTTGACTGATATAGAAAAAGCCCTAGTCGAGGATTTTAATCTCATTATTTTAGAAGAGTGGTGTAAGCAGTGGAAATCGATTAAGGAATTAAATCCAGTAGTGATCGGGACAGAAACTACTGGTAAATTTCTCCAGACTTCCCCTCCTCATGCCATGATGCTTATCTTGACTATGGAGGCTTCCTTTGGGGATGTTTCTGGTCCTTTACGTATTGCAGTTCCCTACTACACAATGGAACCAGTTCTTAGTGGTATCTTATCCCAAGCCAATATACCTGCAAAAACAAAGAGTTCAATTTCCCCCAAATGGCATGAGATTTATGATGAGATTCCAGTTGATATTTCTGTCGAGTGGGATGCATTTGAACTTTCTGTCCGTGATCTTTTCAATATAGAAGTGGATGAT
>Ga0181597_10004227_pt1 | contig 14369 bp, 8 predicted proteins | sample 041ome_5_FD_148647 | JGI IMG/M metagenome (GOLD analysis project Ga0181597, IMG submission 148647) | Coastal salt marsh microbial communities from the Groves Creek Marsh, Skidaway Island, Georgia - 041403US metaG (spades assembly) | ecosystem: Environmental > Aquatic > Marine > Intertidal zone >... | reverse complement strand
TCATTGCCGGTGTTGGTGACTGCGGCCCCCTCGCCTTAGGAGCAGAGACCGAGGCGGAAACGGCGGAATCGGACGAGGGCTCTGCGGACAAAGACTCTGCGGACAAAGAGTCTGCGGACGATACCTCAGCGGAGAAGGCTGAGGCAGAAGAGTCCGAGGCAGAGAAGACCACGGTGGAACGCGTTGTCCTCTCGGGGACCTATGTCGACCTCGTCGGCCCAGCCGAACTCGACGCCCTGAGCCTGGTGATGGGTGATGGACCCTCACGGGGGAAGAGCTTCTACAAGCTCTGCGATTTCCTTGAAGAGGCGTCAAAGAAAGACGATGTCAGCCACATTGTTTTTGACCTCTCGGCCAACTCGCTGAGTTTCAATCTTGCTCAGCTTGATGAGCTTCTCCGCAGGATCGACCTCGTCAAGAAGGCAGGAAAGCGGCTGGCCGCGTGGCTCGAGAACCCTTCGCCAACACATCTGGCAATCGCGTCGGCCTGTGACCATGTCGCGATGTCCGACTTCGGTGGCATCGATATGCCGTCGATGTCGATGCAGTCGCTCTTCTACCGCGACGCGATGGACCTGTTGGGCGTGAAGGCCTCGGTGGTGCGGGCCGGCAACTTTAAAGGTGCCGTGGAGCCCTATCTCAACTCCACGATGAGTGAACATCTCCGTGATCACTATCTCGACATGCTTGCCGCGATGAACGACGCCGAGGTCTCGATGATCGCGAAGGGCCGCGGGCTCACGACCGAGCAGGTGCGGGATCTCCAGAAGCAGAGGGTGTTGCTGCCGAAGGAGGCGCTCGCCGCAGGTCTGGTCGATGAGCTGGCTCCCACCGGTAGTCTGAAGCCGACAATGGCTCGCTGGGCTGCCGGGCAGGGCGAGGTCGAGTGGATTGAAAAAGGCCGCCGTGCTCAGAAGGAACTGTCGGTCTTCGAACTAATGAGCAAGATGATGTCTGGAGGCTCGAGCAGTTCGTCACGGATCCGCAAAGCATCGATTGCAGTGATGCACCTCTCCGGAACGATTGTGGATGGGACGAAAGCATCGGCCGGATCCATCGTCTCCGGGCCGACTGTGAAGGAGATTCGCGACCTTGCCAATGACGACAAGGTTGAGGGCGTGGTGGTGCGGATCAACTCTCCTGGTGGTTCAGCCACCGCGAGTGAGGCGATTCGGCAGGCCCTGCTCGATCTCAAGGAAAAGAAGCCCGTCGTTGTCTCGATGGGCGAGATGGCAGCCTCAGGTGGCTACTGGGTGAGCTGTCTCGGAGTGCCGGTGTATGCGGAGCGTGGCACGATCACTGGCTCGATCGGTGTCTTCTCGATGAAGATCAGCTTCGGTTCGTTGATGAAGCGAGTTGGAGTGCATGTGGAAAATATCGCCCTCGATGAGGCGGCCGTGGCGTTTGCTGCTGACCGAGCCTGGAACGAACAGGACGAAGCGACACTGCAGAAGACGATCGACGACGTCTACACACGCTTTCTCGATATCGTGGGAGAGTCACGCGGAATTGGCGTGGATCAGCTGCAAGACCTTGCCGGCGGCCGTGTCTGGTCTGGGACGCAGGCCAAGCAGCATGGACTTGTGGATGAAATCGGAGGGCTCGACAACTGCCTGGCGGTGATTGCGAAGAAGGCAGATCTTGAGAGCTACGATGTGGTGCATCGTCCGCAGCTCTCGACCGGCCTCGACCTCTCGACGCTGCTGGGGGATTCAGAGGAAGACCTACGGGCGGTCGGTGTGTCGGCGGATGCGGTCACACTGCTGCAAAAGCGAGGTTTGGCAATGACAGTTGTCGAAGCCTTGCTCGGTGAGGCGATGACCGCGGCTCAAGGCCGTCCGACCGTGTGGGCGTTGGGACCAGCAGACCTGTCTGTGCGTTGATCGTGTGGACGACGGTGTGCTTCCCAGGTGTTCTGCCATGACAGCCAGTCGATCGGCTCGGTGGGACGAGGCACTCCATGTTCAGAGGCGTCGAGTGTCTCGTCTGCTCCGCAGAGGGCGGCAAGGCCCGTGAGGGCGTAGCGAAGAAGCTCCCGCTGCGGGATCGACAAACGATCCATCCAGCCGGCGTCCACGAGGCTGCAGCAAAGTCGTCCGTCAAGCTGGGAAACGGACATGCGAAGAGCAGGTGCCGCGAGTGCGGGAGCGGCGAGTGTGAACACCACACGGTTGGTGGCCAGACGCACTTCAGCCACAGAAATTTCCAGGTCTGAGAAGAGTCGGGTGCGCCGCAGCAGCCCCAGACACTCAGCCTGCACAAAGGTCATGATGTCGCTGGCGAGTTCGGCAAGGGCTTCGTCTGCCGGCACCATCCCCATGCCCGTCCGGTCCGCACGAAGCTGTCGCCTGAGTTTGCCATAGAGTTTCGGAAGGGTGCCGGAATGCAGGCCTGGGACCAGCAGGCGTCGCATCGATTCGCCGTGGCCGCCGACCTGCACGGGACGGAGCGTCTGAGCCCGGTTCGCTGCGTAAAGACGCCAGTTCTCTTTCAGCTCCCAGGCCAGAAAACCAAACACGCCGGGGGTTGCTGTGGAGACGAACGTGACCGCTGTGAGCGCCAGGCTCCGCTCCATGCCGGTGGCTGCAACCAGCTGGCCGGCGATCATCGGAATCATCGGCACCAGCAGCTTGTGGGAGACCGTCACCACCGGAAAGTGCTTGATCGGATTGAGCTGTGGCTCGATCAGCAGTGTGACACAAAACCGAATCACCCAGTCGACGGCGGTCCAGAGCGTGGTGAGCACAGCTTTGGTTGCTAATGCCCATCGCGACTCGTCTGATCGAAAACGAAGCTGCTCGTCGACGGCGTAGAGCATGCCCTCGATGAAACCCATCGCATGCCGAAATAGGTCGACGATCCAGCTCAGCAAACCAAGGATCAGGGTGGCGTGGATCTGGCGGATCGTGCGGCTGATGCCCTCCAGCACCTGCTCCTCGAGCATGCGGCCGAGCGGTGAGTTGAGGACAGCAAAACTCGCACAGAAGATCACCTCGTTGAGCCAGGCATTCTCGCGAGACGCCCAGCCACCTTCCTGCGGCACCATCAGCCACACGATGAAGGTGAACACCGTGGGGCTCCAGAAATAGCGACGCACAATCCGCACGGGGCGACTGCGGAGAAACTGTTCCACCAGGGGATTCTTGAGCAGCTGCTGAGGAAGGGCAAACAGCATGTACGACAGGCCACTGCCGACTGCCTTGGCAGTGTCGAGCAGACGTTTGCGGAAGGAAGGACGGTGCATCAAGAGCCAGAAGAAGATGCCCGTCAGGAGCACGCCGGTCTGGCTGTAGATACGCACAGGCTCCCCGAGGGCGTAGTCGGTGACCGGTTCGACGATGTGCTCAAGGGCGAGCCAGAAGACCCAGGCGCCTCCCAACGGAAGGAGTAGATGTTGGGTGAGCTGTCGACCGAGCGGCACTCCGAAAGCCACTGCGCTGATCCGCTGCATCGACGAGAGATACGCCGGAGCACGGGTGTAGGCACCGTCGAGATGCCGACCGAGCCGGCGGTTGGCCTTGAGTAGCGGGTCTCCTATCACCAGTTCACGAAGGCCCTGCAGGTCATGGAGCTTGATCTGACTGCGGGAGAGGGCGTCACGGACATTGCCAAACGACTCAAAGCCACGGTTGGCGATATGGATCACAAGCTCATTGATGAGTTTGTCGAAGGCGACCTCCTCGACCAACGACCGGGGCACGAGGCCTGCCGTCTTCAGGCTGTGGCGGATGGCGGGAGCAAGTCTGCTATGGACGTTGGCCGCCGTCGTCTCGAGGGCAGGCAGCAGCAGCGAGTTGCCAATCTCCACCATGTCGGCCGAGAGATTGAGGGAGGGCAGTCGCCGGAGTGCAGCCGCCACATGTCGATGGATCAGGGCGGTTCGCTGACGAGGAAGAGGGCGGATGAGCCGTTTGCGGCCGAAGGTGAACGCCCATGCCAAGAGCTGCGTGCGGTAGCTTTCACGTTCGCTATCCACGCAGATTTTCTGGAGGTCGTAGAGAAGCCGCGCTGCCGGCGACCAGGCAGAGCCGGCCGCGTCTTCGACAAGTGTCATCAGCAGGCTGCCGAGTTCTGCGGTGGTGGTCTCGCCCAGGCCGACCGCTCTGTCGAGACGACGAACCAGGCCCGCGGCGCGGCGTGCGAGTCCGCGTCTGGCCCGCTCGGCAGCGACTGGGTTGCCATCGGAGAGCGCGCCAAGTTTCCAGTGCAGCAGCGCAGCTCGCACATCGTTGCCACGTCGAGCGGCGAGGCCAGTCCAGTGCCGGAGAACAGCCCGTCGTCGTCGCGTCAGACGTCGCGACAGTCGTGAAGCGGGCTGGCGGCGTGGTGGCGACGGGCTCTCGTCGATACCCATCAGGTCATCTGTCGCCAGCAGGGCAGGGCGGGTGCGTGCCAGGATTGCGTCGAGATCAACCCAGGCCTGCAGTCGCTCGACCAGTCCCTCCGGGTCGTCGATCGAGGGAAACCAGGCATGAAACTCACGCGGTGCGAAGGTTGCGAGTTCGAGTGCGGTGGCAATGAACTCTGCAAAGACTTCACGGGAGTCGCTGGGATCACGAAGGCGTGCTTCCTTTGTCAGCACGGAGCGTGCCTCGGCCAGTTGCAGGTCGCCGAGCTGTGGAAGTTCAGCGATACGCCGCGACACATCCTGGGAGGTCGCGAGCAGTTCACGAGCCTTGAGATCAATACAGCCGTGCGTGAGGAGACGCCAGTAGGCTCGCAGCAGGCCGTCCATATTCTGGTGGTGTGCTTCCGGGTCAGGTCGAGCTACCAGAAGGAGAAGGCTGGGAGTTTCAGCCGGAAGCGCCCAGACGTCGTCTGCGAGTTCAAGGAGCCGGGTGGGGCTGAGCACGATGCTCTCGCCATGCGGCATACGGGTTCTCAGCAGCGGGAGGTCGAGATCGGCCAGGATGATCCGACGCACCACGTGAGAAGACGCAAAGATCGCTTCGGGTACCGCAGCACGCAGTGACTGTTCAATCGAGAGCACGCTTGCCTGCGAGCCATGCTGCGGGAGGGAAGAGGTCATGGGGCGTTTGGTGCTCAGCGTTGCTCAAGCGAGAAGAGGAAACGCTCGATGGCCTTGTTCACAGCTGCTGGCTGCTCCAGCGGTGCCATGTGGCCGGCGGCGGCAATCTCCACGAACTGCGAATCTCTGGCGCGCTCCGCGTTGGCCTGCATTTCAGTTGCAGGTGTGATGCTGTCCTCACTTCCGCAAAGCCAGAGACTCGGGCAGGGAAGCTGGCTGAGCGCGGGGGTGGAGTCAGGGCGAGCGGCCATCGCTAGCAGGGCGGCAGCGACCGTCTCTCCGCATGCTGTCAGCATCACGTTGCGGGTGTCTTCAACGATTGTGGCCAGCTCGACATAGGTGTCGGCGGCAAACAGCTTGCCGTGCATCGCATCGGCAACGGTCTTCACGCCTCCTCTGCGGACAATTTCGACCATCCGATGTCGGTTTGCGGACGCCTCCGGCGAGTCTGCTGCTGCACGGGTATCACAAAAAACAAGTCCACGGAGTCGGTCGGCGGCGATCGAGGCAAATCGGAAAGCGATGTAGCCCCCCATCGAGAGACCACAGAGCACAACCGGCTCATGAATGCCGAGGTGATCAAGGAGTTCCACAAGGTCCGAGGCAAAGTCATCGAGGCTCTCCACCGGTGGTGTGCCTGTGGACCCGCCAAAGCCCCGGAGGTCGGGAGCGATCACGCGAGCGTGTGCAGAGAGGCCCGTGAGCTGGTGATGCCACATGCTGTGGTCGAGTGGAAAGCCATGCACGCAGAGAAGCGTGGGGCCTGCGCCAGCCTCCATGGCCGCCAGCGTACCACCAGCTTTCAGGGGAACTTCAATTGAACGGAGGGGCGTTGTCATCGGTGGGCCTCAGCAACCAGGAGGGAGGAGGGCTGTAATCCTGGGATCGGCAAGTGAATCAGCAATCAGGTGGGCGCCGTGAAAACTGTGCCGGTGGCTGTGGCCTCCTGGCACTGCCACAACGACCGCTCCTGACGCCACCGCAGCACGACATCCATTCTCGGAATCCTCAAACACGAGGAGCTGCTGGGGAGGAATCCCATGCCGTGCAGCGGCCGTCTCATAGATCTCCGGGTGGGGCTTGCCTTCGCTGACATCTGCCGACGTCAGCACAAAGGCGAGTCTGTCGAGCAGGCCAACTCGCTCGAGCACATCGTGGGCGAAGTCTGGCCCACTGCTGGTTGCCACCGCTCTCGGCAGACGAAGCTCTTCGAGCATGTTCACCAGTGCTGCCGCACCAGGCATGAGGGCGAGTCGGTCTGCCAGGAGCGACTGAAAGATCTCTTTGGTTTCCGCAGCGAGTGTCTCGACGCTGTCGTCGAGTTGGTGCCACTCGATCATGATCGATAGGGCAACCTGCTGAGGGCGGCCCATCATCGCATCAAGGAGATCTGCATCAAACAATCGCCCCCGCCGCCTCAGGATCTCTGTGCCGACATCCTGGTAGAGCTCTTCTGTATTGACGAGCAGGCCGTCGAGATCAAAAGCGACTGCGGCAATGGACGGAGAGGCAGCCGCGTCGGTGGCAGACATCAAGATTCCGGTATCCTGGCCGGCTCAACCGGCGGTTTGAGCAAAGAAACTGTTCGGCAAGCGACCGTGCAGTCGCGAATATCCAGCAGGATACCGCATCGGCTGCTCCGACCGGGAGCCGCAGACAAGGGAGCCTGACGCCGTCGCAAGCCATGACAGGACGCTACCGCATGTTCGTGAAGATTCTGCTGCTCGTCGGGCTCCTTGAGGCCGGTCTGTGTCTGTTTTTTTATCTCTTTCAGCGATCGTTTCTCTACCGGCCCACTCCCCCCACGTCAGAGCATGCAGACGCCCTCGTGCTGGAGGTGCCAGGAGCTGAGATCCGGATTTCAGCGGAGGTGCGATCCACTCCCAAAGCACTGCTGTTCTTCGGTGGAAATGCCGAGGATGTTGCGATCACGGTGCCCAAGCTGGCGGAACTCTTTCCCGATCGTGCGGTCTACGGGATGCACTACCGTGGCTACAGCGGAAGTACCGGAAAGCCTAGCGAGGCAGCCTTGCGGAGTGATGCACGGCAGGTGTTTGCCATGGTGGAGGAGCGTCACCCCGATGTGATGCTCGTGGGCCGAAGCCTGGGCAGCAGCCTTGCCGTTGGGCTTGCTCGCGATCCTGCAGTCTCGCGGCTCGTGCTGATTGCTCCCTTCGCGAGCATCCTCAGAATTGCCCAGCGTGCTGCCCCGTTTCTTCCCATGCGGCTGCTTCTGAAGGATCGTTATGAGTCGTGGCGGTATGCTCCTCAGGTGCAGTGCCCCACACTTCTGCTGGCCGCCTCCCACGATGAACTGGTGCCGATGGCGGATACCGAGCGGCTCTGGGAAGCGTTCCGGCCTGGTGTGGCCCGGCTTCGTGTGATGGGAGGCACCGATCACAACACGGTGGCGAGCGTGCCTGAGTTTTACGAGGCGCTGCTGACCGGTGAGTGAACATTTCTTTCCGACGAGATGTGGTCCTCGCGCTGAGAAATGAATGAACCAACGGGGACCGCAGGAGCAGTAGCCATCATGCATCGAAAACGTGTTTGTGGGAGTCGGCTCATCACGCTGGCGGTGTGTGCAGCGTGGTGCGGGCTGCCGATCGCTGGTGCTGCAGACCTGCCGAGGGCAACGCCGGAGTCTCAAGGGGTTTCTGCATCGGCGATCCGTCGCTTCGTTGAGGCAGCGGATGCTGAGGTGGATGCGATGCACAGCTTCATGCTGCTGCGGCATGGCCATGTGATCGCCGAAGGTTGGTGGAGCCCAGAGGCAGCGGAGAAGCCTCACATTCTCTGGTCTCTCAGTAAGAGTGTGACGAGTACCGCGGTGGGCTTTGCCGTTGCCGAAGGAAAACTCAACATCGATGCGAAGGTGGCGGAGTTTTTTCCTGATGAGCTGCCGGCGGAGCCGTCAGAGCATCTCTTGGCGATGCGGGTGCGGGACTTGCTCACGATGTCGACTGGGCACGACGCCGAGCCCTGGTGGGGGAATGGAGACGTCTGGACAGAGCGGTTTCTTCGCGAGCCTGTGGTGCATCGCCCGGGCACACACTTCCGCTACAACACCCCCGCGACCTACATGCTCTCTGCGATCGTGCAGCAGGTCACCGGGCAAACGCTCGACGCCTATCTGATGCCGAGGCTGTTTGCGCCGTTGGGGATCGAAAGGCCAACCTGGGACAAGAGCCCGCAAGGAGTTGCGATTGGTGGCTACGGGCTGGCACTGCGGACCGAAGACATTGCCAAGATTGGTCAGCTCTACCTGCAGCAGGGGCGGTGGGACAACCAGCAGATCCTGCCCGCGTCGTGGGTGGAAGCCGCAACCATGAAGCAGGTGGACAACGACCAGGCTCCCAGCGCTGGCAATCCTGACTGGCGGCAGGGCTACGGGTTTCAGTTCTGGCGGTGTCGGCATGGCGGCTACCGTGGCGATGGCAAAGATGGGCAGTTCTGCATCGTGCTGCCGGATCACGATGTGGTCATCGCAATCACCGCGAAGACCGGTGGTATGCAGCGGCAGCTCGACCTTGTCTGGCAGCATCTCCTGCCAGCCTTCGGAGACCAGGAGCTGCCCGAAGCCCCTGATGAGCTGCGCCGCCTACAGGCGACACTCGATGGCCTGCGGCTCTCTGAAGCGTTACGGCGACGTCCAGAGCATGTGGGCCCTCCTCGGCCAGAACATCAGGTCGCTACCAGAGCTTTCCAAGGCATCCCAAGCCTGGGTGTGTCGCCTGGTGGTCGGCTGTGGGCCAACTGGTATGCCAGTAAGACCCCTGGTGAAGATGCCAACAACTATGTCGTTGTGGCCTGCAGCGATGACAACGGCGAGTCGTGGCGGGACGTGCTTGTGGTCGATCCGGATGGCGAAGGTCCACTGCGAGCATTCGATCCAGAAATCTGGCTGGCACCAACAGGACGGCTCTATCTGTTCTGGACACAGGCCGAAGGGCATGAGGGCACGGTCGCAGGCGTGTGGTGTGTCTACACCGATGAGCCCGATGTGGCTGCTCCACGGTGGAGTCCGCCCCGCCGTCTCACCGATGGCGTGATGATGTGCAAGCCAGTGGTGTTGAGCTCCGGCGACTGGGTGTTGCCTGCGTCGACGTGGCGAAAGACAGATCGCAGCGCACGAATGGTGGTATCGACGACTCTCGGCCGCAGCTGGAACGTTGTGGGCGGCTGCAATGTTCCTGAAAATGTGCGTGCCTTCGATGAGCACATCATTACCGAGCGGCGTGACGGCTCGCTCTGGCTGCTTGCTCGCACCACCTACGGCATTGGTGAGAGCGTGTCGAAGGATGGCGGGAAGACCTGGCCAGATCTGCAGCCATCATCACTGGCCCATCCCAGCGCACGTTTCTTTGTGAGGCGGTTGGCTTCGGGTAGCCTGCTGTTGGTCAAGCATGGGGCAGTAGACGAACGCATCGGCCGCTCACACCTCACCGCCTTTGTGTCCAGCGACGATGGAGCGACCTGGTCTGGTGGCCTGCTGCTCGATGAGCGAAAAGGAGTTTCCTATCCCGATGGACAGCAGACCGACGATGGACTGATCCGGATCATCTACGATCGCGACCGGACGGGCGATCGTGAAATCCTGATGGCGACGTTTCGCGAAGAGGATGCCGCTGCTGGCAGGGCCGTGAGCGATGCGGTCAGACTGCGAATGCCTATCAGTCGCGTGGCTCACTAAAGAGTGTGTCGCTGCCTGAACGACAAAGGCCCTTCGTCACAACGGCGATGGGCCTTTCTTGAAAGTGAGTCGGGGCGACTGGATTCGAACCAGCGACCTCTACGTCCCGAACGTAGCGCTCTACCAGGCTGAGCTACGCCCCGATGGGCCTTGTGTGGGCAGAGGAATGCATACTTCCCTGCCAGGCGGACAGCAGCGTACACCGCCGCACGAACGCCGACAATCGCGTGGTGCCGCGGTCGAGTTTTCCCGTGGTGCTCGGCTCACTTGGCCGCGGAGACGCAGACGAGTTCTCGGTCGTTACGGGCGAAGATACAGCGGTTGGCAAATGCCGGATGGCTCCAGACGACTTCCCGCCCGAAGCACTCATTCGTCGGGTCGAGAATGTGCATGCGAGAGAGTTCTTCATAGCCGGTGGGGCTGAGATGGGCCAGGATCAGATCGCCTGTTTCGCTCATCAGCCATGTGCGGTCTTGATGGCGAATCAGGAAGGCGGTGCCGTGACGGCCTCGTCGCCCGGTGCCCATCGTGGGCTCGAGGGTTTCCCACAGCCGCTCGCCGGTGCTGAGGTCAACGGCGGTGAGAAACCCTGTTTCGCAATCGCAGCCGTAGAGTGTGCTGCCTTCGATGTAGGGAGTGGCGTTGGCAGAATAGACGGCAGTCTTTGGTTCGCCTCTCCACAGCACAGTGGCGGCTGGCGTGTCAGCTGAGAGCTGGTAGAGGGCTCCAACCCTGCCGATGCCACTGGCGAAGAGCACCTGGCCTTGGGGGGTGTCGGCAACCCGTGGTGCTGTGATCGCCATGCCGTAGCCGGGCTTGAGGGGCTGTGACCAGAGGGGCTCGCCGGTCTCAGGCACGAGTCCGCTGAGCTTGTCGGCATCCCAGATAAGCAGCTGTCGCACACCGGCCGACGTGATGATCGTGGGAGGGCAGTAGCCTGCTTCACTCGCAGTTCCCTGCCGCCAGAGCTCTTTTCCGGTGGTCTTCTCAAACGAGACAACGACGCTGCCTTCGCCACCAACGACACAGATCAGCTGGTCACCATCAATGAGTGGATGACCGCAGAAGCCCCAGATTGGCGTTGGCGCTGCATAATCGCGTGTGAAGTTTTTCTCCCAGAGCACGTCGCCCGTCTTGGCATCAAAGCAGAGCAGGTTGCCTTCGGCACCCAAGGTGTAGACGCGGCCTTGATCAACGGTGGGTGTGCAGCGTGGGCCCGAGGCATACGAGAGAGAGTAGGGGCAGTCGTACTCATGCTTCCAGAGCAGGCTCCCGTCATTGGCATCGAAGCAGAGCACCCGTTCGCGGCCGGAAAGCTCGGTGCGGCCGTTTGGGTCGTTGGCGAGTTCACCTTCGGTGCGTTCGTAGTCGGTGAGGTAGACGCGGCCGTCGGCGACGGCAGGCCCCGAGTAGCCACCCTTGACCGGCACCCGCCAACGCACAGGCAGACCGCCTTCGGGGATCGAGTCGACGATGCCATCCTCATGCCACACACCATCACGATGTGGGCCCAGCCACTGGGGCCAGTCGTCGGCGACAGCAGCAGAATCCAGTCCCATCGAGAGAAGCGCAGCGAGCATGAGAAGCCGCAGAGACGGCATGTCGATCGACGTGCGGGTAACTGTGTGCAGCATGGGTGGAGAAACTCTCTGGAAAAGGTGGACAGACGGACTTGGCTAGGTGTGCGCCGCTGCCAGTGGAGGAAGTTCTTGGGCGACGTCGATCCCATCGGGTCTCCAGTCGACCAGCTGAACCTCCGCTGAGCGGCGGCCGCGGAACTCGTTGACAACGGGGCGAAAGGCGATGTGGAAGGGTTCGCCGGGGGCCGGCAGATGCGGCAGCCAGTCGCCAGCTCCGAAGGCAACACCGCGGATCTTGGCTCCATGCTGCACGAGGGAGACCTGCAGATGCCGTCCCCCCTCGCCCATCGTGCGGGCAGGAGCTGCCAGCGAAACGCCGGAGGAGCAGAGCACGGGCCGTCGGTTGGCGTTGCCGAACGGAGCCAGCCGTTCGATCTCTTCGACGACCCGTAGCGAAAGTGCGGCGAGGGTGGTTTCCCCATCAATGTCGATCGAGGCTGTCCGTAATCTGTCGGACATCCGGGCAGCGACCTCCCTGCAAAACATCTCACGAAACGCGTCGACCTGTCCGTCATCGATACGGAGGCCGGCCGCGGCCGCGTGCCCACCACAGGACCTCAGCAGATCGCGGCAGGCGAGTAGCGGCTGATGCACATCAAAGCCGGGCACGCTGCGGATGCTGCCGATGCCTGGCCGTCCTTGGTGTTCGTCCTGGGCGATCATCACAACCGGTCGATGAAACTTCTCCGCCAGTCTGCCGGCGACGATCCCAATCACACCGGGATGCCAGCCACGGGCTGCCAGGACGAGCGCCGGATCAGCAGCAGGATCGAACCGTTCATTGGCCTGTTTGGTGGCGGCGAGCTGAATACTCCGTTCGATCGACTCCCGCTGGGCGTTGAGCTCGTGAGCATACTCCGCAAGCTGATGGCCGCGGGCGACGTCGTCGGTGAGCAGCAGTTCAATGCCGACCGTGGCCATGCCCATTCGTCCGGTTGCATTGAGCCGCGGCGCGACCCGAAAGGCAATGTCTTCACTGTCGAGCCGGCTCTTCTCATGGAGCTTGGCAAGCTCAAGCAGCCGAAGCAGCCCCGGTCCGCCACGGCTCCGCAACGCCTCAAGCCCATGGCGCACGTAGATGCGGTTCTCATCGAGCAGTGGCACCACGTCTGCCACCGTGCCCACAGCCGCCAGACCGATACCCTTGAGCAGCATTGCACGCAGGCGAGGAGTGACCTGCTTGGCACCACTCGCTCTCGTGGCAATCGCCCAGGCAAGTTTGAAGGCCACACCAGCGCCGCAGAGCTCGCCAAATGGGTAGTTTTCACCTGGCAGTCTTGGGTGGACCAAGACATCCGCCTGCGGCAGTTCATCTTCGAACGCATGGTGGTCGGTAATGATCAGTTCCAGGCCGAGTTCGCGAGCCGTGACCGCCTCTGCCACGCTGGCAATCCCGCAGTCGACGGTGACGACAAGGCTGCCACCCTTCTCATGGATGGTCTTGAGGGCTTCGGAGTTGAGCCCATAGCCCTCGTCGAACCGATCTGGCACATACCAGAACAGATCTGCATGAACCGCCTGCAGGCAGCCTGCGAGAATGGCAGTGGCGGTCATTCCATCGGCGTCGTAGTCACCGTAGATACAAATCCGCCGCTTGGCTTTCACCGCGGCCATGATTCGGTCTGCCGCTTCGGCAATCCCCGGCAGCAGTTCCGGGTCGCGGAGGTCTGACAGGCTGCCGGCAAGAAACGTGCGGGCCTCGTCTTCGGCGACGCCGCGGGATGCCAAGAGGCGAGCCAACACCGGGGAAACCCCAGCTTTGCGTTCGAGGCGACTCACAGCGGCCGCATCATGCGGTTGGATTCGCCAGCATTTTGGCATCGTGCCACCCCTCGTCTTTTCGCCGTCTGAAGCTGCTCTGTCGTGAGAATCGGCCACCATTTAACCAGATGTGAGCCATCGACGAGGGGGAGGGAGGTCGGTGCTTGAGAATCGCTTGAGTTTCTCGTCGCTTTGTCCCTGCTGGGCGGCTGTGGGGGGCGTGGCGAAAAACTCCAGCGACGAGACATCTGCCCGGCTGCAGCCGTGGGATTTCATGCTGGCGAGAGGCTCGTGCTGCTGTTTTCTGTCGGCTACAGTGTGGCCTTCTCGGGGTCTTCCGTGTCTCCACGCCCCATTCCCCTTGGGAGCCTGTCTGTGATGTCGATCGCTATGCCAGTTCTGCCGCGTCTGCCTGCAAAGCCGAAACGCGAAGAGGTTCCCGCGGATCAGGTGCTCTGTGAGCAGTGCACGGCAAAATGTTGTCGCTACTTCGCCCTGCCGACAGACGAGCCGGAGACGCTCGAAGAGTTTGAGTTCCTGCGGTGGTTCCTGCTGCACGAGCATGCCACCGTGTTTGTTGAGGATGGATCGTGGTATGTCTGCGTGCACACCGTCTGCAAGCATCTGCAGGACGATCATCGCTGCGGCATCTACGAGACGCGGCCACTGATTTGTCGGGAGTACACAACCGATAACTGTGAGTACGAAGACGACTGGGTGTATGACCAGTACTTCGAGACTCCGGAGCAGGTGGGCGAATACATGGAGGCGATGCTCGGGCCTGCCGGCCAGATGGTCGGCGATGGCCGAAAGAGGAAGAACCGCCACCGTTCGATCCGCAGCCCGAAGCCCAACCCGCTGCAGGTTCTCTCGTAGGTCTGCCCTGCCTCTCCCGCCCCATCACAGTGTCACCCATGATCACGCCGAGAACGCTCAAAGGATTTCGCGATTACCTGCCCGCCTCAGCCCTCGCCAGAGAGTGGGTGCTCGACACTGCTCGCCGGGTGTATCGCGGCTACGGCTTTGCACCGATCGATACGCCGGCGCTTGAGTATCTCGAGATTCTCACTGGCAAGGGGAGTGACGAGACCGACAAGCAGCTCTACCGCTTTACGGATCATGGTAAGCGTGAAGTCGGCATGCGGTTCGATCTCACCGTTCCGTTCGCCCGGTTTGCAGCTCAGCATGTGGGGGCACTCGGACTGCCATTTAAGCGGTATCACATGGCGACGGTGTGGCGAGGTGA
>Ga0181597_10004215_pt1 | contig 14394 bp, 14 predicted proteins | sample 041ome_5_FD_148647 | JGI IMG/M metagenome (GOLD analysis project Ga0181597, IMG submission 148647) | Coastal salt marsh microbial communities from the Groves Creek Marsh, Skidaway Island, Georgia - 041403US metaG (spades assembly) | ecosystem: Environmental > Aquatic > Marine > Intertidal zone... | reverse complement strand
AAATATCAGGATTTTTTTGAAAAATAGATGGATCAACTATACCTTTTCTTATTGTGGATGTAACTTCACCACCTGCTAAGTACGCACCTAAAAATTCAAAAATAGCTGCAATGATAATAGCCTGTTTTAAAGTAAGAGCTTTGCTACCGACTGAAGTTCCCATAGCATTAGCAACATCGTTAGCACCTATACCAAATGCCATAACAAAACCAATGACAGATGCAATTAAGATAATAGAAATAGGATCTAAGAATAAATCTGTCATAAGTTATTATATTATTTAAATAAACAATTATAATATCGATATGAATCTTAAGTGTTACATAAGTGAAAGATTTTAATAACTTTATTAACACCAGCTATAAGTAAAACTAATGTCGCTAATCACACTAGATCAATCTGAGTATAAAAGACTTGATGCCAAGGCCTATGCAACAGAAAAAAGACGCCTTCAAATTGAACTATTAAAACTTCAAGAAGATGTAATTAAAAATGATAGAAGGATCTGTATTGTCTTTGAAGGAAGAGATACTGCTGGCAAAAGCTCTGCAATTAAATTTTTTTCTGAATATTTAAGACCAAAAAATTTTAATTATGTCCAATTAGGTATTCCATCTAGATGGGAATCATCACATTGGTTTCAAAGATGGGAAAAAGTTTTACCAAAAAAAGGCGAAATTTCCTTTCTTGATAGATCTTGGTACACCAGAGCTATAACTGAACCAATTATGGGTTATTGCAATGAACGTCAATATAGATCTTTTATGAAAAGAGTGAATGACTGGGAGCATAACTTAATCGAGAGCGGCACTGAATTGACTAAGTTTTATTTTTCGTTATCTAAGGATCAGCAGGAAAGAAGAATGAATGCAAGAAAAAACTCTCAACTTAAATATTGGAAATTATCAAAAAATGACGAAAAAATTGTTACTAAATGGGATGCGTTCACTCTCTATAAGGAACAAATGTTTAACAAAACAGCTACTGATGAAGCTCCATGGGTTTCAATAAATTCAAATAATAAGATGATTGGAAGATTAACATCATTGAGGTATCTTCTTATCAAGACAGACTATGAGAATAAAAAAATATTAAAGCCCACTAAGTATTCAAAAAGTCTTTCTAATTACAGCGCTAGTATTGAGGGTGTAAACTTTGAAAATCTATCATATGAGCAGTTTATGATAATAACGAAATATAGTGATGACGCTTAATGAAAATTGCATCAATTGACATTGGAACAAATGCCATAAAATCAAAAATATTTAAAACAACACCAACATCAATTGAATTTATAGAAGGTATAAGATCACCAATAAGATTGGGTTCAAATGTTTTTAAAGATGGTTATCTTAAAGAAAGTAAATTAAAAGAATTAATAAAAACAATAAAAAGTTATCAAAAGAATTTTGAAAAAAATAATATCAAAATGTATGAAATAGTTGCAACAAGCGCTTTTAGAGATACGCAAAACTCTGAGGAAGCTAGAAGGTATGTAGAAAATGAAATTGAACACCCAATAAGAATAATTTCTGGATTAGAAGAAGCAAAATTAATTAGACTTCATCCAAAAGCACAATCAAAAAATCAAAAAGTATTTGTTGATGTTGGTGGAGGTAGTACTGAAATTTATATATACAAAAATGGTCAACATATTATTCAATCATTCCAGCTTGGGGCCGTTAGAGGCATGTTTGGAAAGAATGAAATATCTGAATGGAAAAGGCTAAAAAAATGGTTAAAGAAAGAATCAAAAATAGAAACCTTAATAGGTTTGGGAGGCAATATAAGGTCTTTTTTAAAAGTTTATAAAGCAGATAAAATGCCTACTGCCGATTTTATTTCAAGTGCAAAAAAGCTTAAACAATTAAGTTTAAATAAAAAAATTCAAAAATATGATTTAGCAGATGATAGAGCTGATGTAATAGATGAAGCAATAAAAATCTATATAGAAATTGCAAAACTTTTAGAAGTAAAAAATATTAAATCAACAAAGTGGGGAGTTTCTGATTCTATTGCAGTAAAAACTTTTCACGAGCTGTATTCAAATAAAATAAAATTCTCAAGGAGCTAGTTAAATATTAATTCGGTGCTTACCTTACCATTAAAATTTTGATACTTAATATTCGTTATTTGGTTCTTTGAACTATTAATAAGTTTTTCTGAGAGAGTAACAGCATCATTTATATTAGAAGATAAGAAATTAATATAAGTGAGTGAGTTTTTCTCAATTACACTAATGTTAGTTATTTTGTCTTGAAGATTATTATCAATAAGAATTTTTTCGATATTATCGCTGCTAAGATTCTTTTTATTAAAGGAACTTTCAAAAAGTTTTACTTTTTTATAAACATATTCATAGTCTGACTTTGCTTTTGCTAGGTTTAATGATGACCTGTTATAACTTGAATAAATATTCATAAATGAAAAGTAAAGAATAAGTAAAATAATTAAAATAACAGATATGAGAACTAGTTTCTTTTCTCTCTCTTGAAGGTTTTGATATAGACTAATTATTTTCATACTTTAAGTTTAGTATTCCATTAATATTACCGTCTGTTGTTTCCATATTTTGTTCAGAAATAGTTATATTTAATTTTTCAGCACCGGTTTTTAATATATTAAATTGAAAAGAAGGCATTGAATTAATTTTTACTTTTGCAGATGAGTCATTAACGTCAACTGTAATATCTGAAATATAGTTTTCACCATATTTAAAAAATAATTCTAAATTTGGAAGATTAATATCAGGTGTATTATTCATAGGAACATTTTCTAAAATTTGATCTATTTGATTCCTTGGGGCTACCACCCTATTGATATCCTTACTTAATGAAGAAAAAATATTAAAAGTAGCATCAACATATACCCTTGCATCTTGATTATTTTTATATACGAGATAATTGGGAGTAAAAATAAAAAATAATACTGCTAATATAGAACTTATTAATTGAGCTTTAGAAAAATTCATCTTTTTGATAACTAAATTTAAGGATAGATTAATTTTAAAAAAATTAGGCAAAGATTTTATTTTTGCAATATCTACATCCTGAAATACAAAATCTTTATTTTGATTTTCAGACTTGAATTTATTATTTAAATCTAAATTGGAGCTATAGATAATTGGCTCATAATTTGGTTTGTCATTGACAACAAGCTCTAAGTATTGACTTAAATTTTTATCAGAAATACTAAAGCCGCAGTTGTTCATGTATGCAAACATAAATTTTTTATCTATTTCTGTAATAGAATCAGCATGTTCCAATGAATTAATAAGGTATTCTGGACTAACACAAACTTTATAATTTAAATTACTTAAATGTTGATTTAAATTAAGTAAAAAACTCTTATTTACAACATATCCTGCCCCTTCATATAAAAAATACTCATTATCAGATACCGAATCAATGAAATTTGAATCAACATCAGAAATGAAATTTGCAATATTTATTTGCTCAGATAAAGAATTGTTTTGAATAAATTCGTATGATGTAACTTCTGATGCTGGAATTAAAACTAAAAGTAATTCAGCATCGTTTATTTCATCAAGTTGTGTAATTGAATTAAGTATTTTCTTAGATTCATTTTTATTTGTTACATTGTATAAATGAATTACGTCAAGGTTTGAACTAAGAATATGTGCTATGTAAAAATTCATTTAAATACCATTATAAATTCTTGAAATAATATAGCTATTATTATTAGCTCCATAGTAAATATTGCTTATAGAATCTGAAACATAACTCTCATATGTAAATGTTGTAGTTAACAAAAATTTTGAAGACGAAAACGCAATGTGTATACTTCCATTATCTAATTCATACGATGGAAAGGCTTGCTTTAGATCATTGATATCACTAAAACCCTCCTCGGGAATATTATCTAATATATATTGAGCATCAGTATATGACATATTTGTAAACATAGAGGCTAATAACATGTCATGATGCATTTCAAGAGTGTTGATATTTAAATTGAGAATATTATCTGGAAAAGCACAAAAATTTTTTTCAAACAAGCTCCACCCTATCTTTCGTATTGCTGGAAGACCCTTTAACTCAGCAAGGTCATAAAATAATCTGCTGCCAGTGTACTCTTTTGGATTATTTAATGGTCCGGAATAGTAATAATCTTCCAAGCCGTAAGCTCTTGGATTAGAATCACTATCAATCCAATCAATAACTTGATCAATAGCCTCATTAGTTAAATTTAGATCAACTTCATTGAAAATCATTAAATTTTTAAAAACTTCTATATTCTTATCATTTGGTTTGAATTCATTTTGGACTTTTTTAACAATAGAATTAATATTGAAACAATTTGAAGCGTCAGTAATTTTAGCTGTAACAATTCCTTTATTTAATTCAAAAACAAAATCATTAATAAACAATGCATTATTCTTTGCATGTACTTTTGAATTAAATCTAAGTTCGTTATCGATCTTTTTTTGTGCAAGAGATTCAATATTTCTAAAAATATTTAAAGATACTGTTTGAAATTCAGCATATTGAGCTCTTTTAAATGAAACAAAATAATTATTTCCAACTAGTACTGCAACTGATGAAAGTAGTAAAACTATCATCAAAACAGATATCAAAACAACTCCTTTAGTTTTGTAATGCATAGGTTAAATTTGGATCAATAATCCATGAGTATTCTTTATTTTTCTTTGAAAATTCTATTTTTATTAAAGTTGGAATTTTTTTTGATGTTATAAGACTAATTGGCCAAGATTCATGCCATGAGTTTTCATATAAAAAAAAGAATTGTAAATTTTCAATGTCTTTAATTAACTCCATTTGTATGAAATCATCTTGGCTATAAGGATTTGAAGAAAAAAATTGTTTTCTAATTAATTTGTTATCAGTTAATTCATAGTTAATTCTTTTAATTGGAGAAACCTCGTTAGATATTGATTTAATATTTGAATTAAATATTACGCTCTTTGAGTTTACTTTACTTATTAAAGTCCCGTAGAGGTTATTACCGTAATAATCCTTCAAACTAACATTTACTATTTGTCTAAAATCCCTTCTAACAATTGTTGAAGCAAGATTTAGTTCTTTAATTGAGTCAAGTTGTAAAGATGTTTCTTGTTCTGTCTCTAAAGATGATTTTAGAATATTGGATGATACTATTGCTATCATTGAAAGAATGACTAGTGATACTAAAACTTCAATTATTGTAAAACCTTTATTAGTCATTTATGAGAAACCCTTCAGATTTGTAAAAATATTGGTTGGAATTTTTTTCCTTAATTAATATTACGTATTTTATTAGTTCCTCAGAATCACTTGCTTCAAAGGTTTCTTCCCAGCGCCATTCCTTATTACCCATTTTCATGTAACCAGAGCGAGTATTACCTATTAATGGTTTTTCAATAGTATGAATTAAAGCTATTCTATTGTTTGCAACCTCCTTAGAATGATAATAGTTATCTAAATTAAAGATCGAAATGCTTGTAGACAGAACTAAATTATATAAAACAAGTATTGATGTGCTTAGTATAAATAATGCTACAACTATCTCAATTAAGCTAAAGCCTTTTTTAGTAATTGATAACTTGTGATGTAACTTTTCCATTAGAATTAATTTCAATTTTTTGAATATAATTATCAAAAAATATGTTTATATAGCCTCCAGAGCTTTCACCAGAAGGATAAAATAAAAGTAAGGGTAATTCCTCATCGTATAAATCAAAATCAATTTCAGAACCATCAAATGATTTAAAAGTTTTTTTAAAATTGGTTAAATTTTGCCAATTATGAGAATATGGGTTAGTAATCTCTGAGATAATTTTACTATTTTTATCAAGCGAGTAAGAAAATTGCTTAACATTGTTTGCATGCCAGCCTATTACATCACCAGTGATAATACTTTCTTCAGATAAATGATGAAAAAATTTAGTAAAAGTAGATTGATTTTTTGATATTGAAGTTACTGAACTAAAATTTAGAAAGATTAATGATGAGGCAATACCTATTACAACTATCACAACAAGTATCTCAATAAGAGTAAAACCTCTTTTAAGATTATTGCATCCAATTACCGATGTCAGTGTCATCTCCAGATCCTCCCTCCATTCCATCTGCACCTAAAGTATATAAATCAAACTTTTTAGATTTTCTTGGTGGAAATTCATAAAGATATTCTCTTCCCCATGGATCTAATGGTATAGAGGAAATATAACCATCCTCTGGAAACAAGTAAGGATTTTTTAAACCGCTATGAGGATTAATAAGAGCCTCTAATCCTTGGGAGGTAGATGGATACTGAAGTTCATTAAATTTATACATTTCTAATGCCTTCTCAGTTTGAGCCATGTCTGCTTTTATTTTCTCTAAATTTGCTCTTTGAAAAACTGGGGAAACATTAATCACAACAATAGTACCTAAAATACCAAGTATTACTAATACAGCCATTAGCTCAATTAATGTGAAACCTTTTTTATATTTTTTCATAATTTATCCTAATGAAAGTGTATTCATCTGCATTATAGGTATAAGTATAGCTAGAACAATTAGCATAATAAAACCTCCCATAAAAATTATAACCAAAGGTTCCAAGAGAGATAAAAAAATTGATCTTTTAGTATCTATTTCATTTCTTAAAAAATCTGATGCCTTATAAAACATTTTTACTAAATTTCCAGACTTATATCCGCTTGAAATTAATTGCATAAATATATTCGGAAATACTTTTGTTTTGTTAAATGAAAAAATAAAATCTTTACCCTCAACCACATCTTTTTTTGCATTCATAACAATATGATGCAAATATTTATTATTAAAAACCTTTGAAGATTCTTCTAGGGCGATGTCTAAATTAGTACCAGATTCAATGATTAGAGCCATAGTGCTAGAAAATCTTTCTATTTCAGATATTAAAATAAAATTACCAACTACAGGTAAATTCAATAATCTTTTATGAGCAGAAATATGATTATCAATATTTGATATATATTTTCTGTAGCCAAAAATAACAAAAGCTGCAAGTATTGCTATTAATAAAATTATTATAAAAATATTATTTGATAGTCCTATTAATAAATTTGTTATCAGGGGCAGTTCGGCACCTGCTTTAACAAACTGGCCAATAACTTGTGGTAATACAAAAGTTAATAAAGCAAATATTACAACTATAGAAAATCCTATTAGGATGATTGGGTAAGTTAAAGCTGAAATAACCTTTTGTCTAATTGAAGCACTCTCTTCGAGATAATCTGCTAACTTATTAAATATTAGATCTAAGCTTCCTGATGAGTCTCCAGCAGTAACTAATGAAGAATAGGTATTATTAAAAACATCTGGATACTTTTTCATTGACTGTCCTAGTCTTTTTCCCTGAATAACATCTTCTCGTAAATTGAGGATAATACTTATTAGATCCTTATTATTTAACTGATCTGAGGTAATTTTTAATGCATCGACAATAGATGTATTTGCTTCAAGCAGAGTAGCTAACTGCCTAGTCATTAAAACTATTTCTTTATTTTTTATCTTTGATCTAAATGAAGATCTACTAGTTGAAATAGCTACACTTATAGGTGTTAATTGGAGATCTTTTATATATTTCCTTGCCTCTCTTTCTGATGAAGCGCTAAGAATTCCCTTTTTCTTTGAGCCATTATTATTTAGAGCAATATAATTATAGGTTGGCATCTTCTTTTAAATTTCCAACCCTAATAAGCTCTTCTGCAGAGGTGATACCATTGATTAAAAGATCTAATGAGGCTTGGTCTATTGATTGGTTGTCTTTGAAAACATAGTTTGAGATTTCATTTTCAGAAGAATTATTATGGATCATTTCTTTTAATTCTTTATCTACTTGAATACATTCTGCGATAGCGATCCTGCCTTGATACCCAGTATGTGAACACTCATCACATCCTTTAGAATTATATATTTTTTTACCAGGCTTTAAATTAAACAATTTAGCTATTTCATTAGTCGCATCTTCCTCATAACAACAATTTAAACATAGCCTTCTAACCAGTCTTTGAGAGATTATTGTTCTTATGCTTGAAGCTAAAAGGAAGGATTCAATACCCATGTCTCTAAGTCTCGTAATTGCTGCAATAGCGCTATTAGTATGGACTGTAGAAAGAACCAGATGACCAGTTAAGCTAGCCTGAATACCAATTTGTGCAGTTTCAACATCTCTCATTTCACCTATCATAACAACGTCTGGATCTTGCCTGAGAATAGCTCTTAATCCTTTAGCGAATGTATATCCGGTTTTTGAGTTAACTTGAGTTTGGCCTACTCCTTCAAGTGTATATTCCACCGGATCTTCAACTGTCAGAATGTTTTGAGAGGAGTCACTTAAATATCTTAAGCCAGCATATAAAGTTGTCGTTTTACCAGAACCAGTTGGTCCGGTGAATAATATTATTCCCTCTGGATTTTTTAAAGAAGATTTATAATTAGATAATATTTTTTTTGGGAGGCCTAAATCATCGATATTTATTTGAGCTGACTGTTTATCTAGCAACCTTAAAACAACTCTCTCACCATATGATGAGGGTAAAGTAGAAACTCTTACATCTACACTTTTATCACCAAGAGAAAGTGAAACTCTTCCATCTTGGGGTAATCTTCTCTCAGAAATATCTAATCCAGAAATAATTTTTATTCTGGAGATTAATACTGAAGATATTTTACTATCTTGCGATAACACCTCTCTAAGAATTCCATCAACCCTAAATCTAATTATGATTTTGTCTTCATAAGGCTCAAAATGAATATCTGAGGCTCTATTTTTAATAGCTTGACTTATTACTCCATTAATTAATTTAATTATTGGGGTATCATCACTTCCACTTAATAAATCTTCAGTAGCAGAAATCGAGCCTGCAAAAGATTGAAGATCAAACTCATCAGATAATTCTTCTGATATGTCATTAGATGTATTATCAATAGAGAAAGTGTTTGTTATAAGCTCATTAAATTTATCAGAGCTGCATTGCTTAAATACAAATTCTGTTTTTAGAAACTTATAGAGTTCATGATAAAGATATGGTGTAATTTTATTTGGAGAAATTACCTCGTATCCATCTGAATCATGAGATGCAATAATCTGATTTTCTTTAACAAAGTCATAAGGAAGAATATTGAACTTTTCTCTATTCATGGACGAAATAGTCATCGCTTATTAATCTTTTGGATTAGTTAAATCGATTAATTGTTGGGATTCACCAGTTAACATTTGTCTAGCCTTAATATAATTATATTTATCACTTGATGTGGAAATAGCTGACTCTGAATCAGTGATTATAGTTGGTCTTAAAAAAACCATTAAGTTTTTCTTAACAGTTGTTGAGGATGAAGATTGAAATAACCTTCCAAGAATAGGTACTGATCCCAGAAGTGGAACCTTTGACATAGTATCTTGAGTGTCTTCATCAACAAGACCTCCAAGAACGATAATTTGATTATTATCAACAAGTGCCGTTGTTTCAATCGCCCTTTTATTTGTAATAATATCTATTCCACTCATCGGAACTCCAGCAACACCAGAAACTTCAATTTTAATTTGCATGACAACAGAACTTCCTTCATTTATCTGAGGTGTTACCTCAAGTTTAATACCAACCTCTTGTCTAGATGTAGTTCTAAAAGGATTAGCATTATTAGTTCCCAGGCTTTCACCTGTAGTAATTGGAATTTCTTGACCAATTATAGAGGTAGCTAACTCATTATCCATTGCCATTAGTGATGGAGTAGCGAGTATGTTTGAGTTTGAGTCTTGAGATATTGCATTAATAATTCCTACAAAATTATCCTTACCTGGAGTTAAATCTCCAAATCCAGCTATCAGTCCTTGTGTGTTAAGTAATGATGCAGAAGCTGTGGTTGATAAATTTACATCGTTCTCATCAGCTGAAGAGCCAATGATTGATAGAAGATCTGGTCCTGAGCCACCAAAACGTGTTACGCCAATTGGAACACTGTCTTTATCAGTTCCATTGAAAACAGTTTCAACACCAAGAGAGTTGGCCGCAGTTTCTGACAGCTCAACTATTATAGCTTCAACTAAAACCTGTGCTCTTCTAATATCAAGTTGAGAAATAATATTTTTTATAGTTGCTAAATTTGACTCGTTAGAAGAAATGATAAGTGAATTAGTCTTCTCATGATGTGTTATTACTGTCTTGACTCCATCGTCACTCGGTATAAAACCACTTGAAACAGAATTTAGAATTGCAGCTATATCAGCAGATTTTGCATATTTTAAATATACGACATCAATCGAATCATCTGTCTTAACATCTTCATCGAGCGATTTGATTGTTTCCTTGATATTTTTAGTAACATATTCATTGGCTGAAACAATTACTGAATTAGAAGGATTGAATGGTATAGCTATAAATTTATTAATAGTCGGGTTATTTTGAGCTTTTAATTTATCAAGAATTCTTACTGCCTCAATAGAAGATAAATTATTTAATTTAATAATTGATATTTTGGCAGTATTATTTTTATCTAAATCTTTTATAAGATCATTTATCCTTTGGACATTGCTAAACCTATCTACAATTAGAATAGAGTTAATTGAAGGGATGCTTGATAAATGAGACTGTCTTCCTGTAATAGGCTTTATCATCGGGAGAACTTCTTCAGTAGATCTATTTACTAAGGGTATGACTAATGTTCGATAGTCTCCTGATGAAGATATTGTTGAAGTATTTTCATCTCTTGTAGCTTCATTATCAGGAACAATTCTGACAAAACTATTTTCAGAAATTGCACTAAACCCATTAACTTGAATTGTTCTTAAATATACATCCCAAACCTGGTTTCTATCTAAATTAGCATTTGAGTATATTGTTATTCTACCCTTTACTCTTGGATCTAAAATAATTGTTTTTTTTGAAAATTGAGCTATATCCTGTGTTACTTTTTTTATATCAACGTCTTCATAATTTAGGATAAAAGATTCTTGTGAAACAAGGATATTCACGCTTCCAAAGAATAAAAATAAACTAAAAGTTATTTTTTTAAAAAAATTCATGCTATTTATTATCATCCTTATTAATTCTATACATTTTTTGACCATTACGAAATACAGCACTATTCTGATTTACCTCAACTAACTCAAATGTATTTTCTAATAATTGGCCTATTACAACTAAATACTCTTTATTAGCTTTTTTAACAATAACAGAAGAATTTTCTCCTCCAGACCTTATTCCAATTAACTTATAGTTAAAGTTAATTTCTATCTCCTCATCTGAAACATAATTTTCATTTGTTATTAAAGATTGTTGTGAAACAAAGTCGTCAATGTTTACGTTTCCAATTTCTTTTATAACTGGTGTATTTTTATATGATAAAAATAATAAATAAACTAAAAAAATAGATAGTAGTAGTAATAACAGTAGGAAAGTGTTCTTCAGAATTTTAAAATTTAGCATAAATATAATGGGCTACATTGTAGCCCATATTTTTATAAATTTTTAAAAACTAAATTTAAATCCTAGTGAAACAGAAGAACCAAGTTTATATTGATCATAAATGACTGATGATGCCATAGCTGCATAATATTCTTCATCTAATAAATTTCTAAGCTCTAGAGATAATTTTAGTGACGATGCGTCGTAGTAAATTTCTTTAGAGTATACAAAATCAACCAATAAAGGAGGCTCTTCAATAACATCTGGAAGCACATCTATACCCCTTGCACGAACTCTGTCACTAACATAGTTAACAATAAAAGTTCCTTGTGATCCGCTTTGTAGATCATCCCATCCAAATTGAATATTTCCTATTAAATCTGATTGGCCTTGAAGACGTGTGTCTCTTCCATTAGCAAATAAAGATGCAGCACTTATCAAAGCTCCCTGGCTATTAACGTATGTATCGTTAGCACCATATACAACCTCAGATTCTGTGGCTGTAACATTAAATTTTAATAAGAACTCTTTAGTTTGACCCCAATTAGAATTAGGTAATAAATCCTCAAATACTCTCTCGTATTCAAACTCTATACCTGTTAATTCAGCACCAGGAACGTTTTGATAAGATGTAACAATAAGATCGCCTGATTCATTAACAACTTCTTCAATAGGCTTTGATATATCTTTAAAGAATACTCCAGCTGTCATAAACTGGTTAACGCCCCAATAATACTCAGCCCTTAAATCAATATTATCTATTTCAGAATTTTCTAAGTATAAAGAACCTGCTATTACTCGATCTGTATCAACATCTATGAAAAGTGTCGGTGATAGTTCTCTGAATGTTGGTCTAGCGATAGTTTGAGATATACCTAATCTAAATTGAAGATTTTCATTGAATTCGGGTAAATATGTAAGAGTAAATGATGGAAGCGTATAATCCTCATCAAGAACTTTTTCTATATTTGAATCAACTGGTTGAAATACATCATATGTATTTACCATTTGCTCACCATTTTCAGATCTAACGCCGAATGCAAGTCTGTAATTTTCATTAAGATAGGTATCTATTGTTAGGTACATTGAATCAGTGGTAAGTTCACCTTGATAACCAGCTGGGGATGATGCTGCTGTATTTTCAATTAGAATTAATCTGGAAGGATCAAAGTTTTTGTCTTCAAAAATGTAATCAATTCTATTATCTAAACCATCTTGAGGTATAGGACCGCCCTCTGATAAAAATCTATAACTTCTTACTTGCGCATCTCTATCGTTTTCGGTTAGATCATAGCCAACCTTTAAAACAGCCTCCTTTTCAAATAACGAGACAGGATAGCTAAAATCAATACCTACATTTTCATTTGAATCCTCAACATAACTAAATTGAGTCTGGTTTCTACCAGTGTTAACGTCATATCTCCAGAAACCTCTATCACTAGTATCTTCATAGAACACTACCCTTTCATAAGGTGAATGTCTTGATGCTTCTCCGGCAGTTAATCTTAAATTAAGCTCAGCTCCGTTATCATATAAGTATGAGTAATTAATTTGATTGTTAGTTAACTCTCTTTCAAAAAACTCAATAAAGTCTTCTCTAACATTACCAGCATCACTTGAGTCGTATCCTTGAAGTATTCTAGCTCTTTTAGTACCTTTATGAATGTACATTCCTGTATATTTAAGCTCATAAGAATCTGTATCAATTCCAATAACTGACATTGCATAGGATGTAACATCGTTTGATGTACTTAAAAATGTTTTGTCATTAGATACTATAACATTTGCTGTACCATCACCTTGGGCTTGAAGTGTTCCAGTTTGACGAATACCATCTTGTGTATCCCAAGAGCTTCTCATACCTGCGGTGAACATAACACCAAAAGTTGCACTTGAATCTCCAAGTATTTCATCAATAGAGATATCTAGCTCATCTCCATAAGTAAAGTTAAATGAAGAATCTAAAGGGACTTCTCCTTCTTGAATAACCCAAAGCTTCGAATTTTCAAATTCGCGACCAGCGTTAGCTAACTCGTATGTTTGAAAGTTAGATCTATCTAATTTTGTATTATTATTAATGGCTTGTTGAACCATATCTGGAAAGTCTCTAATTCCGTCATCATAGCCCAAATCGTCATCCTTACCACCATCATACAATAATCCATCAGATAAACTTGTAGCGTCATTAAAGCCAGACGAAAAAGAAAAATCTAATATTCTTTCTGTCGGCACTGGTTTGGTTTCAATTTCTATAATACCTCCACCAAACTCTCCTGGCATATCTGCAGAGTAAGTTTTTTGTATTACTGATGAGTTAATTATTTGAGTAGGAAATAAGTCAAGTGGAACAACTCTTTTTAATGGCTCTGGACTTGGTAAATTAGAGCCATTTAGTGTTGCTGCAGAATATCTTTCACCTAAACCTCGAACATATACGTACTTGCCTCTAACCAAACTTAAACCTGTAAGTCTTGTTAAAGCAACCGCGATGTTGTCATCACCAGTTCTTTCTATTTCAGATGAATCTAAGATTGCTGATATTTCAGATGTATCTCTTTTTTCATCAGGAATAAAAGAACCACTTACTACAACTTCCTCAATTTCTTGACCAACCATAAAAGGAGCTATTAGTAATAAACTAATAGCTACTCTATGTACTGTTTTGTTTAGTTCTTCTATTGTTGCTCTCATTTGTTTCTCCAATAAAAATTTATTTGTTAACACTATTATTTATTGGACGTCTATAGTTCCAGAGATTGTCCAGTTCTTATACCACGTATCAGTAGCTCCTTTAACAGCACCAATGTAATCAGTAGTGTCAAAGAAACCATCTGCATTATAAGTACTAGGAATCGCAGTAACAGTAGCAGCACTTTCTGCTGAACCATTTACCGGACCACTTAGTGTATTAACGAAAGAACCTCCACCAGAGTTGGCTCCGTAAAGATTATTGGTGCCCTCTCTAACAATTGATTCTATTTGAGCTACAGTAGCAAGAC
>Ga0181597_10004213_pt1 | contig 14398 bp, 9 predicted proteins | sample 041ome_5_FD_148647 | JGI IMG/M metagenome (GOLD analysis project Ga0181597, IMG submission 148647) | Coastal salt marsh microbial communities from the Groves Creek Marsh, Skidaway Island, Georgia - 041403US metaG (spades assembly) | ecosystem: Environmental > Aquatic > Marine > Intertidal zone >... | reverse complement strand
TTCCAGAGGTAGTGATGGCCCTTCTAGAAAAGGGAGTAAACACAGAGATAACCAGCGCACCAGATTTATCTGATGATATATGGCCTCTACATCTAGCCGTAGTATATGGGCATACGGAGATAGTGCGCATTCTCATCAAAAAAGACGATGGGGTAAACGATGCATCTCAAGGGTATGAATACACGCCGCTTCACTATGCAGCACAATATAACCATATCGAGATTACACGCATCCTCATTGGTAATGGAGCCGATGTTAACGCCACCTGCGGACAAGGACAAACCGCACTGCACATTGCAGTAACAGAGGTACATACTGCAATTGCCATAACACTTATGGGATACGGTGCTGCGCTCAATGCAGAAGATCATTATAATAACACCCCGCTAAAGCTAGCGAAAGACAACAACAGAACACCAACGCAGCACGCCATGGAAAACCCATTACATTACGCCGCTAGAAACATGGCACCTGATTTAGTAGCATTATTGATAGCAAAGGGCTACAGCTTAACGAAAAAAATTGATGGCCTGACACCACTAGAATTAGCTATCGCCAATAATAATTTACCAACAACAGAATACTTGCTTACCTACCACCAACAAAATGATCATCTGACCTTGCCAAACCCACCCAATCCGGTATCTCAACAGGTGTCTGGATTACAAGCAGCCTTCTATCAGCCCACGCACAATCTACATCATTTTGCACTTACAGTACTATCATACGCTAGTAATACAATCAGCAAAACCAGCATCCGTTTTCGCTCGATTACTCCTTATCTACTTACCATTTCTCAAACCCAGATAAAGGGAATCCAGACTATATTGCATGATTTTATAGATGCTATGCCCCTAGAAATTCTACTGAAAATTATAGGTTTTATTCACCCCAACGTCGAGACAATGCTACAAACTCAACGTTCAAAACCTGAAACGGTAGTGACCATACCGCCCCAGATAGCTGCTCCACCAGTAATGGAAAGTGTGCAATCCCCAGGCAACACAATAGTGCCCTAGACTATGCGTCAGCACTAGTTGCAAAACAAAAATGCGCCAACAGCCTTGGCGGTTGTATTCTCACACTCCCTCCGCAGGCATTAACCAGAGCAGGTTGTAAGGGTATTTCTCAGCCTCCTACGACTCGGTAGTCAGCACCCCTGGTGAATCAAATTCAAATAAAATGGTAACACCACTTCACCAATATAGTCAAATAGTCAAAACTTTTTCCTGATAAAGGCCCATGAATCGCTCTTTATCCAAACCTATCCTGGTGGATGGTGTAAAATAGCGGGGCTCGACATAATAATATCTCGCAAAAAAAGCAACCACATGTGCTATACTTGTGGTAAGTACAGTAAGAGACCGCACTATGTATATATATATAAAAGATGATCAAGTATTTTGCATGATGAAAGTCATTGGTGGTCACTCTATCGCTACTGACAACACCTGCAAAACCTATCAGGCGCTAAAAGATTTTTTTGCCAACGCACCCAAGGAACTAGATACCTTTATCTATTTATGCAACGCACTACCCACAGAGTCTACAAGCAATATCCTAACGCAACTACGCACCTACCGTACGCTCTTAAAGATCATCATGGAGAAATCTTCATACGAGATGATAACCAGAGATAGTTACCAAGCTTCCATACCCCCTGGCCTACATGCTATGGTGCTAGATTCTCAAACTCATCCAGATAACTTTTTAAAGTCTACCAACCCGATATTTTTTGTTGCCCATAAGCGAGAAGGAGATGGATTAATAGAACAACGTAGCGTATTGGGCAGCACATTAAGAGCGGCTTTTGCCGATATACGCAAAGAGAATATCAAACCCTCTGGGCCCTCAGTTGCCGCTTATGCGGAGAGGGCCCGTAATGAGCCCTTACCCACAAGCGAGGAGGATGAGACTATCCTCAAGACGCTACATTCCATATGGCAAGCACTCCATTATCCAGAAGCAAGCTGGACGCTCGCTGAAGGTGCTCTACAAGAAAGAATAGAGATGATAAAGCAGACAGGTGATCTTGATGACAATTATGATGCCGGCCAGATAATCCACGCCTTAGATGATAAAGCCGCAATGCTATTCCAAGAAAACTTAAGTAGCTATGCTGCAAACATTCTTGTCAATATACCTCAGGAGTATCATGCAGATAAACTCTCGGTGCTCACCCAGTTTTTTTTAGCGACCGTCAACATATATCTTTATGATAAAAAAGATTATCAAACCAACTTAGGAGCGGTGTTTGATGCAGATCAACACCTATCTAGCGCGCTTGCTGAAAAGATTAAAGTTGCATTAAATGCGGGTAACGATGCAGAAAACGCCATAGTAGAATTTTTAGTAGAAAAACGCTGTATGGAGGCACTATCTCCCGATGAAATGGCCGCTATAAAAGCGGCATTTAGCACCCAGTATCTGGCCATACGTGACTCGGATCATATGGATGAGTTTTTTGTAAAGCCACAAAACACCGATAGTTGCTGGTTTGAGTATGGCGGTGCGCTATCTGTTGAGCTATGCCAATTTGCGAACAATATAAATATAGAGGAGCAGCGTGATTTCATACAAGAAAAAATAGACAATTTTCAGCAGATAGAGAGGGCAGCAGATAATAGCATTGCATACGCTGGTGACCCAGCGTTAATACTAATCAGACAATTAGCAGCAAGCAATTCCCCACCAGATACCTTGGATACCTTGTTATTTTATATCATAGAAAAGAACATAAGGGACCCTGAATTAGTTACTACCATTATCAATAACATAGGCACAGCGATAAATAAGGAAAATAGTAAAGGATATACCCCGCTGCATATGGCTGCACAAAATGGCCACACACAAACGGTCTTAGCACTCATAGAAAAGGGCGCCAAGGTCAGTGCTATGAACTACGAAGGTAACACCCCGCTGCATATGGCTGCACAAAATGGCCACACACAAACGTTCTGAGCACTCATAAAAAAGAGCGCCAACGTCAATGCTGCTGACCGACATGGCGACACCCTGCTGCTCTATGCCGTACTAAATGGCCACACTGACATAGTCGCAGCACTGATAGAAAATGGTGCCGAGGTCAATGCCACTGGCCAATATGGCAACACCGCGCTGCACTGGGCTGTACAAAAGGGCTACACGGCCATAGCCGTAGCACTGATAGAAAATGGTGCCGAGGTCAATGCCACTGACCAATATGGCAGTACTCCGCTGCATAGGGCTGTACTAAATGGCCACACTGAAACAGCCTCATTACTCATAGAAAACGGCGCTGATGTCAATAAAACAAATAAGTGGGGCTCCCTCCCTTTATTGTATGCTATACAATATAAAAAACCAGATGTAGAAAAAATCCTTGTAGATAATGGTGCAAAATTTAGTAAGTTGCCTATATTTACTAGAGGTTATATGCTACGAATACTCTGTGCTAAAATTATTGGTGACACAAAATCTAATAAAATTTTTGGTAGTACAAATATCAGTGTCGTTAAAAAATCATCTGATGATTGTGTATCAAGCAGTCAGGAGCTACCTCTACCTAGTACCAGAGCAAGCAACATAAAAGAAGAAAACAGCATAATATTATCACACCCTCCAAAGCCAAAGGGGTAAAAAAACTACCTGGGCTATGCTGACCTTAACTACGTACCACTTTAAGCTTCCACCTACAGCCTATGGGACTATATGCTAAAATGAGACTGGATAATGCATATAGACAACTGAGAATCATAATGTATTGACTACTATCATTCCGGTCCCACTTATTAGCAATACAGGGAATATATTTTTTCAACCATCCGGGCGATGGAGGATCTAAGTAAGGTCATCAAAAACCCTAGATAAGATAGCATGATGGTCAATCTACAGTAACATTTCTTGCCTTTCATGCTCCTGCTGCGCTGCTCGCAGATCCCTCTCCCGGTCTATGGCTTCGGATATCGGCACCGCTGCGACAGTATTATCATCCGTTACTTTCTTACTCGTTCAAAAATGGAACCTCATCATAGCTAATGCCCCGCTCATGTGACAGAGAAAAGCCAGGCGCAACCACATCACCACCAATCTATATCACCCCAAGATATTTTCCTATTTTCTCTCTCAGAAGCAGTATAGCCTCGATACCACTTATGGTATCACTATTTTTATGTTGATGAGTAAGGAGAAAAACCATATGAAAGCATTATTTGAAGCAATAGCAAACCATGATATCAAGACCGTTAGGATACTAATACAGCAAGGCGCTGATTTGAACGCCATGCTGCCATGCGGCACGACGCCACGGATAATGGCAGCAAGAAAAGGATATGCGACTATGCAAAATGGCAATACTGCTTTCACAGAAGCCGTTTATCATGGCGACAAAACTACAATGATCATCTTGCTACAATACGGCGCAAACCCGCATGAGAAAATACGGGATGGTATCGAGCACTCTACTTTTACTGATATACAAAAAGCGGTGCTGCTGCATAACCAAGAAGATATACAAAACCTTGACTATACTCGGTCATATCCATCCGCTGTAGATCTCGCTATTATGGCGGGGGATATAGATGCCGTCACCATCATACTGAATAGAGGCGTGAAGCATAACCTCACAAGCTGTCTTCATACGGCCCTCTTTGCCAAAAGACAAACGCTAGTACAGTTCTTTATAGATCGTGGCGCTACCCCACCGACCACTTCACAAGGTAAACTATCCTTATTACGCTGCATGTCGCTTTTTACCCCCGCCGTTACATCCACAGACCAAAGCGCCAACAGATTGACAAATATAATAAAACCGTGTTATGATGCGCATAATCCAAGCAGAACAAGCCTATGAATATACCACGCGAATTAGCTCCCCCTCCCTTGATACGCCATGGAGGTTCTGCACTGCATAGTGCTGTAGAAGCTGGTAACAAAATACTTATCGCTCTGTTCATACAACAAAGATATCCAGTTGATGCCACTAACACTGAAAATCACACCCCCCTACACGTAGCGGCACGAACGGGGCATATAGAATCCGTCACCCTCCTTATCAATGCGGGCGCAAACCTCAATGCTCAAGATTTTAATGGTTATACCCCGCTACACTGGGCCATACTATGTAAGCGCGAAGCAGTAGCTATAGCACTCATAGAAAATGGCGCCGATGTCGATGTCTCGGATGCAGATGGCAAAACGCCACTGCACCTAGCTGCAACAATAGGCGATTCAAAGATCATCCACGCACTGATCGATGTGGGCGCTAATATCAATGCCACTACCCGGAATCAATTCACCCCGCTGCACTTTGCTGCATACCATGGCCATACCTGGAGTGTCATCACACTTATACAACATGGCGCCCATGTCAATGCACGTAGTCGCAATAACTTCACACCGCTGCATCAAGCGCTCTCATTCCAACATACCCCCCTGGACTTCGAAATCCAAGAGGTGATAGCTAGCCCCTTAGTGAGAGAAGTTCCAAAGCCACATGAGATGGGTACCCTCCAAAACAACAGAAGCACACAGAAACTTACCACCGCATTAGCCCTCTTAGTGTATGGCAAAGCCTATCCTCATGATATAACCTATGTGGAAGAAAATCCCATTAGACAATATATAGCGCGCCAATATGACCTAGCCCAATCCGAAGCCACTACCCGCTTAACTCCACTGGCTAAAGCATTGTTTCCGTCCGTCTATGCGACTTCGCAGAAAGCCACCACCATAGCCACCTTGAAACTATATGGTAAAATAACACAAACTACCAATCTGTATTATTGTGTTATGGCATTATTTCGATGTAATCCAAAACTACCACAAGAAATATTATGGATGATTATGGGATATATGTGCAAATGGCCAACACTACTTAAGTTGGATTTTACTCCCCTTCGAGTAATCGAGCTACCAGCCCACCAAACAACCACCAACATGCAACCTATAGAAGCAGCATATTCCCTTAACCGCAACGCACCACACCTGGGAGGATAAGCGACTAAATTACACGATAACTTGGAAAATTAACTGGTTAAATTACGCAACCCCGAGCAAAGAGCATCCTATAGATGATGATATGGTTTACAAAGAAACTACATTGAGGGCAATATATTAAAAGTATTAGAGATAGTAAAAAATGCACAAAGCAATATGTATTCTACATGCAAATTGGAAATGGAAAAATTTTTCCCAGAGGATGAAAGTTCAGAGTATTATGCGCATACCTTTACCATTAAAGGCAAGAAGGGGTTATTTAGAATAGCAAAAAAAAATTTAGTTGTTTATATGGGCAAATAACTTTGCAAGATCTTTATAAGAATAGACGCTAACACCATTGGTTTCATAACTATGATCACCGGCATATACTAAAAACCTTTTTGTATTTTTATCTTGGGCAATTTTTTGATAATAGTTGAGCCCTTTCAAAAAATCATAATTGAAAGTTGCTGAAGATTTTACTTCAACACTATAAATTTCACTACCATAATCAAGAATTATGTCTGCTTCATTGCCAACATGATCCCTAAAAAAATATATATTGTTATCTTTTACCTGATTATAGCGATTTTTTATAAATTCACTCACTATAAAATTTTCAAATAACAAGCCTCGCATTGGATGGCTCATGATATGCTCAGGCTTATATATTCCGAGCAAATATGAGGCTAATCCAATATCTTGAAAGTAGAGTTTGCGTGATTTTGTAAGCCTTTTGCGAAAATGCTGATGATGTGGCTTTAATTCCATAATTATGTAACTTGCTTCCAAAACAGAAATCCAAGACTTGACTGTTTTTTGATCAATCCCGCAGTCATTCGCAATGGTTGTATAACTTATTAACTGGCCAATTTGCGTTGCACAAATTTTAAGAAACCTTTCAAATGAAGATAAGTCCTTGACATTAATTAGAGATCTTATATCTCTTTCAACATAAGTTGATAGATAAAATGAAAGCGCTTCTGTTGGATTTAAATTTTTGTTAAAAATCCTTGGATAAAATCCTGAATATAATATTTCAGATAAATCTAAAGTTGGCTCATGAGAATAAAGCTCTTGAAAAGATAGGGGCAATAATGTGGTTAATGCAGTTCTTCCTGCTAATGACTGATTGATGGAATTTGTCAATTCAAATTGATGAGAGCCAGTAAGAATAAATTGTCCACTATCATTCGTTTTATCAACCAAAGGCTGAATGTATGAAGGTAAATCTGGAGCCCTCTGGATTTCATCTAAAATAACTTTATTATTATATTTTGCTAAAAATCCTCTTGGATCTTGGATAGCGAACTGCCTTAAACTCAGCTCTTCCAAATTAACATAAGTGTAATTAGGAAATGCTGCTTGACATAAAGTTGTCTTACCTGACTGCCTAGGACCAGTAATTGTTACCACAGGATACTGAGTTGCTAATCGAATAATTTCTGATTTTAAGTCTCGCTCATACATACAACATCCTTGCAAAAACGGAATTTAACTCCTATATTGTAAATATAAGACTTGTGTTGAATAATGTCAATATTAAATTAGAGAGTTATTTTCTTCTTTCGTCCTCAGAACCTGATAACGCACGATATAAAAGCCTTGAAAAAAACAAAAAAAAGTATAATTAAGAGGAAGCTTCTGTTTCCCATCTTGGAAATGGGTCGCTTAACGTTTGCCAATATTCCTTCCCCCTTAGCACCTCTTCTTCAGACAGCAGGCAGTCATTCAAAGACCTCGTTATTTTATCCTTATCTAAGTTTTGTCCTATAAATACTAGTTCTTGCCGCATATCTCCAAAAGGCTCCACCCATGATGCCTGGATTGATTCTAGATACTGTTGATCGGTTGGCCAATCTTTCTTTGGTACCGCCTTCCAAAATAACCCAGCAACGCCATAACGCGCAATTCCCCCGGCTTGATTCCACTCAGCAGCCCATTCTGGCCTGCTTGCTAACCAGAAAAACCCTTTAGAACGAAGCAGTTTTCCATATTGTTCCGTGCCATGTAAGAAATTATAAAATTTTTCAGGATGAAAGGGGCGACGTGCACGATAACTTAAGCTAGAAATACCATATTCTTCAGTTTCAGGAACATGCTCACCACGCATTTCTTTTAACCACCCCGGTGATTGGCTAGCTTTTTCAAAATTAAATAATCTTGTGTTCAATACCTGATCAATATCTACCTGGCCTTGAGTAGTTGGTATTATTTTTGCGTCAGTATTCAACACTTGTATAATGCCGGTAAGTTTTGCAAGCTCATCTGCGGTTACCAAATCCATTTTATTGATTAAAATGATATTAGCGAACTCTATTTGCTCGACCAGCAGGTCGGCAACACTGCGGTCATCTTGTTCACCTAAAGATTCACTGGTATCCTGCAAATATTTTGCTTCCTCATAGTCTTTTAGAAAGTTAACCGCATCAACCACTGTTACCATCGTATCCAAGGTTGCAACGTCTGATAAAGACTTGCCTTCGTCATCGGTAAAAGTAAAGGTTTCTGCAACGGGTAATGGTTCAGAAATACCCGTTGATTCTATCATTAAATAATCAAATCGGCCTTCTTGTGCTAGTTTAGTAATTTCTGTTAATAGATCTTCCCTTAGAGTGCAACAAATACAACCATTGCTCATTTCTACTAACTTCTCTTCACTACGATGAAGAGCAACATCATTCTGAACCATGTTTGCATCAATGTTAATTTCACTCATGTCATTTACAATGATCGCAACTCTTATATTTTGACGGTTATGTAAAACATGGCTTAATACGGTTGTTTTACCTGCACCCAAAAATCCTGACAAGACGGTTACCGGAAGCTTGACATCACTATTTAACATAAAATTATTTCTCCTTATTCATATTGCCTTCACAATCGATCAACATGATATTTTAACATAGCAAAAGCAAACGCCAAAAAACTTTTCGAGAATTAAAAACTGGTGGGGGTTAGCATCCACCAATATAAGGCTCTCCAAACACGAGCATAAAATATAGCTGGTATATTTTTATTGATCTTGTACCAAAAACCAGTCAAATCCTGCACACTAATATCAACAGAGAGTACTTCCGTATTCGCAGTAAAACTAGCAAGAGACGAATACAATGTAATCACAATAGCGTAGGCGCTAAGCTTTTTAAGAAACAAATAAGAAGATAAAAATATAAAGATAATTAAAAATTCATCAGTATAAAAATGGGTTTTATTTATGCATGCTGTCCTGCGACAAAACCAGAAGACCAGGCCCACTGGAAATTATAGCCCCCAAGCCACCCAGTTACATCAATAACTTCTCCCACAAAATATAACCCTTTATGCTCATTAGCCTCCATGGTTTTAGAAGACAAACCATTACAATCGACTCCACCTAGGGTAACTTCAGCCGTACGATAACCCTCTGTACCATTAGGCTTAATAACCCACCGATGTATACGATCAGCTACAGCATAAAGATCTTGATGCTGCAATTGACACAAAGGCTTCTGCAATAAACGGTCAGGTAGATGAACATCCAAGAATCTCTTGGGCAAATACTGAGAAAGATAGTTCTTCAACGAGCGCTTGACGTCTTGATGTTTCAAATCAGTAATCAGATCCATCTGAGGAAGACAATCCATTTCAATCGTCTGCCCGGAGCGCCAATACGATGAAATTTGCAAAATTGCAGGCCCACTCAAACCCCGGTGAGTAATCAAACTATGCTCATGAAAAGACTGGCCATTACCACTTACCACGGTGTCAAAGGAAATACCACTCAGAGATGATAAACGCGCCTTATCTTCATCATGCAAAGTTAACGGCACCAAGCCTGCCCGTAAAGGATTTACTGCAAGGCCAAACTGCTCTGCCACTTGATAGCCCCATGGACTAGATCCCATAGATGGAATCGACAATCCACCAGTAGCCACAATCAAAGACTCACAAGAAAAAGTCCCTGCATTGGTAACTAGCTTATAAGAGCGATCTTTGATTTTTTTGACACTTTCAACACTAACCCCCAATCGTAACGTTATAGTTTTCTGACGACATTCATCAAGTAATAATTGTAGAATCTGACCGTCTTTGGTGTCGCAAAACAATTGTCCCTTGGTTTTCTCATGAAAGGCTATCCCATGCTTATTTACTAACTCTATAAAATCCCACTGCGTATATTGCTTCAATGCCGATTTGCAAAAATGCTGATTCTGGGACAAAAAACTACTCGGATCAACATGATAGTTAGTGAAGTTACAATAACCCCCTCCTGCCATTAAAATCTTACGGCCTGGCTTTGTAGATTTTTCAATAATCAGTACGGAACGTCCGCGCTTACCACACTCCATTGCCGCCATAAGTCCTGATGCACCAGCGCCCACGATTATTACATCAAATAACATTACTTGGCTCATTGTAATCCTAAATACTTACCTTATCTTTCAATATATAAATTGTAATGCAAAACATGGCCAAAGAAAAGATACAGCCTGGGTTATCGCTTGATTAGCATTTGTTAATGAGAAATTTGAATCTTCTGGCTTGCTATCAGTCTCATCATGTCTAGCGCTAAAAAGGCCATAGCGTAATTTTTCGAGAAATAAAAATTGGCGGTGTATTGAACCCCTTTGGGTTCGAATCCTCTACACCTACCATTGAGTTGCAACAATAATCGTCCTGAAAGATAACAAAATCAAGGTTTTTGTTGCTACGGTACCGAGGGTTCCCACCTTTAATACTGGGTAGCATTAATCCCATAGTGCCAATTGCTACGGTACCATACCGCAGGTTCGAATCCTGCTTTGCCTTCATTGGAAACGGCGTTGAGTGTAACCAATTTTTAAAAAACACGAATAAGATTGGAAAATTAACAATTTAGGCCTATAATGAGATCATGAGATTATTTGTATCGACATTAATGATTTTTGCGATATTCACGCTGTCTTTAGCGTGTAGCATGTCTTTTTGTCCGATGCAGGCTCATGCTGCAGAGTATTCTGAACCAGCAAAATCGGATCTGCCCCCTTGCCATGAATCAAGTAAACAATCAACCGATTGTGACTTTATGTCGAATATGGACTGCCTCGGGATTGATCTTGCTCAAATAGACAATAATTATGATTTGGTTCAAGATTCTTCTTCTGTTGATTTTGTCTGGGCAAACCTCACTATTGATTACAATGATTTCTTTTACAGACCTAATGTCATTCGAGGCCCACCTTTTGAGTTCGAGGTTTCCCATCTCAATAACCATGATCTTTACCTGACCACGCAGCGCTTGCGCATCTAAATACGCTCTTTTCTTAACGGTTTTTTACGCCTTAAAAGAAAGGAGCTTTATTATGCGTATTTTATTAAAGAAAGGAGCTTTATTATGCGTATTTTATTTCTATTGATTTTACTAATGGCAGGATTATCTACACCTGCACTAGCCGAACTTCCCAAAATCTGTGAAGAAGGCAAATGGGTTGCTCCCATGCATCCCAATATCCGGGGAGAAGAAGGCGATAATTGTCCTGTATGTGGCATGAAGCTTGTCCCAGATCCTTTATGTTTTCCCGAAGAAGCAAAGCAAGAACAAACCAAAGAGCGTAAAATCCTCTATTGGCATGATCCGATGGTTCCCGGCACTCAATTCGACAAGCCGGGTAAATCGCCTTTTATGGACATGGATCTTGTGCCTGTTTATGAAGACGAAGTTTCCGGAGCGCCGGAAGGTGCTGTCAACATTAAGCCGATATATCAGCAGGCTTTAGGGGTCAAAACCTCTTCTGCATTCCAAAAGCAGTTCGGCCATACTATTCGCAGCTTTGGTGAAATCGTTCCGAGCACACGCAATGAGTTGATGTTTCATATGCGCTCCGAAGGCTGGATTGTTGATCTGGCCACTAATGCTGTTGGCGATACAATCAAAAAAGGTGATTTACTTTTTACCTATTACAGCCCCGATCTGATGAATGCGCAATCTGATTTTTTGATCGGCAGCCGTGTAGGAAATGCTGAGGAGCGCCTGCGGCTTTTTGGTATGGATGACAAGGCGATTGCGGAATTAAAAGAAAAAGGTCGCATGATGCGTGAAACGCCGTTTTATGCGCCAATGGATGGCACGGTCATTGACCTGAAAATCCGCAAAGGCTCATTCGTCAAAGAAGGCGATCTTGCGCTAGCCATGCAGGATTTCAGCCAAGTCTGGGTGAATGCAGATGTGCCGTTACAGGATTTACAATTCCTTGAAATCGGTCAAAGCGCGAAAGTCATTATTCCTGAAACTGGCACGATGTATGACAGCAGCATTGATTTTATCCATCATGTGGCTGATCCACAGACCCGCACCGGAACTGTCCGGCTTGTTCTGCCGCATAAACATCTTGAGCCGAAGCCCGGTACGTATGTCGATGTGGTATTTGATGCGGATGCTCAAGAGCGTCTGGCCGTGCCTGCTGAGGCCGTGCTCTACGATGGGACTGGGGCGAAAGTCATTGAAGCTCTGGGGGATGGATATTTTCGTCCTGTTTCCGTGCAGACAGGCATAACGGCGGGTGGATTGACCGAAATCACCGCCGGTCTCGAAGAAGGGCAGGAAATTGTCACATCAGGACAGTTTATGATTGATGCGGAAAGCTCGCTGCGCGGCGGAATGGCCAATATGGGCAGCGTCGAAATGGAAGAGGACATAGATATGGATATGAACGATATGAAGATGGAGCATAACCATGAGCATGAATAATTCTTTTGATATCCATAATCCATCCAAGAGCTTTGCCTCAAAGATTATCGACTGGTCGGTCAAAAACCGATTTTTTGTGATGCTCGGCGCTCTTGCCTTGCTGGTGGCCGGTATTGTGGCCATTAGCAAAACACCGCTCGATGCCATTCCGGATTTATCCGATACCCAAGTCATTATCCGCACCGAATGGCCGGGGCAAGCGCCGCAGGTCATTGAGGATCAGGTGACGTTTCCGCTGGCCAGCCAGATGCTCGGTCTACCAAAGACAAAAGATGTACGCGGGTTTTCGATGTTCGGCACGTCCTTTATCTATATTGTTTTTGAAGATAGCGTGGATATGTATTGGGCGCGTAGTCGCGTGCTCGAATCCCTGTCCCAGATCGCTCCACAGTTACCAGACGGCGCAAGGCCGCAGCTTGGCCCTGATGCCACTGGTGTGGGCTGGGTGTTTCAATATGCGCTTTATGACCGCACAGGAAAACATGATTTACAGGAACTCCGCAGTCTTCAGGACTGGTTCGTCCGCTTTGAGCTGGCCGCGATAGATGGTGTGGCCGAAGTGGCTGGTGTCGGCGGCTTTGTCAAAGAATATCAGGTGCTGGTTGATCCGAATAAACTGCGCGCTTTTGATATTCCTCTGCCCCGCGTGATTGAAGCCGTGCGCGGCGCTAATAAAGAAACCGGCGGACGAACGCTGGAAATGGCGGAAACCGAATATCTTATTCGCTCATTCGGTTATGTGCAAAAGCCTGAAGATTTAAGCCAAGCTGTCCTGAAAACCCATAACGGAACGCCGATCACAATTGGCGATGTGGCGCGTGTGGTTGAAGGCCCGGCGATACGGCGCGGTATTACGGAACTGAACGGTGAAGGCGAAGCAGTCGGCGGCATTGTGGTGATGCGCCCCGGTGCCAATGCTCTGCACGTAATTGAAGATGTCAAAGACCGCCTGAACACAATCCGGCAAGGCCTGCCGGAAGGCGTGGAATTGAAAGTCGTTTATGACCGCAGTGAGTTGATCGAAGGATCAGTGAATTATCTGAAAGACAAACTCATTGAAGAAAGCCTGATGGTTGTTCTGGTGGCGTTTATTTTTTTGCTACATGCCAGAAGTGCGTTTGTCGCCGTGATTACATTGCCACTCGGCATACTTGCCGCTTTTATAGTCATGAGCATGCAAGGAATCACCGCCAATATCATGTCTCTGGGCGGGATTGCGATTGCCATTGGCTCGATGGTGGATGCATCTATTGTCATGGTTGAAAATGCCCACCGAAAGCTCTCATCGCTTGATAAAGATGCCAGCCATTCCAAAAAACAGGCCGCGCTTATTGAAGCCGCTAAGGAAGTTGGACCGGGCTTGTTCTTCTCACTCCTGATTATCACAGTCTCTTTCCTGCCGATCTTTGCCCTGACCGGACAATCAGAGCGGCTTTTTACCCCGCTGGCGTTTACCAAAACTTATGCGATGGCTGCGGCCAGCCTGCTTTCGGTTACGATTGTGCCAGTGCTGATGCTTTGGCTGGTGCGCGGGAAGATCAAGCGTGAGGATGAAAATCCGGTCAACCGATTTTTTGGCGCATTGTATCAGCCTGTTTTAAATACCGCCTTAAAGTTCCGTAAAACGACGGTGCTGTTAGGGCTGGTTGCGCTTGTAAGCACCGCCATTCCCATCACCAAGACCGGGTCGGAATTCATGCCCCCGCTTTATGAGGGCGGTATTTTATATAT
>Ga0181597_10004207_pt1 | contig 14404 bp, 12 predicted proteins | sample 041ome_5_FD_148647 | JGI IMG/M metagenome (GOLD analysis project Ga0181597, IMG submission 148647) | Coastal salt marsh microbial communities from the Groves Creek Marsh, Skidaway Island, Georgia - 041403US metaG (spades assembly) | ecosystem: Environmental > Aquatic > Marine > Intertidal zone... | reverse complement strand
ATTTAATAGTTAAGGGTATTAGTCATATTAAATTATTACAATTAGTAATAGATGAGTCTGGATATTCCTCAATGTTAAAAAACAAAAAGGATATCGATAACGAAAATAGATTGGAAAATATTAAAGAACTTTTGAATGCTATGAAAGAATTTGATAATTTAGAGAGTTTTTTAGAACATGTAGCTTTAGCAACATCTGTTGATCAAGAATGGGATGGTGAAAAAATTAATATGATGACTATGCATGCCGCTAAAGGGCTTGAATTTGACGTAGTTTTTTTACCTGGATGGGAAGAGGGTTTATTTCCCCATCAAAAATCTTTAGAGGAAAAAGGACAAAATGGATTGGAAGAGGAGAGAAGATTAGCTTATGTAGGTATCACTAGAGCTAAAAAGAAAGCCATAATATCGTTTTCAATGAACAGATTTTATCAAGGAGATTGGATCGATAGCATGGCCTCAAGATTTATTGAAGAATTACCTGAAAAATATCTAGAAAAAAATTCATTTTTCAATGAAAATAATAACGATGAAGAAGATTTTGATTTTAACCAAGATTTTGAAATTCAAGAAGGGGCAAGAAGTCCGGGATGGATAAGATATCAAAAACGAATTAAATGATTGAAAATAGAATAAAAAAATTAAGGGATAACTTTAATAAATATAAAATAGATGGATATGTTGTTCCAAAAAATGATGAATATTTTTCTGAGTATTCAGAAATTAATAGAATAAAAACTATCTCAAATTTTAGTGGTTCTGCTGGAATTGCTGTTATTTTAAAAAAAAAAAATTATCTTTTTGTAGATGGTAGATATACACTTCAAGCTAAAATAGAGTCAGGAAAAAATTTCATTTTAGTAAATTATGATAAAATTATTAATTGTAATTTATTCAAAAATTTAACTCTAGGAATTGACTCAAAATTATTAACTTCAACACAAGTAAAAAATTATTTTTCTAAATATAATAAAATAAAAATAATAGATAATAATTTAATTGATAAAATTAAAATATCTCCTTTGAAGAAAAATAAACCATTTTATTCATTAGATAATAAAATTGTTGGACAAAGTCATTTTAGTAAATTAACCAAAATAGCATCTTATCTTCAAAAAAAGAAAGCTGATTATATTTTTATTTCTGCGCCTGAAAATGTAGCATGGATATTAAATATTAGAGGTCATGATAATCCAAACAGTCCTGTGCCAAATTGTAGATTAATAATTAGCAAAACAAAAAAAATTTATTTAATTGCTGAAGATCATAAAGTTAAAAGTCTCATAAAAGAAAAAAAAATTAATCCAGATCAATTAATTCAACCAAAAAATTTTCAAAATTTAATTTTAAATTTAAAAGATGAAAAATTTATTATTGATAAAAAATCATGTTCATTATTTTACGAACAACTAATTAAATTAAAATTTAAAATAATTGATGATGAAGATCCTACATATTTATTAAAAGCAATAAAAAATAAAAAAGAAATTAATCATATGATTAAATCTCATATTTTAGATGGTGCCGCCTTAACTAAATTTCTTTATTGGATAAAAAATATTAATAAAAAAAAAATTACAGAAGTTGATGCTCAAAATAAATTAGAAAAATTTAGAAATAAAAATAAAGAATATCTATTTCCTAGTTTCCAAACAATTGCGGGTGCTGGTCCAAATGGAGCAATTGTTCATTACAGAGCAAAAAAAAATAGCTGCAGAATAATTGATAAATCTGACATTTTTTTATGTGACTCTGGCGGACAATATAAATATGGAACAACTGATGTGACTAGAACAATATGTTTTTCAAGACCAAAAGATAAAATAAAAAATATTTTTACTAAAGTTCTTAAAGGCCATATTGCTGTAGCAACTACAAATCTTAATAAAATTAATACAGGAAAAAGGATAGATATTAGAGCTAGAAAATTTTTAAAAAAAAGTGGTTTAGACTATGCTCATGGCACGGGTCATGGTGTTGGTTTTTTTTTAAATGTTCATGAAGGTCCTCAATCTATTTCAAAACTAAATAATGTTAAAATTTTAGAAGGAATGATCTTAAGTAATGAGCCTGGATATTATAAAGAAAAAAACTTTGGAATTAGAATTGAAAACTTAGTCTATATAAAAAAAAGAAATAGCAGACTAATTTTTGAAAATCTAACAATGGCCCCAATCGATAAAGACTTGATAAATTTTAAAGATTTATCAAATAATGAAAGAAATTATTTATTTTCTTATCATCTAAATGTTTATTCTAAAATATCAAAATATTTAAATATTAACGAAAGAAAGTGGTTAGCTAGTCACTTTTAACATATTTAAAAGATCATTTTGATTTAAAATTTTTATTTTCAATTCATTTGCACTATCAATTTTTCTTTTTGTAGGCTTTTCACCTGCAATTAAAAAGTTAAGTTTTTTTGATACACCGCTAACCATTGTGCCTGAATTATGTTCTATTAATGATTTCAATTCTGCTCTACTAATTCCATTAAGTTTACCAGTTATCATGAAAGTTTTATTTTTTAACTTACCATCATTTTTAATCGGTAAAGCATCTTTAATAATCAATATCTTTTGTAATTTTGACAAAACATTTAAATTTTCTTTATTAACAAAAAAATTTTTTAATGAATTAATTTGTGTTTCTCCAATTCCATCTATATCCATCAAATCATCGAAATTTTTATTAATTGATAAATTAATAAAGTTTTTAGATGTTTTATAAAATTTTGCTAAAATCTTAGCATTTTCTAATCCAATATGTCTTATACCTAAAGCATATATAAATCTTTCTAATGAAATATTTTTTTTTTCTTCTATTGAATATTTTAAATTTGATACTGATTGTCTACCCCAACCCTCAAGATTTTCTATTTTTTTATAATCCAAGTTAAAAATATGATGAGGTAATTTAACAAAGTTCTTTTGCCAAAAATTTTCAACAATTTTTTTTCCAAAACCTTCAATATTAAATGCATCTTTTGATACAAAATGTTTAATTTTTTCTATAGCAACCTTTTCACATTTATAACCTTCACTAATACATCTTCTAACTGCATCTAGCTTTTTAGTTATTGAATTTAATTCTTTTACAGTTTCTGAACCACATGATGGGCACTTTTTTGGAAAAATAAATTTTTTTGTTTGTTTATTTCTTTTTGAAATATCAACTTCAATGATGTGAGGAATTACATCGCCTGCCCTCTCGATTCTAACCGTGTCACCAATTCTAATATCTTTTCTAATAATTTCATCTTCATTATGTAATGTCGCATTAGAAACTATAACTCCACCAATATTTATAGGTAAAATTTTTGCAACAGGTGTTAATGCTCCAGTTCTTCCAACTTGAATATCAATTTCTAAAATTTTTGAGATACCGCTACTAGCGGAAAATTTATGTGCAATTGCCCACCTTGGTGCATTCGCGTTATAACCTAGTCTTTTTTGCAATTCAAAACTATTAATTTTGTAAACGATACCATCTATATCAAAATCTAAATCTTTTCTTTTTTTTTCTATTTCGTAATAATTAGTTAACAAATTATCAATTCCTACTATCACTTTATTTAAATGATTAGTTTTAAAGCCCCATTGATTTAGTTTTTGAATAAATCGAAATTGATTATCTAATTTCATCTCACTGGCATAACCAAAAGTGTAAGCAATAAATTTTAAGGGAATTTTTTTTGTTTCTTCTGGATTTTTTTGTCTAAGACTTCCAGATGCAGCATTTCTTGGATTAGCAAATTTCTCTTTTAATTTATCAAAATCACTATTTTGTAAAAAAACTTCCCCTCTAATATCAATTTCATCTGGGCAATCCTTAGCTTTTATAAAATGTGGAATATCAATAATAGTTTTTAGATTATTTGTTATATCTTCTCCCTCTATTCCATCTCCTCTTGATAAGCCTGATATTAATATTCCATTTCTATAAATTAAAGAAGCGGAAATACCATCTATTTTTGGTTCTGCAATATATTCTATAACAAAATTTTTTTCTTTATTTAAAAAATTCAAAATTTTTTTTTCAAAACTAATTAAATCTTCTTTTGAAAATGCATTTGAAAGAGATAGCATTGGGGCTTTATGTCTAACTTTTTTAAAGTTTTTTGATGGTTTGTGGCCAACAATTCTGGATGGAGAATCTTTATGTTTTAAATTGATATTTTCAATTTCTAATTCAATAACTTCTTGTTTAATTTTATCATACTCTGCATCTGTAATTTCAGATATATTTTCATTATAATATTTTTGATTGTAATACTTAAGAAGTTTAATTTTTTTTGTATAATTTTTTTTGATCAAATTTTTATCCATATTAATCAAAAATTTTTCTAAATTTGTCTAATACACCTTTCCTGTCTTTTTTAATTTCTTTTAAACTAACTTCTTTATAATCTTGATTAAATATTTTATATGATTTTAAGTACCAATCACCTGATTGATAATTATAACCTAGTAAATTTGCATATTTTTGTGATTCTTCAACCAAACCTATTTTATAATGTATTTCTACAAGTCTATGTAAAGCTTCTTCAACATAAGCAGTTTCATCATAAATACTTATAACATTTTTAAATCTATTGATCGCTGCAATCCATTTACTCTTTTTTTGGTAATGTCTTCCTAGGTACATTTCCTTTGAAGCTAAGATGTTTTCAATTAAGTCATATTTAAATTTAGCATCTAGTGCAAAATCAGTATCTGAAAAATTTTTAATTATATAACTAAATTTTTCTTTAGCCTTAATTATAGGTTCACTATCTCTTTTTTCATCTTCAATCATTTCAAAATAACTCATAGCTATTAGATAATGCGCATAGGGTAAATTAATGTCATTAGGATAAGTTATCAAATATCTTTCTAGATTTGAAATAGCTTCAATATAGTAATTTTGCAAATAGTAAGAATAAGAAGCCATTAAAGCTGACTTTGGAGCCCAAATTGATTGGGGATACATTAGTTCAGCTTCTAAAAATTTTTTTGCTGCTATATATGGATCATTTCTTTCTAATTCATCATATGCTTCTTTATATGTTTTTGTAAATTCCAAGTCCTGAGTTTGCTCTTGAATTACTGAAATTTTTTTCTCCTCTTTTGAACAGAAACTAAAAAGTAAAAATAAAGAAATTAGGAATACAGTTCTTATAAAAATCATGAAAAGTTTATATAGTTTTAAAAGATTATTTTAAAGCGCAATTTAATCTATGCAATTGATCTTAGTAAGTTTTTATTAATTAATGTGTGCGGCAAATTTTTTTCCTTAATTTCTATTATTGAAAAATTATGTTTACTTTCAAAGACTTTTTTTAACAACATATTTGTTAAATAATGTCCTCCCTGAGAACATTTAATATTTGCAATTATACGATAACCAGAAGTGTATAAATCTCCAATACAATCAAGAATTTTATGATTAACAAATTCTTTTTTATTTCTTAACCCTTCTTTATTTAAAATTGTAGCGTCTTTAACTACTATTGCATTATCTAAACTTCCTCCTTTAGCCAAACCATTTTTTTTAATAATCTCAATGTCTTCAAAAAGGCAAAATGTTCTTGAATTAAAAACATCTGAAAGATCATCTTCATATATCTTGATAACATTTCTCTGATTTCCTATCAATTTGTTTGGATATTTTAATTCAAAATCTATATTTAAGTTTAAAACAGATGGCTCAATGGAAATATATTTATTATTTTCACTGTATTCAATCTTTTTTAAGATTTTAATTATTTTAATAGGTGTTTGACTAGTTTTAAAACCAGAGGAAATAATTTTTTCGACAAATATTTTAGCTGAGCCATCCATAATTGGTACTTCTTCGTTGTCGATCTCTACTAAAACGTTATCAACACCCAAACCAAAAAGTGCACCCATTAAATGTTCTATGGTGGAAACTTTTACACCAAATTCATTTGAAATAGTTGTGTTTAATAAAGTATTGGTTACATGCAAAAAACTTGGTATTAAAATATTATTTTCTTTTAAATCAATTCTTTTGAATAAAATTCCAGTATTTGGTTCAGCAGGCTTTAATGTTAAATTGACTTCTAACCCGCTATGAAGGCCTACGCCTTTGAAGGTTATTGGTTTTGAAATTGATTTTTGATTTAAATATGACATTTACATACATATTAGATAAGTATGAAAAAGATTAAAAAACAACTTATGTTACTGTAAATATCACTTTAATTAAAAAAATGAAAAAAACGCTCAAAAAAACCTTTTTTTTTAACACTTTTTTGGATTAAAAAAACTTCATTTGGATTAAACCCAGAAGAAATTTTTAGGCCTTTTTCACACTCATTTAATTCATTTGAATCAAAGATATCAAAAATATATTTACCACATATAAATTTTTCAATAGAAATTTGAAATTTTTCAAAAATTTTTTTATAAAAAAAAATGTCTTTTTTATCAAGTAAAATAAAAGTTGCATCCAGACAAAAATGATTACATTTTTTTGAATAATCCAAAATTTTTTCAACATTATTATCAACTAAATAATGATTAATAACATAATGAATTAATGAATAATTCATGTAATTCTCATTTACACAATTTTTTAAATCATTCAGTATATTTATATAATTTTTTTTTGAAATCTTACCATAAATATTATGTTTTATTGATATATTAATTGAATGAAACTGATTACTATCAATTATTAATTTAATGTCGTTAATAAAAATATTAAATTTTTTTTCTATTTTGAAAATATTATCTGTTAAAAAATTGATTATTTTAATTTCATCAATTTGATCTTTTAATTCTAAAAATTTGTACTCATTTTTATATAATGTTTTTGAATCAATTTTTGAAAAAATACAAATTAATATTTTGTCTGTTCCAATGTATACAAAAGGTTCAAAGTCTTTTTCAGTCATATAAAATTATCTGATTTGGGACTCTTGCATCAATTATTTTTTTTTCAAATTTATTAATGGAAATTAATTGATGAATATTTTTAAGCACATTTTTTAAATCATCTTTTGGCAATTTTAGTAAAATATTATCTTCCATTTCTAAATCAATTCTTCCTGATTTATAAAAAAAAAAATTTTTTATGTTTTCATATTTAAATCCAGATATATTAATTATAGAAAATATTTCTAAAAATTCCTCAACTTTTACGTTTCCGAATATAAATGGTAATTTTTCATTATTGCTTAATGTAAAGTCATCAGTAAGTTTTCCATTTGTACCAATTAAAAAAATATCACCATCAATATTAAGTTTTGCTAAAAAATTTGTTTTTTTTATTTCAATATTTAAAGTTGAAGGATATATTTTAAAAACATGAAACGTTTCTATCATTGAGCTTGAGTTTAATAAAATTTTTAAAGTTTCTTTATTAACAAAAAATATATTAGATTTCTCAATATTATATAAATGATTTTCTATTCCTTTTTGGTAATAATTGTCTAAACCTGAAATATAAAAGTTTTTAATTTTAAATGGATCTGAATTTAATATTGTATGATTATTTACAGTTGCAAAAAATATAAAAAAAAATAGATAAATAAAAATTTTTTTACTTTTTCTTTGAAGCATTATTTAAAATCCATTTTAATAATTGAATAAAACTTATGCCATTATATGATGCAATCTCAGGAACCAATGAAAGTTTAGTCATCCCAGGCTGCGTATTAATTTCTAAAAGATAAAACTTATTATTAAAGAATTTAAAATCTGACCTTGTAACACCAGTGCAACCAATTACTTTATGAGCTTTTAAAGCTATTTCTTCAACTTTTATAATATCTTTCATTGACAATTTAACAGGAATTATATGCTCTGTTTTAGCTTGAGGATTATATTTGGCATCATAATCATAAAATTTTCTTTTTGGTTTTAATTCTATTGTACCTAACTTTTTACTGCCCATTATAGCAACTTGTATTTCTCTACCAGCTATAAATTCTTCAATTAAAACCCTTTTATAAAATCTAATTCTTTCTAGGTTTTTATAAATATTATTTTTTGTGCAAATAAATACATTTACACTTGAACCTTCATTAATAGGTTTTACAACGACTGGAAATTTAAGTTTTTTTTGAATTATATTTATTACATCCTCTTTATTTTTATCAAAATGGTATTCAATATACTTTGGGGTTAATATTTTGTTTTTTAAAAAAATTTTTTTTGAAATAAGCTTATCCATTGCTTTAGCTGAAGCAATAACTCCAGAATGAGTATAAGGAATATTGAATGTCTCTAATATTGATTGTATGTATCCATCTTCACCAAATTGACCATGTAATGCATTAAAAATAATTTTAGGTTTAAATTTTTTTATTATTTCTGGAAGTTGAAAATTTGGTTCACAAATTTTAACCTCAAAATTATTTTGCATTAACTCCCTAGCTACCTGAAATCCAGTTTCTAAGCTAATTTTTCTTTCTTTTGAGACGCCACCTGAAATAATTAAAATTTTTTTTTTCATTTATTCAACAATTTTTATTTCGGTCTCTATTGTAATTCCGGTATTTTCTAAAACTTTATTTGAGACAAATTGAATTAAATTCTTCATGTCTTTAAAACTTGCATTTCCTTTATTTACAAAAAAATTACAATGTTTATTTGAGATTTTTGCATCACCAAAACTAGTATTTAATGGTACGGACTGTTTAATTAATTCCCATACTTTTTTATCTGTTTGTGCAATTGGATTTTTAAAAGTACTGCCACTTGTTTTTATTTTAGTTGGTTGTGAAATTTGTTTTTGATCTTTATATTTTTTCATTAAAGATTGAATATCTGCTTTATTACTTTTATTTCCTTTAAAAGAAGCACTTAAAAAAATTAAGTCATTAGAAAGATCATTATTTCTATACTTAAATGAAATTTTATTTGAAGGAATAGTAATTATTTGACCATTTTTATTAATAGCTTGTACTGATAACAAAATATCCTTAAATTCAGATCCATAACATCCAGCATTCATCTTAATACCTCCTCCAACAGTTCCTGGTATGCACGATAAAAATTCAAAACCTGACAAACTATTTTCCATGGCATATTCCGATAAGGCTTTGTCTGTTACCGCACTTCCTGCAATAATTATTTCTTCAGATAATTTTGAAATATTGTTAAAATTTTTAGATAATTTGATAACTACACCGTCAAAAATCCCATCTGTGAATAAAGTATTTGAGCCAGCACCAAGAACAAAAATTTTTTCTTTATCATTAATTTTTTTTATAAAATTTTTTAATTCATTTAAATTTTCAGCTTTAAAAAATAATTTTGCTTTGCCACCAATATTAAACCAATTTTTTTTTTTGATATCATGGTTAATTTTTAGATTATCTTTAAATTCAATTAAAAGTTTTTTTATATCTAGATTTTTCATTTAATCAAATTTGGCATTTCTCTCATCCATCCAGAAATTGATCCAGCTCCCATTCCGATAACTATCTTTTTTCCAGAAATATTATTTTTGATAAAATTTGCTAATTCAAATTTGTTATTAATCATAAATAAATTTACTTTTGAATTTTTTATTATTTGCTTTGCAAAATTGAGGTAATTGAATCCTAGTTTAATTTTTTCTCCTGCTGTATAAACAGGGCATAAAATTACATAATCACAATCTTTAAAAGCATGGGTAAATTCTTTTTTCAGGTCTTTCAATCTTGATACTCTATGAGGTTGAAATATGCATATTTTTTTATAATTTTGATAAACACTTTTTACGCCTTCTAGAACTCCTTTAATTTCAGTTGGATGATGTGCATAATCGTCATAGAATTCAGATTGTCTATAAGTAAATATCTTGTTAAATCTTCTTTGAACACCTTCAAATCTTTTTAATCCATTTTTTATATTTGAAATTGACAAACCAATTGTTAAGGATACCGCTGTTGCAGCGACCGCATTTCTAATATTATGCAATCCCAAAAGTGGAATTTTTATTTTTTTAATATTTTGTTTTTTTTTATTAGGTAAATTTATATTTAAGTCAAATTCAGAAAATTTTTTTTTTAATTTAATATTACTAATTCTGAAATTAGATTTATGATCTATCCCATATGTGTAAAAATTTTTATTTTTTATATTATTGATTAAATTTTTATTATTTTTATCATCTAAGCAAATAAATGTTTTGCCAAATGAAGGCACTTTTTTAACAAATCTTTTAAAATAATTGTTGAGGTCATTCATAGATTTATAATAATCCATGTGTTCCCTATCTATATTTGTTATAATTGCATAAGTTGGGGGTATATAAACAAAACTTCCATCTGACTCATCTGCTTCTAATATAGACCATTCACTTTTACCTAATTTGGCAGAATTCTTTAAAGAATTTATTACTCCTCCATTAATAATTGTTGGATCTAATTTTGTTTTTTGAAATATTGAGGATATTAAAGATGTTGTAGTCGTTTTTCCGTGTGAACCTACTACTACTATATTTTTTGTTAATGAAACTATATTAGCTAACATTTCACCACGTCTATAGATTGGTAATTTTTTTTTCTTTGCCTGAACTAATTCAGGATTATTTCCTTTAATAGCTGAAGACACTACTAGAATTGTTGCTTTATTTATGTTTTGTTTTTTGTGACCTATAAAAGTTTTGATTTTATTAAATTTTAACCTTTCAATATTTTTATTTATATTAATATCGCTCCCTTGGACTTTAAAACCTTTGCCTTGCATTATTAATGCAAGGCCGCTCATTCCTATTCCACCAATACCAACAAAATGGATAATTTCTGTTTTGGCTATTTCAATTTGCATTTATTGTATCTAATATTTTTTGATTAACATTATTCCAAGTGTTTTGGTAATTTAATTTTTTTAAATTTTCTTTTTTTTTCAGATATTCATTATGATCTGTTAATAAATTCAAAAAAAATTGAGTCAATTTATTTTTATTGAAATTTTTTTGATCTATAATCCAACAACTATTCTTATTTTTATAGTATAAAGCATTTTCAAATTGATGATTATCTTTTGCTGTTGGCAGTGGTATCACTAAAAATGGAATACTCATCAAAGATAATTCTGCCAATGTGGAGGCCCCTCCTCTTGTAATACAAAAATCAGTTTTATTTAGAATATTAAAAAAATTTTCCTGATATGAAAAAACATAACAATCAATATTGTTTTTAAAATAAAAATCTTTTAACTTTTCAACATTTTGTTCACTTGTTTGATGGATTACCTTAATTGGAAAACTTTTAGATATTTCATTAAATGACTCTTTAATTTCAAAATCAAATATATTTGCCCCTTGACTTCCCCCTATAACTAAAAAATTAAATTTATCTTTTTTTATATTATTATTTAATTTTTCATAAAACATAGGCCTTACTAAAGGTTTTATTAAAACTATTTGTTTTAAAAATTTGCTAGGAAAATTTTTTATAGAATTCGTATAACAAAATATTTTTTCACTAAATTGCAAAAAAAAATTGTTAGCTCTACCTAAGATCATATTTGGCTCTAATAAAAAAATTTTAATTGAAAGAATCTTTGCAGCCAAACATAATGGAAGAGACATATACCCACCTGTTGAAACCAACATATCAATTTGATTTTTTTTTAAAACAAATAATGATTTAACTGTTAAATAGAATATCTTTATTAAATTAAGAGGCAATAAATAAAGATTATTCAATTTAGGAGTATAGATTTTAATTTTTTTATTTGCTACGTCTTTTAAATATTTTTCTCCTCGTTTATCAGTGGAAATAATTACTTCAAAATTATAATTTAAATGATCTATTAAAACCTTTGCAGGTATAACATGTCCACCTGACCCACCTGTAGAAATTAAAATTTTTTTTTTCATTCAGGTTAATTAAATTTTCTTTTTGTTAAATTTAAAATTATTCCAGATATAATTGAAATACTTAAAATAGAAGAACCGCCATAGCTTAAAAAAGGTAAAGTCATTCCTGTTGTTGGAAAAAGTCTAATATTTACACCTATATGAATTATAGCTTGCATTAATATTAAGCTGGAACATCCAACCAAAATTAATTTATATCGCTCCTCTTGAATTGTTAAAATTCTTTTAAAAACTGTATAAATGAAAGTTAAAAATAATATTATTATTAACATTATAGCAATTACACCGAACTCTTCTGAAATGACTGAAATAATATAATCTGTATGGGCTTCAGGCACTTTATTTTTTAAAGTTCCTTCTCCTATACCTTTTCCAAAAAAACCCCCACTAGTAATCGAGTCCAAAGCTTTATCTGATTGAAAATTGTGTGTTCCACTTTCTTGATCAAAAAATGATAAAATCCTGGACTTAATATAACTAAATTTAGATACAAACATCACTAAATAAACCAGAAAGATTAGGGCAGAACTTGAAAATATAGATAAAAATAAAATATTTACACCTGAAGTGAAAATCAAAACAGACCAAGTAAATAAAATTAATAAGGTCTGACCAATGTCAGGCTGAATAAATAACAAACCAGAAATTAATAGTGTAGTCAAAAAAGAAAATATATATTTTAAATTAATATTAATTCGTTTTTCTGTACTTAATATTGTTGCTAAAAAAATTATAAAAAAGGGTTTCAATAACTCTATTGGTTGAAATCTTGGTAAAATAAATAGATCAATCCATCTTTTTGATCCTTTCACTTCAACTCCAATTAAAGGTACTAAAAACAAAGATATTAAAATTATAAAAAAAAATATTAAAGAAAATTTTAATAAGCTAATTGAGTCCATTATTGATAATAAAATAATTATTGTCATTCCTAAAAATATATAAATAAAATGCTTAAAAAAGAAAGAATAGCTGTTGGTTTCTAATTTATCCGAAGCAATTAAAGAAGTTGAAACTAAAGAAAAAAATAATCCAATCGTAAATAACAATATTATTATAGAAAATATAGTTTTATCTATATTTTTCCACCAACTATAATATAAATTATAGATTGATATTTTATCTTTCATTAACATAAGTTTTTATTAGTTTATTAAAATAAGAACCTCTATCTTCAAAATTTTTAAAACTATCAAAAGAAGCTCCCGCTGGACTGAATAAAATATATTTTTTCTGATTAGAAAAATCTTTTTTAAAATCTTTAAAGATCATTTTCAAAGTAACTTTTAAATTTGAATAATGATTAATTCTTATTTTGTTTTTTAAATCATTTTTAAATTTTTTAAAATATTTTCCAAAAATATAAGCTTTAATATTTAAACAATTTTTTTTTAAAAGTTTAAATTTATCTCCTTTTTTAGGAATTCCACCAAGAATCCAATAAACATTAGTAAACTTTTTTATTAAACTTTCTGATGATGCATAACTTGTGGCTTTTGAATCATTAATTATTTGTAAATTTTTAGAGTCATAAATAATTTGCTGCCTATAATCTAAGCCTTTAAAATTTTCTAAAGTATAAAATAATTTTTTTTGATTTAATTTTAAATAATTACTTATATAGAAAATAAATGATAAATTTTCTTGATTACCATCTGATTTAAAATATGGATTTTTAATTTTATCTATTTTTTTTCGAACTTTTGTAGAATTTACTTTAATTATTTTAGATGGAAAATTATACAAAATTAGCTTTTTTTTAATTAAACTGTTATTATTATTAACAAAAGCTATTCCATTATTTGATTGATTTTCAATTAATTTAAATTTTGCCCTAACATAATTATTCAAAGTTTTATGTCTCTCTAAATGATCAGGTGAAATATTCAAAATAACGGAGTATTTTGATTTAAAATATTTACTATATTGTAATTGATAAGAAGATGCTTCTATTACAAAAATTGTTGATTTATTTATCTTTTTTTCATTTAAAATTGGATTACCAATATTACCTACTAATCTTGAATCAAATTTTTGATCCTTTAAAACATCATTCAAAATTTTACAAGTCGTTGATTTTCCATTAGTGCCAGTAATTGTAATGCAAATATTATTTGGATTACATTTGTAAAAAACATCTAGATCTGTAATTATTTTATTTTTATTTTTACTTAAAAATTTAGAAATTTTACAATTAACAATATCTATCCCAGGACTTATTATTATTATATCAAATTCATAGTGTTCAATTTTTTTATATTCAATTTGTCTTTTTTTTATTACATCTAATTTACTATTAATCTTATAATCATCAAAAACATAAACTTTATTATTATCTTTTAAAAAATTAAGTGAGGCAAAGCCACTTTTACCTAGTCCGTATATTAATATTTTTTTATTCGAAAAAAAATTATCTTTTTTTTTCATTATCTTAACTTCAATGTTGCTAAACCAATCATTGCTAAAATAATTGAAATAATCCAAAATCTAATCACAACTGTCGACTCTGGCCATCCCTTTTTTTCAAAATGATGGTGTATCGGAGCCATTTTAAAAACTCTTTTACCTGTCATTTTGAATGA
>Ga0181597_10004203_pt1 | contig 14414 bp, 6 predicted proteins | sample 041ome_5_FD_148647 | JGI IMG/M metagenome (GOLD analysis project Ga0181597, IMG submission 148647) | Coastal salt marsh microbial communities from the Groves Creek Marsh, Skidaway Island, Georgia - 041403US metaG (spades assembly) | ecosystem: Environmental > Aquatic > Marine > Intertidal zone >... | reverse complement strand
GCGTCCGTCGTCCGTCGTCTTCCGTCGTCTTCCGCGTCGTCCGTCGCGTCGCGCGCGCGCGTCGCGGTGTGCGACGCGCGCGCGGGAGACGGTCGGACGCGACGTCTCGCGACGCTTTACTGATGGGCGTTAAGAGCGCTCGAGTACGTCGCGCGTCGCGCATAAATACGATAAATACGACGACGATTTCGGACATTCGGGTATGAGTGACAGTGAGCGATCCCGGGCGCGCGCGCGCGGACGCGTCGCCGGCGCGTCGCGACGCGCGCGACGTCCGCGCGCGCGGACGCGTCGCCGGCGCGCGAATCACGACCCGAGCGCGCGTCGCGCGCGCGCCTCGGCGCCGCATTTCGCGTCGTCGCGCGACGAATCGCGCCTTCATCAATCAAACATTTCGAGTAACGGTTTTCGAACGATGCGAACGCGACGGCGCGACGACGACGACCGGACCGCGCGCGCGCGCGCCATGACGGCGCGTGCGTTCGACCGAACGTTTGGACGGTTTCCCGCGCGCGCGCGCGACGAGGCGGCGGATTGGACGCCGCGCGAACAGCGCTCGGCGTGGGACTGCGGGCTGAGCGCGGCGGCGAGCGCGAGCGGGACGCCGCGCGACGCCCTGCGACGGGCGCTGCGCGCGAGGTCGTGCTGGACGATCGATTTGCTGCGCGCGGTGCGAGCGACGGGCGCGAGGGCGACGCTGGTGACGACGCGCGCGGGCGTCGATCCGCGGTACGCGAACGACGGCTTTTACGAGAACGAGTTGATAAAGGACTGCGAGCGCGTGGCGAGGCTCTTCGCGCGCGCGGACGCCTCGACGGTGGTGCGCGCGAGGATGCGCGCGGAGGACATCGCGCGAGCGCTCTCGACGCGGGCGGTGCGGTGCGTGGCTCTGGTGGACGCGCGGTTGTTGACGGCGCGGGAGGGCGAACGCGAACGCGAGCGCGATTTCGTCGGGCACTTCGTCGTCGTGCGAGGCGCGGACGTCGACGGCGGGAGGGTGATTCGATTTAGAATATTCGACCCGGCGCCGGATGGGGGCGACGTGATGGTCTCTCGCGCGCGGTTCGACGAGGCGCGGACGGCGTTCGGGACGGATGAAGACTTGCTCTTCGTGGAGACTCGCTCTTCGAGAAGCGCGGCGGCGGCGTGAACGAGCCGATTCAATTTAATTCAATTCAACACATCGTGCGTTTCTACGAAACCTAGCCATTGCGGGCTTCGATGTTTACCGAACGGCACCGCCCATGTGGGCAAAGCCGCGTCGACGGCGACGACGCTCGGCGTTCGCGCGACGTAATCCGTTCGCGCGCGCAAGCCTTTGGCGCACGCGCGCGCTTGCGCTTCGTCGTCGCTCGAAAAGTAACGAGCGCGCGTCTCCGCGTCGCGCGTTTCATACCAAATCGCGTACGTCGACGGCGCCGAGAGGCCGCCGACGCCGTTGAGCACGTGTCGTTTCTTGCCGCCGGGCGCGTACGGCTCGACGCGCACCCATTGCTCGGGCGATTCGTCGTCGTTTTCATCGTAAAGCGCCTTGATGGCGACGCGAGCGACGCACCGCGTGTCCACCGCGAGCACCCATCGCGTGCTTTCGCCCACGTCCATCGTCACCGAACGCACGTTCGGTGCGTGTCTTTGGCGCGGCGTCGTAAATTTCGGCGGCGACGCTCCAGTGGCTCTCGCCTCCATCGCGAGCGCGTCGACGCCGGGTGTCTTCTGTTTCGCATCGATCACGCACGCGCCCCTGACGACGGTGTTCACAAAATCATACGTCGCGTTGGCGGTGCAATCGAACGTGAACGCGCGAGCGATGGCGGGGTTGGATTCGAGGTGCTCGACGACGCGTCGCGTGCGAGACGCTCCAGCGCGCGCCAACACGACGCGCGAGCGAGAAAACGACGCGTCGGAGATGTGCGTCAAGACCAGTGGCTGCGGCGACAACGCCGTCCAGTGCACGCCCGCGTTCGCGCGCATGAAAACCACGGTATACGCGCACGCCGAAGCGAGCGTGATGATTGAGATCCTGGCGCCGCGCCGCCACGACGCCGAGTCCTCCTTCGCCACCGCGCCCGGAACCAAAAAGCTACACGTCATGGCGACGAAGATCCCGACCACGGCGCCGCCGATGGCGTCGTAGAGATACACGATATCATCACTCAGAGGCGAACGCGCGCCGATGCCTTGCAAGACGCGAAGCACGAGGGCGGCGTTCGGAAACGTAATCCACACCGGCGCGGCGATGGCGAACGCGACGTTCATCGGCGTCGGCGGCGGCGGCGCGGCTTCCGTTTCGCTCGATCGACCATGCGCGAGAATCCACGGCACGAGAACCGGCGCGATGATTATGGACGACGGCAATATCAGCCAAAGCAGCGGGATGTAGGACGAGCCGATCTCGGCGCGCGTCGCGCGAGACGCCGCCGCGCCCCAAATCGCGACGTTTCCCAGAAGCAGCGACCACTCGACGACGCGCTCGTCGTCGGCGTTCGATTTCATCTTCACCGGTAAGGGCATCATCGCGAACGCGAGCATGCGCGTGAACCTTTGAACGCAGATGAAGGCGAGACACGCGGCTGAGCCCGCGAGCGCGCCGAGCGCGAGCGGACGAGCGACGTACAAACTCGGCTCGCCGAACGCGAACGCCACCGTCGCGGGCGCGAGCGCGGCTGATGCGATGGCACCCATCCAGCTCGCGGCGCACCCCGCGATGACGAACGGGACGCTCACCATGAGTCGAAACGTGTTTTCCATGCGAACGCGCGCGGCTTCGGAGCAAGCCGACGACGAGGCGAATATTTCGCCGACGTACGCCTTGTGCAAAAACGCGGCGAAGAGGACGAGCGGCGCGGCGAAGAAGACCGCGTGCGTCTCGCGCCGAGGCGCGTCGTGCACCACCATGCCGTATCCAGGGATCGTGTACCACGACACCGGCGGCGATGATTTCGTCGCGCGCGCGTCGTCGCCTTCGCTCTCGAATCCGCCGCGCGTGACGTAGTCCGATAAAAACTCGAGCAAATTCTCCCCCGAATGCTTAAACGACCCCGGCCGGATATATTTCACCCGATCTCGCGGCGTGTGATACACCATCGTGCGCTCGACGAACGCGAAATCGAACAGCGCCTCGGCGTCGCTAAATTTCCGAAACACCGAGTAATCGGTGCCGCTGTTGATCAACCCCGACTTGAACACATCGTCTCCGAAGACGCCGCCGCTCGCGAGCGGCGCGACGCGCGCCCACGCGCGCAGCGCCTGCCTTCCGACCGCCGTGTCCGCGCGCGCCTGAAACATTCGATGCGGCCCGCCCGCGCCCATCGACTCGAGGTTTAAAATCGCCTGCGGCGCTCGCCGCGCCCACTCCCGCGACGCCGTCAACCCTCGCGCGCCCGCCAATCCGTCCTCCTCCGCCGTGCTAAACGTCAAAACCACCGACGCGCACCGCCGCGCTTTCGCGTCGCACATCACCGGCGACGCCGTCCCTCCGCGCTTCGCCCTTTCGTTCGCCGCCGCCGCGATTCGCGCCGACAGCGCCCGCATCGTCTCCAGCGCGATCGCCGCGCACGCTCCCGCGTCGCTCCCGCCCGCGCTCGCGTGCGCCGTGTCCACGTGCGCGCTCACGACGACCACGCGCTCGTCGTACCCTAACCGCTCGATCGCGTCCCGATTCATCGCCTTCGTCGTCGTCGCCGTCGCGTTCGCGTACGTCGTCTCGTACGCCTCGCTCGTCCACGTCGACGTCGCGCGCGTCTCCGCGGTCGTCCAGGACGCGACGCCGTGCGCGCCCGCGTCCCGCGCGAGCGCCTCGGCCATCGTCGTCGTCGCGCGCTCGAGCGTCGCGAATCCGCGCGCCTCGGCGGGCGTCCCGCACGGTCGCGCGCCGAGCGCCTCGAGCGCGCGCGCCGTCGCGCGCGCGCGCGACTCGTCGAACGCCGTCGCGTCGGACGCCGACGACGACGACGGGACGCCGCATCGACGATCGACGAGCGTCGCGACGCACGCGACGAGCGCGAGCGCGCGAAGCGCGGCGATTCGCGACATCGCGCGTCGCGACGTGACGCTCGAGCGTCGTCGCGCGGGCGCGACGTCGAGACGGACGACGCGCCGCGACGACGACTCGAAACTTTCCATCGTGCATCGCGCGCGCGCGGCGCGCGTTTCGAGCGCGCGCGTTTTAACGCGCGACGGTCCGCGACGGTGCGCGGCTCGCGCGTTTTCGACGTCGAGACGGACGACGCGCCGGGCGTCGGCGCGCGCGCGGACGCGGCCCGTCGCGCGCCCGTCGCGCGCGCGCCTGTTTTCGGCGCGGTCGAGGGAACCGTCGCGCGTTCGCGCGCGCGTCGAGGCGGCGCGCGTCGCGCGCGTCGAGGCGTCGACGGTTATTTTTGGCGATACAAAGCGTTCGCGCGCACGTCGAACCGCGACGACGACGACGACGACGACGGCGACGCGGGCGACGCGATGGACGACGACGCGCGCGCGACCGCGCGCGAGGGTTTCCTCACCGCGCTCGCGTCGGACGCGGCGGCGACGAGCGATGCGAGCGAGGCGCGCGCGGTGGCGGCGTTCGCGCGAACCGCCGCGCGGTCGTCGCGCGCGCTCGAGGCGCTGGCGCTCGCGCGCGTGTCGCTCGCGCTCGAGGCGAAGAAGCGCGAGCGCGACGCGCGCGCGGAGGCGTGCGCGAGGCGCGAGCGCGCGACGAACGAGGCGCAGCGGCGCGCGCGCGCGGACGTCGGGCGGTTCGAGGCGTTCGTGCGGGAGAACGAGGTGAAGCGACAGTCGGCGCTGCGACGGGCGAAAGAGGAGCGGGAGGCGAACGAGGCGCGGGACGCGCGATTGACGGAGATGCGATGGAGCCTGCGCGAGCGCGCGAGCGCGGGGGCGAGCGTGGAGGAGGAGTTGGGTCGGGTGCGGGTGTTTGAATGGTTTCTGGCGCGCGTCGCCGAGGAAGCGGCGCGGGGAAACGCGTTCGAGGACATCGCCGATGTGCTCGGACGGCACGATACGCTGCAGCGGACGTACGAAAGCTTGCGCGCGAGCGTGGTGGAGTCGAACGAGCGCGTGGAGGCGACGCGCGCGGCGCACGAGCGCGCGGTGAAACACATGGAGGAGGAACGGTTGGCGGCGACGGCGTCCGTCGCTCGGCTGCGACAACAGGATGAAGACTTGAAGCGCGAAAACGGGCGATTGCAACAGGAGGCGGCGTACAGGGCGCGGGCGATGGTGGAAAAAGTGCGCGGTCTCGCCGAGGCGAAGATGGCGGTGCGAAACCTGGCGTGTCGGTGCTCACGCGATAATCGCGCCTACGGCGGCGACGCGAGCCTCTCGCGCGAGTTAGACTTCGTCGAAGAGCGCGCGCGCGTGCTCCGAGAGATCGCCCACGCGGCGACGAGTGATGTGGCTTAGTCTGCGTTAAAATCCACGAGCTCGAGCTCGTCTCGTCTCGGCAGTCCGTTCTCGTCGAGCGCGGGGAATTTCACTCGCCAATCCATGGCGGCGTTTCGACGGCCGGCGGCGAGCGCGTTGATGGCGGCCAACACGACCTTCTTGTGATCCGAACGCGGCGCTGCGTCGTCGTCGTCGAAGTCGTCAAACTCGTCGTCGCTGGCGTGTTCGTCCAACACGCTCGACGCGTCGACGTTGAATAAAAGTCGTCGCGCGATGTCGCCGCGCGCCCGCACCGGAATCACCGTCTTGGAATCTCCGTGGTCGCTTTGCATTCCGAGCACGATGTCCCGCCACACGAACCCACACCTCGCGTCGTCTGACGTGCAGTGACACATCTTGTACACGTTGTTGTGATCGGTTTCGAGCTCTCGCGAGCACGCGAGGCACGCCAAGTACGTCATCGCCGCCGTCACGGATGAGTCCGTCTCGCGAAGCATCGGTGGCACGCGTCTACGCTCTGTGGCCACCTTCACCCATCGCACGCACGCTTTGAATCGAATCATGGACGACGCGCGCGCGAATCCGTTCGAGTGCATCGCGAGCGCGAGCGCTTCGAACGTCAGCGTTTGCTCAAACGCCGATTTCGGCGCGCGAGCGCACACGTCGGCGTACCTCGGGTCCTTCCCATCGAGCGCGCGCCAGTGCGATCGAACGTCGCACACTAAGTCACACACGCCCGTCTGCGCGTTTCGTCGAACCAACGCGTTGCGCACGTCGATCACCGCACCGTCTTTCAATAAAGATCGCTCCGCCGCCGCCGTCTCCGTCGTCGGCGGTAAACAAATCGCCACGCACCGTCCCCCGTGCGTTTGCACCACCCAAACGATCCTTCGCACGTACCGCGCGCCGTCGCGTCCCCCCGCGCGCGGACGCCAGCTGCTCGGCGCGATCGTCTCTCGCACGACGCGTCCCAGCACGTGCACCAACGCCGCGCTCGTCCCGTCGAGCGCCTCGACCTCGACGTACCCCGCCTCCCTTCCGAAGCTCTCCCGCCGTCTCGCCTCCGCCGCGTCCACCGCGCGTCGCAACACGTCCGCGTGTTCCTTGCGCGCGCGCTCGATCGTCCGTCGCATCGCGGCGCGACCGTCGAATCCATTTTTCGTTGAAAACTCGGCACCCGGCGCGCGTCGCTCGCGCCGTCCCGCCACCGCCTCCGCGCTCGCCACCGCGCGAATCTCGCACCCGCGCGCCGCGACGAGGGCGTCGCGATGCGTTCGCCATCGAGGCGACGCGTGCGCGCGCCGCAGCGCGCTCGCGTACGCGACGTCGCCGATTTTTAATTCGCATCTCGCCGTGGCGTTCCAAAGAATCAACGGCGACGGACGACGCGCGCGGTCGCCGTCGACGATCAACACGGTGCGCTTGACGTGCGTCGTGTTCGCGCTCGCGCTGTAGACGTGCTCGAGGGCGCCGACGGCGAGGACGAGGAAAATGGACGGCGCGCTCATCGCGACGCCTCGACGTGTGAGGCGTCGACGCCGACGCCGACGGATTCTAACGCGACTCGTATCGTCTAAACTAGCTACTCGATCGAGACTAACGGTACGAACTCCCCCACGGCGTGACGCACAGTGGACACGAACTCTTGCTCGACGTGCGGAACCAGGTGTAGAGACAGGTGGCGTGAAAGGTGTTCGAGCACTGGCGACAGCGCAGGCGAGGCTTTTGATGATCCACGGGGTGGATGACGGCGTAGCAAATCGGACACGGCTCCACGCCGGCGAACTCGGCGTCGATGTTGCGCTGCCATTGGAGTAAAGCCTGGGCGACGGCACCGTTTTGATGCTTGAGGATGGCGGAGATGCCGAGCATCCATTTGCGAAGGCGAGCCTCGGAGATGCCGACGCGCTTGGCGCAGACGAGCTCCGCCGGGGCGAGGGGGTAGGCGTTGGGGAGACGCACGGTGAGCTCGAGGGAGGATTCGTCGATTTCGTACGTCGTGAGAACTTCGCGCGTGGCGATGGAGGGCTTGACGGTGAGTGATCCCGTGCCGTCGCCGGCGAACGTCATGGCGGAGACGGCTTTGAATTCGGCGGCGATGAGCGTCGGCGAAACCGTCGCCGAGGTGGCACCTTCGAGACGCTTGGCGTCGCGTTGAGGTTTCATGTCGCTTACGAACGTTCGAACGCTCGCTGGAAGCGCGCGGAGCGCGGCGGCGTACATTAAGACTTCGAACGAGAATCTCGGATCATAAATTTGCGTCGCCGACGCGGGATTGTCCCAATCGACGCCTCGCCACGACGACGGCAAATCGTCTTCGCTTTCTACGTCCGCACTCTCGGGAAGGGGCATCGAGCGCATGATGTCGCGCATAAGCGATGGAATCGCCTTTGTTTCGCGCGTATAATTCACCAAACGCTCCCTGCACGAAGACTCGATGGGCAAGGCGAGGACGTAGCGGAAGAGCAAGGCCCAGCCTAACCACGCGACGCGTGGCTCGTACCCGGCGCTCGATAGGAGTGTCGCCAAATCTTCGCGCAATCCGGCGCTTTCGGCGGGTGTCCCAAAGTTACCGACGTCTGCTTCGTCGTTCTCGTCCGCGGCCGCGAGCGCGGCGTCGAGGGCTTGCTCCACCTTGGCGACGTCTGCGATTCCCGCGTCCAAGCCGACGACGGCGGCTTGGATGAGCGCTTCGTTGGAAAGCAAACCATAAGCCGCGCGCCTGAGCGCTTCCAATACTTCGTCGTCGGCGGCGGCCGAAACGTCGAACCACAACGTCGGCAACATGGCGAGCAACTGGTAAAGCGCGCCTATGGATTCACACGGGGCATCGTCCCACGCGTCTACGTAAACGCCGGCTCGCCACGCGCTCGTCTTTGTCGGCGTGCCGCCGCACGCAATGTCAGCGATGCGTATCCACATGCGCGTCTCGTCCCGGCATCGGGCCCAGAAGCGATGTCGACGCTCGTCGTCGTCCTCCTCTTCGACGTCGCGCAGCTCGGTACCGGTGATGATGACGCAACGATATAAACGTTCGACGATTTCGGCGCGCTCGCGCGGCCACGACGCATTCGCGAGCGCCTTGGCGATGGTCATCATCGACGACCCATGCGCCGCGTAAGGAACGAGATCACCCGAAGACGAATCCGTGGCTTCAAGAAGTTCCATCGGTAACGCATCGATGAGACACACGATCGTCGCCGCAGCGTGCGCCGACTGTGAACCGTCGTCCCCGTCGACGGCTTCGTTCTCTGCGTACGTCTCCGCCATCTTCGCCCGCAACGCCGTCCACGCGTGCAATCGCCCGATTATAGAGCCCCAATCTCGAGAATCGAAATCCGCGGCGGTGCGACGAATGATTGCCGCGGTGAGCGCGGCGATGCCTACATCAGATGCACTCGAACCATCGCGCGACTCGCTATCGCCAGCGTCGCCGAAGCGCGCCGCGGCGGCGCTCGCGGCGGCCTCTGCCGCTTCTCGTTTGGCAATCGCGCGAAACACCTCCACGAGAGGCGCGCACGCGGGGTCTTGAATCGAATGCACGACAATCGTTTCACCCAAGTCGTCCGCGCGGCTAAAACATGCGGCGACGAGTCGAATCTTAGCGCCATCCAATCGTCGGCGACGGTTTTCGATATCCGCAATCACCTCGCGCGTGAGCTCAGCGATGAAACGCTCGGCGTGCGCGCCCCCAGACATGTCAGAGGGTAATATCCACGGTATGACTCGCGTCAAACGATTTGAACACGTATCGAGCTTCGCGCTTGACGCGTCGAGGAACTCGCGCACGACATCGGCGTGATTGTCGATCCAAGCCTCGTCGAGCGCGCGAGCGCGACGCGAAAAATTGAGCAACGCGTCTTCGGCAGATTCATCATCTGGCGACGCCTCCAACACCGCGTTGACGAGCGAGACGAATATTTGCGTTTGCATCGCAGCATCACCGCACAGCGCAATCGCGAACGCTTTATTGACACTCGGCGCCAGCGCTAACGCGTCGACCGTGAATTCTTTTCGCCTGTCTGCATCCATCGCGCGCAACAACGAGCTCCAATCGAGAACGCGCGCGACGGCGTTCAGCCAGTGAAAAGTCACATCGTCGTCCACGTTATTTTCCATTTCGTCGACGATGCATTTTGCAAACGTCTCATCGTCGACGTGGAACGCTCGAAGCGCTCGCGCGGTCATCTGCGCCCACAATCTCAAAACCAAATCGGATTCACCTGGGTGTTGCGTCGCCGCCGTCGCCGCGGCGGTGCGTGCGATGGCGGTTGTGAACGCGGCCTGAAGCGCGGGTGACAGTACTGGATTACTCTCTGCGTCGCACTCGAAAGCTTTCCAATCGCGTTGCACTTCTCCGACTTTCGTCTCGACGTATTCCACCTCGTCCTCGCTTTCACCCTCGCTCTCGGCTTCGTGAATCACGCACTTCACGGTGTGCTGACTTTCCAAGAGCACGTGTGCGAAGAGTGCACCGACGGCATTTGACCACGAAATACTCAGTGCTTCTTTAGGCGGTATCAGTATCCACTCGCGCAGCGCTTTACGCGCGTTCGACGCGCCGTCGCCGAGGTCGCTCGAAGCGAGACTTTCAAAGACGTCGGATGCGACGTCGGCGGAAACCGGTTCAAAAAACTGCGAGATGGCGATTAACAGTTGCGAGCACGAAGCATCACTCGATCGCTTCGCGCATCGACGAACGAGATCATCGAGCGCCGGGCATTTGAGTTCACCGAACGATTTCGTGGCGGCGATTGCTTCCGTTACGACTCGCACGCGCGAAGACGACTCCAATTCATCCGCCGCGTTCGCGTCATCCAGCACCGCGCTCCACCAGCTCGCGTCGTGCTTCAACACCGCAGCGACGACCGCGCCCGAACCTTGTGGCGCGTTGTCCGCGAGTGCGAAGTCCATCAAACGTTGCGCACCGTCGAATGGCTCAACGCCTAGACTCTCGACCAAGGTCGCCAATCGCTCGAAGGTTTGCTTCGACGGCGCATCCACTGCTTGCGCGAAAACAGCCTTCGCGAATGGCGCCGTAGCCTGCGACGACGACGCGAATTTCCCCGATGCAAACAGTCGAGCGTACATCGCATTTGCGTGTTCGCCTTTTTCGGGGTCGTCCAACGCCGCTTCTGTGATGTCTCCTAATTTCGCCCACGCCTCCACGACGGCGGTCTTCGCGTGCGGCTTTGTGCTCAGCACGTTGAGCACGTCGCACATCAAATCGAGCGCGGCGCCGTTACCGCGCGCTAAAAACTCTCGCATCCACACATCGACCACGTGATCGACCAAGACGTGCGTGGCGCACTCTTCCGCGTGATCGGTGAGCGGGGCGAGCTTCAGAACGCCGTATAAAACGCCTTCGCGCATCGCCGGCAGCGTATCGCGCGCCTCGTTTGAGCGAACGGCGCTCGAACTCAAGAAACACCACCCCGCAAAAACGGCGTCCATGACGCGCACTAATCCCGACATGGCGCGACCATCGGCGTCGCGCTCGATAAGCGCTTTCGGGGGCAAGTGCGCGAGAAGCGGAAGGAGCGACGGCGACGAAACACTCGCGGCGCCGTAGCTCCCGCGTTTGAAGTGCTTGCGCAAGCCAGACATGAAGGTTTTTTCGACATCTATAGCGCCCCAAGCGTCGGGGTGCGAAGTGGCGATACCGAGTATGAGCTCCCACATATCACGCATCGCTCCTGGCTCGGTCTCGGACGAAATCAGAGCGAAGCTCGTCGAGGCAATTTTAGGCACTTGGCCTCGAAGCGCGTCTCGCCACGCCGGGGTGATTTCGTCATCGACCGCGCGCTTACAAATCGCCGCCAACGTCGCGTACGCATCTCGGCGTATGACCATGTATTCACCTCGAATTTGCGTCTTTAACGTCGCCAACTCATCGAGCAAATAACTAAACTTGCTCGCCGCGGCGTCGCTCTCGTCTCCCTCAAACGCGCTCAATCGCTCACACGTAAACGTCACCGCCCTGAGAGCCGCGCGCGCGCTCAACTCGAAACGCGCGTACTGCTCAGCCTCTGAGCCTTCCTTAAAGATCATATCCTGCGGCCCGCGCCGTTTCAAAGCCTCGATCAAATCGTCTAAAATCACTTCGTGCGCGAGCGCCAACGCCCCCGCGCGTCGCGCATCGGTCGAAAACGTCTTCTCAAACGCCACCATCGCCATCTCTCGCACCTCCGCGTTTGGATCGCACATCCCCCGCACCCACGCGCACATGATCGGCGTGCTCTTCAAAATCTTCCCCAGTCCCTTCCCCGCCGCCACCGCGATCGCTCCGTTCAACGCCGCCGCCTCGCGTCGACATCCCGCGTCGCCGTCGCCCGCCAATTTATCGTACGCCCTCGCCCACGCCCGCGACACCCCGAGCACGCCCGCGACCGTTTTCACCTTTTTCGCCACTTCCTCCATCGAATCTTCGTCCGCGGCGTCGACGAACAGCGCGTCGCGGAGTTCTCGCAGCGCCTTCGCCTTCGTCGCCGTCGACGACTTTTGCGCGCATCGCCGCAGCGCGCGCGCCGCGTCCTCGTCCACCTCTCCCGCGTCCGCGCTCGCGTCGCTCGCCGCGCGCGCCGTCAGGGACACCTGTCCGGCGTATCCACCGAACCCGAACCTGCGTCGCGTCGTCGTCGCGCGTCGTCGCGTCGTCAGTCGTCGTTCGCGCGCGCCTTCGTTCGCGCGCGTCGCCCTCGCGTCGCTCGCGCGGTCGACGCACCCCGAGAGCGCGGACGCCGCGGGCGCGTCCGCGAGCGCGCGTCGCGCGCGCTCCGCGCTCGCGGGCGCCGCGGACGCGCTCGACGCGGCGACGCGCTCGCGTCCCATCGCGCGTCACTCTGACGCGTCTCGGCCGGCCGCGCGCGCGATGACGCTCGGCGCCGCGCCGCGCGCGCCGCCGTCGACGCTCCGCGACGTCGCGCGTCGCTCGCCGGCGCGTCGCGCGCCGCGGCGCGCGCGCGGCGACGCGAGACGGCGCGCGCGCGTCGCGATGACGTCGACCGGGACGACGACGCCGGCGACGCGCGCGCAGCGCTACGGCGTGGACGAGCGCTACTGGCGCTGGCGCGCGCCGCGCACGAACGAGACGCACGCGATACGGTACACGGAGGCGGTCGGCGACGGCGACGGACCGGCGGTGGTGCTGGTGCACGGATTCGGCGGGAACGCGGACCACTGGAGAAGAAACGTAAACGCGCTGGCGGCGACTGGCAAGCGCGTGTACGCGATCGATCTGCTCGGGTACGGGTACAGCGATAAACCGAATCCGATGCTGCGAGAACAGAACGAGATATACTGCTTCGAGACGTGGGGAAAGCAGATTGAGGATTTTTTGGACGAGGTGGTGGGGACGCCGGCGTACGTGGCGTGCAACTCGGTGGGCGGCGTCGCGGGGTTGCAAGCCGCCGTGGACGCGCCGACGAAGGTGCGCGGGGTGGTGCTGATGAATATCAGCCTGCGTGGATTGCACGTGAGCAAGCAGCCGGCGATCATTCGACCGTTCGTGAAGGCGCTGCAGCGAACGCTTCGAGAGACGAGCGTGGGAAAGTCCTTCTTCGGTTCGGTGGCCAAGGCGCGGACGGTGAAGAATATCTTGTGCGAAGCGTACGGAGACTCCGCGCAAGTCACGGATGAGCTCGTGGAGGCGATTCTCAGTCCGGGATTGCGCGAAGGCGCGGCGGAGGTGTTTTTGGATTTCATCTCGTACAGCGGCGGTCCGCTGCCCGAGGAGTTGTTGCCTCGATGCGACGTCCCGGTGCGCATGTTCTGGGGCGATAAAGATCCGTGGGAGAACATCGACCAAGGGCGGAAACTATACGCGTCGTACGCCGATAAGTTCATCCCGCTCCCGGGCGTCGGACACTGCCCGCAAGACGAGGCCCCCGAGCTCGTCAATCGTTTGCTCGTCGAGTGCGTGGACGAGTGGGAGGCAGCGCGCGCCGCCGCCGCCGCCGCCGCGTAGTCGAACGTTGATCATCATTTTGTAATCTAGATTTCTATCGCGAGCGAACGAGCGAACGAGCGAACGAGCGAACGAGCGAACGAGCGAACGAGGAACGAGCGACGCAAAAGAGAGTTGGGTTCAGAAGGTATGCGGACATTCTCTTCATGACGTCGCCGAGACGACGTCTCCTCAGTGGAAAGAAGACCAGATACAGAGTTTCATCACCACCCGCGACGTTTGACCGATTTAAAATAACTCTCGAAGCGAGTCGATGATCTATTACAAGCAAACTCGCGACGTCGATCGCGTCGCGATCGCCCGAACCAATCATCGTCCGAAGAATCGCCCGCGCGTCGCCGAACGGCTTCGCGCGTTTACTCCTCCGGCACCGCCTTGACGATGTCGGAGTCGCCCGGATCGGTGATCGACATGCAAGACACGCGGTAGTATCGACCGCACGCCGTGCCGAGATCGACGTTATCTGTTCACGCGACGCGTTCGTCGTCTTCGTCAGTCTCTCGCGCGTCGTCGCCGTCTTTAGGGTTTTCCACCCCCCCGTCCTCGCGCGTCGCATCGCGTCGAATCGCGTCGCCTCGCGCACGCACTTCCGGCGTAGTGATGCACCCCGGTCTTCGCCAACATCGCGTAGTACTCGATCTCGCTCTTGCGCAGCGCCGGGCAGTTGTTCGAGATCAGCACGAGCTTCGACTGTCCCTTGCGCAGCGTCTTCAGGCACTGCTTGTACCCGAGCGTGTACCGCCCCGATCGCATGACGATCTGCAGTCGCGCGTTGATGCCCTCGGCCGCCTTCTTCGATCCTTGCTTCGGAGCCATGATTTTATCCTCGCGCGTTGCCTTCTTAAGAGCGTCCTGAGTGCTCCGCGACGCGCGACGATGTGCCGCCGGTCGCCCCGCGGGGTGCGCGCCGGCGCGCGCGGCCGCGATCGCGCGTCGCGCCCGTAACCGCGATTCCCACGATCGGTCATCGACGCCGTCGATCGGTGATCGCGCATTCCGCGCCTCGCGACGCCCATCTCGGAATTTACGCGCGTCGCGGGGTCGGCGCACGCGACCGCGCGATGATGGG
>Ga0181597_10004202_pt1 | contig 14416 bp, 11 predicted proteins | sample 041ome_5_FD_148647 | JGI IMG/M metagenome (GOLD analysis project Ga0181597, IMG submission 148647) | Coastal salt marsh microbial communities from the Groves Creek Marsh, Skidaway Island, Georgia - 041403US metaG (spades assembly) | ecosystem: Environmental > Aquatic > Marine > Intertidal zone... | reverse complement strand
GCTTTCCGAAAATGGGCTATCGCCTGGTCGTATTTCCTAGCCTTACTCTCGATAGTACCGGCCGCCAAATGAAAGGGCACTACCGCGGGGTAATCCTTAATAAGATCAGATATTTCACTTTGAGCTTTCTTAAAGTGCCCAGCCTCACTTAAGGCAAGCGCATATCCATATCGCGCTACCTCCCGATATACGTAGTCCTTATTTTTCAGCTTGTAGTCAAAAATACTCACGGCTTCTGCGGGATCAAACTGTGCACGAACCTCTAATTTAGCCTTAACAAGATGGTACTGATAGCTGTCTTCTCTAATCACACTCGGACGGATCCTCTCTGCCCTTCCACGAGCTTCAGCTATCCGATTAACGGTTATAGGATGAGTCCTCAAATATTCTGGGATTAAACCAGGATCCGTGAATCGACTCGCTCTTTGCATTTTCTCAAAAAAATCAGCCATTTTTCTAGTATCGTAACCCGCAGCGGCGACCAACCGTATCCCTAACGCATCGGCCTCTTTTTCATTCGATCGCGTGAAATTAATTTGGAATTGTTGAGCTGCAGCCTGTGTTGCCATAATCGCAGCAGCACCTGCCTCAGGATCTACCGCTGTCAAGGCAATCGCAGCAAACATGGCTGCCATGGCTGGCATATTCATCCTCCTACCCGCTTCAATACCTCTGGCACCATGGCGTTGTGTTACATGCACTATCTCGTGGCCCATAACTGAAGCGAGTTCAGATTCATTCTCTGTACGTAAAATAAGACCTGTATGAAAAGCGACAAACCCGCCCGGCACGGCAAACGCATTTACAACGTTGCTATCTATCACAAAAAACTCAAATTCGTTATGATAATCTGTATGATCGGACAGGCTTCGTCCTAATTGCTGTATGTAGTCTTCTACCTCAGGATCTGTCACCAAAGGTGCCAATTTTCGCATTTGCCGTACGAAATTTTCTCCAAGCTTACGCTCCTGTGCCGGCGAAATAATCGCTCCAGCGGAATCGCCAAAATCGGGCAATTCGATATTCTCTTGGCTATAGAGTCCACTTGCAGCAAAAAGTAATCCGATGAGCAGCAAAAAACTAAAACGAATAAAAGCCAATTTAAAATCCTGTATGTTAAATTTTCGATTAACAGATTAACATGGAAAAAAGTGAGATAAGTTACGATAGTTTAATTTAGTTCTGTAATATAGAATTACGCGAAAAATTCCGAGATCTATAAAAGTATGGCACGACAAAAATTTAATGCTTTCTATGCTCAGTCAGGAGGAGTTACGGCAGTCATTAACGCGTCAGCCTGCGGCCTTATAGAAACAGCGCGTAAGGAAGCTAATATTGGTAAAATCTATGCGGGGCGAAATGGGATAATTGGAGCGGTCACTGAGGATTTAATTGACACGTCCAAAGAGAGCGACTTAGTAATTAGCAAGCTCAAACATACGCCTGCAGGCGCATTTGGTTCCTGTCGTCATAAGCTTTCCGATCCGGCAGAAAATCCAGAGGAGTACCTTAGATTAATAGAAGTCTTCAAAGCGCATGATATAAAATATTTTTTTTATAATGGCGGAGGTGACTCACAGGATACTACAAATAAAATAGCGCAGTTTAGTAAGGAGAATGACTATCCTTTGGTATGCATTGGTATACCCAAAACAATAGACAACGATCTACCTATCACCGACAATTGTCCAGGATTCGGCTCAGTAGCTAAATATGTCGCCATCTCAATAAAAGAGGCCGGATTTGATGTCGCTTCCATGGCGAAAACTTCTACTAAAATTTTTGTGCTGGAGGTTATGGGTAGGCACGCTGGCTGGATCGCTGCCGCAAGTGGTCTGGCAAGCAATCATGAAAGCGAAGCGCCTCATATAATTTTATTTCCCGAGCGCGTATTCGATGAAAAAGCTTTTTTAAAACGCGTAAAAGAGTGTGAAGAAGCCTATGGGTATTGCACTATAGTAGTGTCCGAAGGAGTGCGCGACCAGTCGGGAGCCTTTTTGGCGGATAGCGGAACAACGGACGCGTTTGGCCACGCTCAGTTAGGCGGCGCTGCTCCTGTGATCGCTAAATTGGTAAAAGAGAATCTGAACCTCAAATACCACTGGGCGGTAGCCGACTACCTGCAACGGGCAGCGCGTCACATTGCGTCTAAAACAGATGTTGATCAAGCGTATGCGCTTGGGGAATCGGCTATTAAAATGGCGCTTTCGGGAGAAAATGCAATCATGCCCATTATTGAAAGAATAGCAGACGAACCCTACGAGTGGCGAATAGGGAAAGCAAATTTATCGGATGTGGCCAACGTTGAAAAAACGATGCCGGACGATTTTATAGGCCAAGACAATTTTTCTATTACAGACGCCTGCAGAACATATCTCAAACCACTGATCATGGGTGAAGATTACCCTCCGTATATCAATGGGATTCCAGACTACGTGCGTCTAAAAAATGTCTCGGTGAGAAAAAAACTGAAAGAATTTTGACCTGAGCGAGATAAAAAGTACAATCGTGCGGCGTAAATGAAATAAAAACACTAATTTTCATCAATTTTTAGAACAATTGTGGTTACATCCAACAATCAACTTTAGATAGGGGCCTCTACCAATGTCGGCATTTTTATCATATATCTCAACCGAACCATTAACATTCGCCATACTCTGTGGCTTGGGCGCGGTCATCTACGGTGCTATCTCCGTTAAATGGATTCTTGCTCAACCCGAAGGCAACGAGCGTATGCGAGAAATCGCTTCAGCCATTCAAGAAGGAGCTAGCGCATACTTAAATAGGCAGTACACAGCCATCAGTCTGGTGGGGGTAGTTCTTTTTGTGGCGCTCTGGCTCGCGCTAGACTCGGCCACAGCCATCGGCTTCCTGATCGGAGCATTGTTATCTGGTGCTGCGGGATATATTGGAATGAATATATCTGTTCGATCAAACTTGCGTACCGCAGAAGCTGCTAAAGAAAGTATGAACAGAGCGCTGCAAGTAGCATTCCGCGGCGGCGCAATAACCGGGCTACTTGTTGTGGGACTTGGACTACTAGGAGTAGCCGGCTACTACGCTTACCTAGGTGGAACTGAAGGCGGCAAACACGCCCTACACGCCCTGATTGGACTTGGTTTCGGCGGCTCCTTAATATCTATTTTCGCTCGACTTGGGGGAGGAATCTTCACTAAAGGAGCGGATGTAGGGGCAGACTTGGTAGGGAAAGTTGAAGCTGGGATACCCGAAGACGACCCCCGGAATCCTGCAGTTATTGCAGATAACGTGGGAGACAACGTTGGTGACTGTGCTGGTATGGCAGCCGATCTTTTCGAAACCTACGCAGTGACTGTCATTGCTACCATGCTATTAGGGTTCCTAATGGCTGACACAGTTGGAGCCAACGGCATTATTTATCCATTAGTTTTAGGTGGTGTTTCTATAATTGCCTCCATAATTGGATGCTTCTTTGTAAGTGCTAAGGAGGATGGTAGCGTTATGGGAGCTCTCTATAAGGGACTGGTCGCAGCTGGCATCTTAGCTGCAGCTGCCTTTTATCCTATCACGCAATCTTTGATGGGTACTGATGCCGTCAGCGCGAACGGTCTCTACGGATGTGCACTAATTGGCCTCGCGCTAACCGCAGCGTTGGTTTGGATCACAGAGTACTACACTGGTACAGACTACCACCCTGTTAAGCATATCGCTGAAGCTTCTGAAACTGGACACGCTACCAATATTATTGCTGGCATAGGTGTTTCGATGAAGGCTTGCGCTTTGCCAGTAATAGTCATCTGTGCAAGTATTTATTATGCGCACGCATGGGCTGGACTTTACGGTATAGCTATTGCAGCAACGTCAATGCTGTCAATGACTGGAATAATCGTAGCTTTAGACGCGTTTGGACCAATCACTGATAATGCCGGTGGTATTGCTGAAATGGCAGAACTACCCGCTGAAATCCGGGTCATTACTGACAAGCTTGATGCGGTCGGTAACACGACAAAAGCTGTGACAAAAGGTTATGCGATTGGTTCAGCGGCGTTAGCTGCGCTAGTGTTATTTGCTGACTACACAGCAGGACTTAAAGACGCTAACTTAGAGGTAATTTTCCTGCTTTCTGACCATGAAGTGGTAATAGGACTGTTTCTCGGAGGAATGGTGCCGTTCTTGTTCGCAGCGATGGGAATGGAAGCAGTAGGAAGAGCGGCAGGATCGGTCGTTCTAGAAGTGCGTCGACAATTTAAAGAGATCCCAGGCATTATGGAAGGAACTGGAAAGCCAGACTACTCTCGAGCGGTCGACCTTTTAACCAAGGCCGCGATCAAAGAAATGATAATACCCTCATTGCTACCGGTGATCGTGCCGGTCTTGGTCGGACTGCTGCTCGGTCCTAAAGCTTTGGGTGGATTACTTCTGGGGACGATAATTACAGGACTTTTTGTCGCGATCTCCATGACTACCGGTGGGGGAGCTTGGGATAACGCAAAGAAATATATCGAAGACGGAAATTGCGGTGGCAAAGGATCTGAGGCGCATAAAGCAGCCGTCACAGGTGACACAGTAGGCGATCCGTACAAAGATACAGCGGGGCCCGCGATTAACCCATTAATTAAAATCATTAATATAGTTGCGCTGCTTATTATTCCTTTGCTTTCAGCCTAATGGAATAATTACTTGTGTCATGTGAAGCCCCAGTTTTTCTACTGGGGCTTTTTTTTGGATCAACACATTGTTCTCAAAAAATATTCGTTATACTCGGTGATAGGGAAGTCCCTCGGAAATAGACCATGCGCGATAAATCTGTTCAGATAAAATAATTTGCACCAATTTGTGCGGAAACGTTAACTTCGATAGAGACCACCTTTCCTCAGACCTAGATAGAACGCTTTCGTCTACCCCATCAGCGCCCCCAATTACTATTGCTATCTTCCTCCCGTCGTCTCTCAATATCTGTAGCTTTGCGGCCAATGATGCGCTCGTCATGTGGGTGCCACGACTATCTAAACAGATTAAGTAACAATTTTTAGGTATGTTCTTTAGTAGTCTAGTTCCTTCTTCAGCTTTCCTCCGCTGCGCATTCTGTTTGTTAGATGAAGGTGCGAGGTACGTAAACCGAAGGGAAAAATTTTTCGGCAACCTTTTTTCATATTCCTTACAAAGTGCCAAGATCGATTCCGGGGGCCGTCGACAAACGGCGAATATATCTAACATCATAATCTGGTCGGCCTAAAGTGTCCTATGTACCGACATGACCTTCCCACAGACGCTCTAATTGATAAAAGGCCCTCGTATCAGGGTGCATAATATGAACCAATACATCTCCGGCATCTACCAAAACCCATTCGTAGCCCATTTCACCCTCTATCCCATGAACTAAATAGCCGGCGTCTTTTACTAGGGTCGACACCCTCTGGCTTAAGGCCTTAACTTGGCGAGTAGAAGCGCCTGTCGCGATCACCATATAGTCTGCAATGGTTGTCATGTCTCTTACTTCGAATACTTTTAAGTCTAAGGCCTTACCGTCAGATAAGCCTTCTAAGATAATTTCACGAAGATTACAGGAATTTTTCGTAGTTGAATTAGTCATAACTGATACAAGTTCTTTTGCTCAATAAAATGCGCCACCTCTTCTGATACCAAACCCATTAATGACTCACCTTTTAAAATGTTGCAACGAATTTTAGTGGAAGAGACATCCATTAACGGCGCTTCCAAAAAATAAAGCACTCCACACTTTTTAGTATGTAAGCTGGTTACACTCTTCGAAAGCGCACTCTCAAAGGTAGACTTTAAGTGGGCGGGAATGCCGTTATGTGAATTCGGGCGGCCAGCTACTACAATATTGACAATGCTTAGTAATTTATCATACGACCTCCAGCTATCCAGTTGATCGAACGAATCTTTCCCCAAAAGTAAACACAATGATCTCGTTGGATATTCATCACGAAACGACTGAAGAGTTTCTACAGTATAGCTCACTCCACCCCTACTAATTTCTGTTTCGTCTAAAAAAAATGGAGGGCGCAATGCCCTTTGAAGCATTTTTAGTCTGTCCTCTAATCTTGTCAAACTAGCCTCCCTGTGCGCGGGCAAGTTCAGAGGGATAAACCGCACCTGCTCAAGCCCGATTAAATCAATCGCACTTTTAGCTAAATTAAGATGGCCTAAATGTACAGGATCGAAACTTCCTCCGAACAAGCCGATAGGCATTAAGGAACTAGTCAATCGAATCGCCTCTTATACACAAGAACATGACTATCGACGGACGTCTCCGTCTCCGAGCACAACCCATTTTTGACTCGTAAGCCCTTCAAGCCCCACAGGACCTCGCGCATGAAACTTATCCGTACTTATGCCTATCTCTGCCCCCAAGCCATATTCAAACCCATCAGCAAATCGTGTGGAAGCGTTTACCACGACCGAACTGGAATCTACTTTCCGAATAAAGTCGCGAGCGTTTTTCCTATCTTCGGTGACTATCGCGTCGGTATGCCTCGAACCATACTCCGCGATGTGACTGATCGCAGCGTCTAGATCATCCACAATTTTAATAGATAAAATCGGGCCTAGATATTCTGTACCCCAATCCACAGAACTGGCTGCTAAAATCTTAGACGAAAATTTTCTAGTCCGATCACAACCTCTTAACTCTACAGCAAGGTTGTTATAAGACTCTATCAATCTCGGAAAAATATTTTTAGCAGCGGTTGGCGTCGCCAACAACGTTTCCATAGTATTACAAGTCCCAAATCGCTGGGTTTTAGCATTCAATGCGATATCATGCGCCTTTTTTTCGTCGGCCGAATCATCTAAAAACACGTGGCACACCCCATCGAGATGTTTAATCACTGGCATTTTTGCTTCGGTACTCACAAGCTCGACTAACCCCTTCCCGCCACGGGGAATCACCACATCTATATGCTCAGAGAGATTCAACATAACATTAACCGCATTTCTATCTTTACTCTCAACTAGTTGTACCGCACCTCTAGAAAGTCCAGCGGCCGTGATAGCCGAGGAGGTCACCTCGGCAATAATTTTGTTTGAGAAAAAGGCCTCTGACCCACCTTTCAAGATTACTGCGTTCCCAGATTTGATACATAATGCAGCCACGTCAGCAGTTACATTTGGGCGTGACTCATAAACCACACCTACCACGCCCAGAGGTACTCGCATTCTTCCCACATCGATTCCTGAAGGTCTTGAAACTATATCGGTTACAAACCCCACAGGGTCTGGTAGAGCCGCCACGGAAAGCACCCCCGCCACCATGTCACTCACTCTTCGAGGGCTTAACTTAAGTCTATCTATTAGCGCATCGTCTAGCCCAGACGCCATCTCAATATCACATTCATTCGCTTCCAGAATAATAGATTCTGCATCACCCAGTGCCTCAGCCATAAGTCGGAGAGCGTTATTTTTATTATCGGTAGATGCAATAGACAATACGCTCGCTGCGTCCTTACTCCGCTGGCCCAGATCCAGTAAATAGGCTGTCAAAGATTCGCTACCCCCGCCCGTATCACCTCGCTTATTCATAATAATCAGTCTTTAACCATTAACTTAGAGAACGACATCATATCGCAGATATTTAACGAAAGGATTTCAATCTCATCCCATACGCTGCCTAGCCGCGCGCCTTTTATTACGGTATCAATATAATTCGCATGCAGAAGTAACGTCAGTACTTGTGCGGCAGTAGCCTTCTGTATAAATATTTTAAACGCATCTTTTCGTGGCCCCCAGATCCTAGCGCTATCGATAATTTTCGAGACGGAACCCCCATTTTCTGCCTCTGCAATAATAAGAGCTAGTGCACGCAATTCTCTTACGATAGCCCAGATAATCAACACCGGTTCAATACCAATTTCTCTCAACCGCCGAACAACTCTTAGCGTCCGATACAAATCGCCTCGTAATAGAGTATTTGTTAAATCATATATATTAAAACTACCACTATCATTCATTGAACCGACAATATCGGCTTCCTCAATTCTGTGCCCAGATGTCGCTAGCGCAAGTTTTTCTAGCTCTTGCGAGGCAACAAGTAGATTACCCTCAACCCGTTCGCAAAAAAGCTGAAGAGCCATTTGTGAGAATTCCATCCCAAGCTCTCTACCAGTCGCGACAATCCAATGCGATAATGCAGAACTATCTAGCATTTTCGATTCAAAAAAAATACTACCGGACTGGAGAGACTTGAACCATTTAGCTTTTTTTATCGAGGCCTCATTATTTTCTAAAACAATCACAAACCGATCATCAGAATTATCGTTCTGAGTAATTTGATCAAGAACGGATACTCCCAACTTATCTGGTTTTTTTGAACCCATCCGAACTTCTATTAATCTTTTTTCGGAAAATAGAGACATCGAGTTTATTTCAGCACCAAGGGATTCCCAATCAGACGGGCCAGAGACATGACAAACTAATCGCTCAGTGATGCTCTCCTCATTAGCCTTGTTTCTAATGACATCCAAACATTTCATTAACTGGACAGGTTCGTCACCAAATAAAAAGTAAAGTTTATCTAGCTGAGCACTTGAAAGACGCTGCTTCAGTGTGGCGACAGACATTTTCATACCGCTCAGCGCGCCTGATAAGATCTAAGTGCAGAGACAACTCGTGAAGTTAGCATAGCAACGGTTTCCTCTGTTATAGCGCGCCTCAGTACTCTCTCATTTTCGTTAGTACCGTAAATCGATGTCTCATCAAATATGAAATCTTTTCGGGTTGTATGAGTTTCAACCGGTAACACTAATGCGCCAGAGGCCGTGCGTAAATCAAAATCTACCTTAATTATCAACTCAATCTCGCGAGCCTTTCCGGTTTGAGTCGATACTGACAATAGTCTTCGTTCGTACCTCTCATTTGAAACGGCCAGGATAAAATCTGCCTTTGCTCGACCTAAAAGATCAATATCATGGAGTGCCAATTGCCTGCTCAACGAATTCGAAACATTAACAGCATTTTTTTGCTTAACATGAACCGAAGCATCCAGACTATCGTAAACTGTTGTCCCACGAAGACGCCAACCGCCACATGCACTAAGTAATGCGCATATTACTAATATCACCAAAATATGTCTCAAATTGAACATCTTTAGTCGCTCGCTACTATATTTACCAGTTTGCTGGGCACGACAATCATTCTGCGAATAGTTTGATCTTTAGTAAAGCGCTTTACATTTTCGTCTTCAAGAGCCATCGATTCGTAAACTTCTTTCGTCGCGTCGACAGGAACACTGATGATAGCTCGCTTACGTCCATTAACTTGAACAACTATATTAATCTCCGAAGTAACTAGAGCTTTCTGATCGGCTTCCGGCCAACCAACTAGCAAAAGATCTTCATGCGAACCCAAATTACGCCAAATGGCCGCTGCTATGTGAGGAACTACCGGTGCGATAAGTTTACATACAGTTTCAAATCCCTCCTGTTTAATCGCAAGTGTGTCATTATCATCAGCATTCACACTGCTTAAATGGTTCACTAGTTCCATCACGGCCGCTATAGCAGTATTAAACTTATAACGTCGACCAATATCATCTGTTACCTTTACGATAGTTCGATGAATATGCCTTCGTAATTCTTCTAACACGGGATCAAGCTCATCCGTCTTGTAAGTTCTTATATTTTGTTTAGTCGATTTGGTATGTTCAAAAACCATTCTCCAGAGAGACTTTAGAAATCTAAAAGATCCCTCCACCGCAGTATCGGACCATTCCAAAGTTTGTTCTGGGGGCGCAGCAAACATCGTATATAATCTAACCGTATCAGCGCCATACTTCTCTATTAGGGCTTGTGGATCAACTCCATTGTTTTTAGATTTTGACATTTTTTCTATCGGGCCAATGTCGACCTCGCGACCATCAGCCTTTAAAACACCACTTAATGCCACACCTTTGGAATCAGTTTTTATCTCCACCTCCTCAGGCGAAAAATACTGTCTTCGGCTATTACCCATTTCTCGGTAATATGTCTCTTTACAAACCATGCCTTGAGTTAGAAGTTTCTTAAAAGGTTCATCTGAGCTAACCAATCCAGCGTCTCGCATTGTTTTATGGAAAAAACGGGCATACAGAAGATGTAACACAGCATGTTCCACTCCGCCAATATAAATATCGACAGGCATCCAGTAATTAACTCTTTCATCTAGCATCATCTTTGCTTGATCTGACGAGCAAAATCTAGAAAAGTACCACGAAGATTCGAAGAAAGTGTCGAATGTGTCGGTCTCTCTGCGTCCGACAGTCCCATCAGGTAAAACCGTCTCGACAAACTCTTTGATATTGGATAGTGGGGTTCCTTGCCCATCGTCTGGCAGGGCCACAGGCAACATATCGTCCGAGACTGGGATTTCTGTTCCATCTTCGCTATACATCACCGGTATAGGACAACCCCAATAACGTTGCCTGGAAACCAGCCAGTCGCGCAGACGGTACTGTACCCGACGAACACCCGTTCCATTCGACTCCATGAGCTGAATAATCGATTCGCAGGCATCTTCAAAGCCTAGCCCCGAGTGGACGCCACTTTGTACAAGATTCCCTTTTTCAATATATGCACGCTCAGAAATATCAGGTATTTCACCATTCCCGCATGATATAACGGGCCTAATAGGTAAATCGTATTTTTTAGCAAAATCCCAATCTCTTTGGTCGTGGGCCGGTACTGCCATGACTGCGCCAGTCCCGTAGCTCATCAACACAAAGTTTGCCACATAAACAGGGATAGACTCGTCGGTAAGGGGGTGGCGAGCATTTACGCCTAATGGAATACCTTTTTTCTCCATTTTTTCAAGGGCAGCTTCGGTTGTAGACTGCAACTTACATTCGTTAAGAAATTCTGCGACCGCATCGTCATCGGCAGCAGCAGACAAAGCGAGTGGGTGCTCGGGTGCAACTGCCATGTAACTGACGCCATACAAAGTATCTGGCCTCGTCGTGAAAACCTCGAGCGAGTCATCCAGCCCAATTAACGCGAACTTCAGCTCCAAACCTTCCGAACGACCTATCCAATTCCGCTGCATGGTCTTTACCGCATCCGGCCAGTCCTCGAGATTATCTAGCTCATTTAACAATTCTTCTGCATAAGCCGTTATTTTAAGAAACCACTGGGGGATCTCTTTCCTCTCAACTAGCGCTCCCGATCGCCAGCCCCTGCCATCAATTACCTGCTCGTTAGCGAGAACAGTCTCATCCACTGGATCCCAATTAACAGTCGCGGTACTTCGGTATACTAAACCTTTCTCATAAAGCCTCAAAAAGAACCACTGTTCCCAACGATAGTATTCGGTTTTACAAGTCGCTAACTCTCGTTGCCAATCGTAACCAAAACCCAATCGCTCCAACTGAGACCTCATGTACGCTATATTTTGATCCGTCCACTTAGCTGGATGTACGCCGTTCTCTATGGCTGCATTCTCCGCCGGCAAACCAAATGCGTCCCAACCCATAGGCTGCATTACATTTTTTCCGTTCATCCTCTGAAATCGTGCTATCACGTCGCCTATGGTGTAGTTTCGAACATGGCCCATATGCAGACGGCCGCTAGGGTAGGGAAACATGCACAGACAATAAAACTTCTCTCGCTCTGAGTCCTCTGTTGCCCTGTATGCGCCTCTAGCCTCCCAGTCACTCTGAAAAGCCTCTTCTATTAAACCGGGATCGTATCGTTCAGTTAAAAAATCTTGCATATAAAAGTCTCATATTTTATCGACATAAACTGCACTCTGCCGAAAGATTACTATAATTAAGTAGACCGCCAATGCGAGGGCGAAGAGAAAGAGTCTCTCCCCAAAGCATACAAGATTATCGTGCAAACAACCAAAAGCCGGGCACACAAAACTGCAATGCTACTTAGCGTGATCACAGAAAAACAAATGCTGTTCGAATATGTACATTAAGAAAATTAATTCCACATAAATTGTAACAAAACTGTCATTATTTGGTTAATATAATTATGTGCAAGCAAAATATACATATGCTAAACAATGACCGCAAAAATTCTAATAGTCGAAGATGAAATCGCTATACGACAAATAGTAGCGATGACTATGTCTAACGAGGGTTTTGAGACAATAGAGGCAGATAACGTAACTAGGGCACTCGAATCGCTAGCAATCATGGTGCCTGATCTCATCATTCTAGACTGGATGATGCCCGGTTTAAGCGGCTTGGAGTTTACTAAAAGAATAAAAAAATCACACAGAACTAAGTACATACCTATCATTCTGTTAACCGCAAAAAGCCAAGAACCCGATAAAATAGCGGCGCTAAATTCGGGTGCAGATGACTATATTACCAAACCATTCTCCCCGGCTGAATTAGTAGCACGGGTTAAAGCTGTATTAAGGCGAGTCAGGCTCTCCAGTAGCGATGACGAGGTCCTTAATGCTGGGAACATAAAAATGGACTTAAAATCCCGTCGTGCGTTTTGCGAAGGCGACAAATTAAATCTTAGCCCACTCGAGTTCAAATTATTAGAATTTTTTGTCAGTCACCCGGAAAGGTGCTACACACGCGCACAATTGCTCGATCAAGTTTGGGGCACTAACACATTTATAGAGGATAGAACTGTCGATGTGCACATACGCAGACTGCGAAAAGTTTTAAGCGGTCACAAGTGCTCCGACTACATTCAGACCGTAAGAGGCTCCGGCTACCTATTTACCGAAACCGTTGCCTGACTTAATGCGTAAAAACAGCCATACTGACAGGTATGGCTAATATTTCTATTTATCATGAAAATTTCTGACTTCTGGCGCCTGCTCCTTTACGTAGTATTAGGGATTGCCCTAGGGGCTATTGGAGGACATATACTTGCAGGAGTAACCTTATCGTTACTGGCCTATATTTGGGATTTACATCGCAGTCTAGTCGGTCTTCTGAACCAGGTAAATGGAGTAAGTAGTGACCAAAGCCCTAAAGAATCTGGAGTATTTGAGGAGATCAATTATTCGATAAGTAAATTGTTTAACAGGCATAAAAGCCGAAGACAACGTTTAACGGCGGTACTAAGACAATTCGAGCAAGCTACTGCAGCTTGGCCCGATGCAATTGTGATACTCAATCAGACTGACGATATTGAATGGGCTAATCCCGCAGCCAGAAATCTGCTCGATGTCAGATGGCCTGAAGATAAAAAACAACGAATCACTAACATAATACGCTTTCCGGCACTTCGAGAATTCATTAGTTCAACTGGCAATACTGAACAACAGACTGTCGATATAATTAGTCCGCTAAAGCCAGATCTACATCTAAGTGCACTAATGGTGCCCTACAGCAAAACACATAAAATTCTCACGGCAAGAGACGTCACAGAAATTTACCGAGCGATAAAAGTGAGAAGTGACTTCGTCGCAAACGTATCGCACGAGTTGAAAACACCTCTTACAGTGTTTCGTGGCTATTTAGAAGCGCTAACCATGCAGTCAGATATCTGTCCGCCAACATGGCAGCCCGCTTTACAACAGATGACCGAACACGCGGTAGAAATGAACAGTCTTGTAGATACGTTACTTAACTTATCGCATCTCGAAGAAAGTCAAATACCAGCTGACTCAGAACCTGTTGATATGAAACTGCTTATTGAAGAAATCGTCACCGCGACCAGTCAAATTTATAGAGAAAAAAATCACACACTAACGATTGATGTTGATTCCCAAAAAAAATTAACCGGATCAAGAGTGGAACTTTATAGCGCTGTGTCGAATCTTACTTTTAACGCTGCGCATTACACGCCAGACAATGGTACGATTTCAATACGATGGTATCAACAAGATCCCTACCTAGTCCTGGAGGTGAAAGACAATGGCATAGGAATTGCTGAGGAGCACCTATCGCGTATCACAGAAAGGTTCTACCGAGTTGATAGCTCTCGCACGAGAACCGAGCAGGGCTCCCAAAACGGCCTAGGTTTAGCGATTGTAAAACATGTCGTCAGAAGACACAGCGGACTGCTGGATATTACTAGTGAACTAGGCAAAGGGAGTTGCTTCTCGATTAAGTTCAAACAATAGTCGACTCGTGTCTCTGATAGACCGTCTCTAATTCCCGCTTGATTCTGACGATCCAATTTCCGCCTGAACTTGTTCCAAGGATACGTGCCGTACATTCTTTCCTTCGACTAAGTAGATCACGTTTTCAGCAATATTATTAGCATGGTCGCCAATTCTCTCCAAGGCCCTCACAGCTAATATCGTATCAAGGCAGGGCGAAATCGTCCTCGGATCTTCCATCATATAAGTCATCAACTGTCTCATGATAGCACCTGTTTCAGCATCGATCGCTCGATCCTCAAAAGCGACTTTAAAAGCTGCCTCTGAATCCATTCTAGCAAACGAATCCAACGCACTTCTCACCATACTTGCGACGTGTTTACCAAGCGCAGCTGCGCCGTGATAGTAACTTCCGGTAACCAAGATA
>Ga0181597_10004196_pt1 | contig 14428 bp, 36 predicted proteins | sample 041ome_5_FD_148647 | JGI IMG/M metagenome (GOLD analysis project Ga0181597, IMG submission 148647) | Coastal salt marsh microbial communities from the Groves Creek Marsh, Skidaway Island, Georgia - 041403US metaG (spades assembly) | ecosystem: Environmental > Aquatic > Marine > Intertidal zone... | reverse complement strand
CAAGTAATATAATAAGTGTGTTATTTGTTCTTATCTTATTGTTATATATATATTGTATATAGAATATAGTTATTTATCTTTAGTAAGTAACATATGGGAATTCTTGGCGATTTCAAGTTCCGACAAAAGGTATCCTCGCTCGATCTCTAAGAGTTCTGCAACCGCCCCATCTTCGGGAGCATTGTCGATTATGTAATCCAATTCCTTTTCAATCACCTTTAATTCGTCCTCTATATTAATTATATTAATTAGTAATTCTTTTTCTTTGTTATTAGTCATCATAAGTAAATGCTAAAAATAAAACAAATATTAAGAGTACCGCCAAACCTGTTCCGATGAATATATTATTAACAATATCAATTATGTCTATTGAATACATTTTCACCACCAACAACTATAAAATACTTTATTTCCTTTATTAATTTCATTTCTAGCTTTTTCTATGAATTCCATATCTAGTTCCTTGTAGTAATAGTCATAACCTTTGTATTGTTCTCCATCCTCGTCTTCCCAAGAGAAAGAATCATCCCCAAAGAAGAATCCACCTGTTGAGGGTAAAGCTTTCGCACAAACTACTTCCTCAAGATCATCAAGGTCTTGTGCGTCTAAGTAAAGGCTCACGCAGTTAAAGTCTCCTAGAACATCGTTGTTGGTTGGATCGTGGTTTGGTTTACCCTTAGAGTACCAAAGTTCTTCCATCCACCCTTGAAGGCGATTGTGCTTTCTCCAATAAGCGAGTTCTACCTCGTCTCCGTTTGAATTTTTGCTATAAGCGTATTGATCTAATCCCATAATGTATCGTTTTGTTGTAGTTTGTTTAAAATATATTCTGCAAGAATTTCAAAATCCTCATCATTTAATTTATTTAAATAAGTATTTAATTCTTCGATAGTATTTAATTTGTCTTTATTCTTTATATATTTATATATTATATTCTCTATCTCTCTAGTCATATTATTTAATTGGAAATGCAGATGGCAAGAACTCTATTGCTTTATATAGATCATACGCCATTCTTCCGTAATTCCCTCTTTGGTGAAAATATTTTAACGAATCAATTAGAACACCGAGGTAATCCGACATTTGTTGTTGACTTATTATGTCAGTATGTTGTTGCCCGATTTGTTGAACAATATGAGTTAGTTCTGATTGAAGTTCGTGAATAAATAGTTCAGCTTCTTCGTTCACGATACTAAAAGTAGTGCATCATGGATCAAGTGTCTTGTCTTGTAATCAAGCAGTCTACCCTCTGAATCCTTCGGGAGCGTATCTAATACACTCTCAAATTCTAAATTGAATAGAGAACTTAAACAAGCAACCTTTCTGTAAATCCCAATCTCTTTGTATTTAAGAATTGCCCATGAAGCATCAACCTGTACGGAACTTGCATTTTTGATGGAATTTAATAATTCGTTTTTCTGTAAAACTGCGTCCATTATGATACTCTCCAATTTGACATAATTTGGTCGGGGTCACTATGAAGTGTGAATCCTAAGTCTTCGACTAGAACCGCAACATCCCTTACTCTCCAACCTTCTTCTCTGCAAACCTTCAATGAAGATATAAGTTTAAGAGTAACTTCTTCACCATTATCTAATTTATTTTCAATATAGTTTCTGACTGCAAGTTTTGAAACAAAACCTTCATCATCTTCATCTTCCCATTCACCTTGGATTGTGTCATCAGATTCGTAATCTTCATCCTCTTCGCAATCATCTGTATCAGAACCATAGATAGGCTTATTTGCCTCGTAGACTACCTTATCTAGCTCTTGACGAGAGTCGGTAATGTCTGCAACCACTTTGTACTTGCAAACCCTTAATTTTTGGAAATCACAATCAGTTGGTACAGATACTGCATCTTGAGGATCAAACTCTACAAGGAGCAGTCTACCTTCAGAGGATGCCCAACTATTGGCATAATCATACGAACCAATGTGCAAGCCATGAGAACAATGATTGTCTTTGTTATCATCGCAACTTCTACGCTGAATCTCAATAGTTTCGCCAACACCATTATAGATTTGATGCCTTGTGTTGGTTTGACCTTGCAGTACGATTGTATCTGCATTACCTGTGTTACTCCAATAATCAGCTTGAACACCTTTGTAGCCTAAGACTTTACCTTCGGGAGTGATCGGTAAAGACCGATACCCTAGAAAAGTATAAAGCTCATCAACAGAATTAGACGATGGGTTGTTCATTAACCTACCAATGTAATTGGTTATTGGGGTAGAATCTTTCATTCCACTACGCAACATATCTAAGAGTTTGTCAACAACAACCCCATGTAATCTATGTTTGCCTTTGTAATATAAGACTTCGTCTCTAACCTCAACATCACCTTCTACAAAATCTTCAACCGCCTTCTTGATGTCAAGAAGTTCGGGAACATCATCATATCTTCCCTCAAAGATTGCAGAACGCAATGCAGAGAAATTTGCATTGTCTTTACGGATTGTATGTGGCTTGCCATCAAAAAAGATAGTAATGGAATCTTCGCTCAAGTTGTACGCTAATTTTTCGCTCATAATTTTTTATCCTTTGTTGTATATAATATTAGTTGGAATTGTTGTTAAAGTCAAGGTAAAAGTTTTGGGGAGAGGCATTTTCATGCCTCACCCCCTAGTTTATCACACATAGAAATATAATCTGCAATGTTCTTGCCAAAGTTTTGCTCCTCAAGGTTCTGCCATCCATATATTGATTGATTTATATTCAATAGTAATGGGTACTTGTCTGTAATTTCCTTGCAAAGATAATCGAAACTTTTCCAATTATATGTAGAAGAGAAGTTTTTCTTGAACCAATCTTTGTCATTATCATGCACCAACTTTTTGAGTTGACTTAATGTGGATACAACAACATCTTCTAGTTGAGAATCTGCAAGGATTTTCATTGCTTCTCTAAGATCATGGTCTTTGTCAAGAGTTTTATTTAAGATGTTCTTGAGGCTACCATTGGCTAGTAAACCTTCAATGCACTTTAGATTGTGCATTTCATGTCGATGCTCTTGGTATGCAAGCCTACGCTCTCCACGCAATATATCAGCTTTTCTGCGAAGCAACGCAGACTTGGCTTTGCGAATACGATAATCTTGCCATTCAATCCATTTTGACTTGTCAAGCTTAGAAACATCTGCACTACGAATACCATGCAGATCAACCATAGGTTCATCTAGGTTTTTGAGTAAAGCCTTCATGCCTTTGAAATCACGCTTGAGAGAATCTAGGCAGTAACTATAATGACCATTTGGTTTATAATTACTAATAGAAATATATACAAGTTGCGAATCTTCATCTAGTTCTTTTTCAAGATCGTCTCGTTCTGCACCATTTTTCCATTGATCTGAATTCCTGTATCCTTGTGGATCATACAAGAAAGTTGCAACGGATGAGCGTGACTCGCCACTTGATCTAGTGCCTTGCTTTAGCTTTGCTTTCTCAACATTGCTAGTATAAGATATATTTTTCTTAGAGACAAGATTGAGTTGCCAACCATCTTCATCACCATATATGTATTGGCTACCACAATCAGTATAAGATACGCAATATACCGCAACAATAGAGTCATCCTTGTTGAATATAGTTCTCGCCCTCAAGGCATTACCATGTGGAGATTTAATGTCTTGGATCATAAGTCTATTGTTCATGTGAACATCGACTCTACTTGACTTTTGACTTTTTACTTTATATCCATCAGTAACATCTTTGTCATCCATTTTGGTATATTCAGTAATGATTATATCTTCATAATAGTTATGAGGACGATGAAAGACTGCACTATTGATAGGAACACCTTTCCATTTAAAACTATTTTGAAAGACATTTCTTAATTGATATGGTAACGCATTGATAACCTGTGCATACTTTGCTTTCGCATCCCATAGGCAAGTTGCTCCACCAAGTTTTTCCTTGGCAATTTCTTGGATGTCATCGTACATCTTGCGTAACTTTGCAACAATAGCTTTTTGCGTAGCTTTGTTGTATTCTAAGGACTCACGACTATGATGCAATTTCAATTCACCAATATCAAATCTAATGTAAACATTGTCTTGTTCACATATATTCTTTAGAGGTGAAAAGTCATAATCTTCTTCGACATAGTTTTTAAAGTCAATAGAACTTGTGTTGATAGGGTAATGTACTCTACCCATGAACGCATGAGATTGAGAGTGACTTCGTCTCCAATAATCTTGTTGATCGTCAATGATAAACCAATCTTTAGTTTTGGATTCAAGTACGATGTTGTAATCATCAAAGAATTTCTCATCCTTATCAATTCCAATAAATTTTGGCATTTCTGATTCATCAAAAAAGCGGAAAAAGGCTTTAACGATTTCTCTGAACTTGTCTACATCTTCATCTGCAATAGCAACCTCTACCGATAAACCACTTGGCTCATTGCTAGGTTCTCTATGCAATTCTACAATCTTAGTATCGTCATCTTCATTGACGAATACATTGTAGGAAGCTTTTTCTCCACCATGAAAAGATACACAAGTGAAATTATTGCCATAAGACAATGGGGCGAACTTACCGATACCAAAAGCACCGATATAATTATTCGATGAACGCTTTGTACTTTTTCCATACTTGGAGTACAAACCGAAAACATCTTCTTTGCTCAAGCCACTACCAAAGTCACGAACGCAAAAATGAGGATTGAACCTTGAGGGAATGGTAATCTCGACTTTGCGAGTTGCATTTGCCTCTTGGTTCGCATCTAATGCGTTGGCACTAATTTCACGCACAACTGCGAGAGGTGGATTAGAATAGTTGTTGCGAAGAAGAGACGCTACATAACGCATATCTTCTGCATCAATGGTACAATTTACTGAATCGAAATCGTGAGACGATACGACTCGTTTGGATTTTTCTTGTGTGATAATCATAATAGTTTTTCTAAGTGTTATATAATAAGTCTGACAGGTTTTAGTTGAAAGTCAACATTTTTTTTAATCAACGAGAAGATTTTCGTCTCCGAAGAGTAAATACTTAGTATATATTAAGCAGTTAATCTCATGGATATATCTTTCCTCATTTTCTTGAGTGCTGATTTCGAGGTTTTCAATCTCTTCTATTTTTAAATTAATAAGTTCTTTTAGTTTGTTCATACTAATTTCGCAAGTTTATTTAATTTGTTTCTGTGAAACTTTAACCATTCGTATGTTTTAGCAAGATCAGAAAGTCTTTTTTTCTTTACTCCACAATTATTGTATTTTGGTAAATAATCTAAAATGAATTTTCTCTCTGTTTCGTTGAGCCAAACTTCAAAAGGGCTTGGTTCGGGCTGAAGAGAACGAAGTTCAGCACTCTGTTTCAAACCCCAACCTTTCAAGAGTTTGCCTTGGTTGTTGGCTCGTATCTCTGCAAGTTTAAAGAAATAAGTTTTGTGTTTCTGTCTCCAAATTTCTGTCTCTTTATTCACCTTGTTCGGAGAAAGCAAATAATAAACTTTACTGAAGTCTTTATTGGATTGATGCGATGCTACTCTTTGAAGTAAATTTCCTGTTTGCCCAACATAAACAACCTCACCTTCTTTTGAAACTAAAAAATAAACGCAACTATATTTTAAGTATGGAAGTTCTTCTCCCTTGAATCTTCTCAGCCTTCCAATCTTTTTAATTGGTTGACGAAATTCGGGGTAGATAGTTCTGACAAATTCTTCTGTTAATTCAATATTCATAATAATTTCGCTTGTTTGTTAATATATTTACACTATTGTTGGTACATATAGACAGGAGTGTACTCGCCTACATAAGCACCTTCGATATTAAAACTGAAGTATTCTGAAGCTTCTTCCCAATCCATTCCATCACGCTCGACAAGAGTCTCAATAATAGAGTCAACAGAGTAAATTACTCTGCCATCTTTATCGTAACCAATGATCGAGCGATCAAAACCATCTGCGAAGAGTGCTTCGGGGTTTATTTCTGCTATAACTTCTTTTAGCTCTTCAATTCTATCCAAGTGGGCTTGACGAATTTCTGCAATTTGTTTTTCCTCTTTTTGTGTCATGATAGTATTCCATCACATTACGCAACCATTGTCAAGGCATTTCTTTGATATGGCAAAACTCTCTCGATAAGAAAGTCTACAACTGCCCAAGATATATCTAGCATTTCTTGGCACTCTCTGCGATCTCCACCATATTGAGATTGATTTGCTGAAAAGTGAACTTGATAACCTTCCTCATCCCTAGCTACAAGCGGATCATAGTCCATAACCCAATTTCCTTGGGCATCACGCTTGTACTCTCCATGTCGATGATTGCTTGTTATATATGCAATAGCATTAGGTGATGTCCATTTGCTTGCTCCATTGGAATATTGTTTCGCAATATTATATTTTACAAAGTCAATCTCCGCACAAGGATAACCATCTTTCAAGCTATGCAATCGAACACAAACTCCGACTGCCTTTTTGACCATCCTACCATATTTAGTATAAGTATTTCCACCTGTTAAGAAATCTACAAAACCACTTTTGGTTTTATATGATGCAGTTTGAATTTCATCTTCAAATTGACTACTAACTCTATTTCTTTTAATGAAAATATCTTCAGCAGTGAAATCATGCCAATGTATTTGTTTTGTGTTCCAATAGCTCATACTGATCTTAGATTTTCTTCGTTAATTTTATTTGCAATAGAGACGAATTCTTCGTCTTCATCGTCATTTAAATTTTTGTAAAATGGACTTTCGCTCAATTCTACATAAAATGGTTCTCTATACAAATTATTTGTATTAATTAATTTTATTTTGGCATCAGATGGATCGCCAACAGAATCGAGATTGGTAAACGCATCCATGTGCGATCTACCTTCTATGATTGCATATCGTGAACCTTTGACTCCCTCGCCCCAATCTACTAGATATAATTCTTGTTCCATAGTATTAAGTATGATTGATTAATGTTTAATGTCAAGAAAATTATTTTTCGAGGCAGTAACTCCAATAGCGTGAGTTTCTTCTGCCTTGAACTTTGTTCCAATAAATTTCTCTAGCAACATTTGGCGATACTCCGTACTTATCGCAACGAGCAAGCCACTCGTTCTCCATTTCTTGATATGCTTCTAGCGAACTAGCGTGACCTTTCTTGAGGTCATGCCCCATGAAGCGTAACAAGTGAACATCTAAGCAACAAAGTTGCGACTCTGTTGGATAGCTCAAAGATAAAGCGTAAGTTGTCTTCGCATTACCAAGACCATAGATAGTTCCAATCAAACGATTGCGACACTCTTGCCATGTCTCGTCATCTTGCTTCTTGAACTGATCGGGGTTTTCTCTGAACTTGGTTGCCAAGTCCCACAAACCTCTTTCTCTACGCTCATAAAGACCAACCTTTGCTTTGACAATCATGTCACGCAACGCATCTTTAGAAATTGTCCATGATAAATCGCTCATTGCGATTTCGTATCCACGCACATTACTTTCCCAAGTAGTGTGAACGCTCATAATTGCGAAGACCCAACGACCAAACATTTCTGCATCATTCTTTGGAATGAGCGATGTCCAATAATCTTCGCCTTCTTTGACAAGACGAAGAGTAAGGTTGTTGAAAAAACGATCAACTTCTTTGAGTTGATTTACTTTCTGTACTGCCTTCGCTTGTTCAAGCGTATGCTTAAATGGAAATAATAGTTGATCGAAACTATTCGTTAATTCAAATTGAGTTGATTTTTCTGTTAGTGTGATTTGCATGATAGAATAAGTATTGAGGAAAAATGCTTGCTTGTCAAGCTTTTTTGTGAAAATGCTTATAACCCTCTCATTATAAGCTAGTTATGATTTAATTTACTCGTAATCTCTGAAAGAAAGTGCATAAGGAAATCTTGGAATACCATCGGGAGTCAATTCAAAGAACTTAATCGTTGCGTATTTACCAATGTAATACTCACGATTTTCTAGTATTTCTGCTAGGTAATCAAAACTACCTTTGATATTTGAATTAAAATGCGTATCCATTTTTGGACAATAACAAACAAGGTGCTTTGCCGTACCACTACGATTGCCATTACCCTCTTCAATATCTGTTACAAGGTACTCTGCATCCATAAAATCTTTACGCTTTAGCAATTTTGCACTACGCTTGCCTTGTTCATAGGCATTATTAATACGAATCATTTGACCCTCATATCCCCTCTGAATATATTTTGAGTAATATTTGTCTAAATCTTTTTTACTTGACACAACACCTGTTTTAACTAATTTGATAGAATCACTTTCATATATATCTTCAGCAAAGAAACGCTCCGAGAAAGGATGCTTACATTCAAATGTATTGCTTTTAGGTATGTCATATATCCAATACTGAACGAGAGATTTTGACTCCTTTAATGCTTTGTCAAATTTATCTAATTTCTTTTGAAAAGATTTATCTGTATCTGATTTAGTTCTACTTGGTTTTTGCTTTCTAACCAATGAAACTATTTTATTAAAATCATGTTTCAGATCATGGTTGTACAATTCTCCATCAAGAACAAGTTTGTCGTTATCTTCAAAATAAACACTTAGTTCTTCAGTAATATGCGGAACTGCATCAATAACTCTACCATTGCGAGTCCTAGCAATAATATCGTCACCCTCTTTCCTTACGATACAACGAATCCCATCAAGTTTTGGTTGACAATAAACTACACCTTTTTTATATGCTTCTTCGACTTCTGCATGACGATCATCATAAGATTGTGCAAGCATGGGATCGAAATACGCTCTAGTTTCTGCGTCTTCGGGAGTCTTTGCATAACCCTCTTTAAGTTTTTTTTCCCATTTAGCTTTTGCTTCAAGGATTGTTTGCTCTTCATCGCTAGTCTCATTACTTCTACCTATATTTTTAGCAGTACAAAATGTAGGCTTGTCTTCTGTTAGCTTCATGCCAACCAAACCTTTTACCGCAAAAAATGTATCACGATGAATGTGCATTGTCCATTCTCTAAGCCGACCCTTGGAGTCTATTTTGTATAGTTTTTCTAGTGTTTGCATGGTTTTAGTTTGTCAGATTTTTATTTAATGTCAAGCTTTTTTATTGTAATCTACCCCCTGCATCTAATACATTGCGAAGGCAACTTGATTGACCCGCTCTTGAGGTCACTTTTTTGGCATGGTCAAATGCACTAGGATCAGCAAATTGTTGCATGACCATAGTTGACTTATCAAGGTAAACATTTAAGCCCTTGCGAGGAATTGAGTTTGCAATCTTCTCGCCTTGAGCGATTGATTCGTTAATACTATCTAAGAAAGCTTGTGCCGTGTCCATAGTAATAATACTAGACTAGGCAAGGATTTGTGTCAAGCTTTTTTCTCTTGTTTGAGAAATTTCTCTGAATGAAGCAACAATGTGTCTGTCTGCCAACCATTTTTAGACAAAAACTCTCGATCTTTCAAAAGCTCCTTACAATGATCTATTATTTGAGATAAAACTCTTTCCCTATTTACTTCTTCCACTCTTTTCATATTTATTTAATGCACCTTCTGTTATGTTTAGTTCTTCTTCAATTTGTTTAATTAGATTTTCGCCAATAGATATTTCGTGATCTTTAGATAAAGTCTCTAGTAATTCTACAATATTTTTTCCTGTTTTATTTCTATACTCTTCCCCCGCAAGAAATAAATTTTCAGTAGTCATTAAAGTAAGATCATCTATTTTTATTAAAATATGATTGATTGCATCTTCACTACCTCTGACCCCTAATTGTATTTTCATTGCCAATCTTTTTGTAATATATATTTTTTATTTGCTCGATTAAATCTAAATGCACGATTTTTGATACCCTTTTCATTCTCTGTTAAATAAGCATAACCAAGGTAAGCATACGAAGGTTTAGCCATTGTATCTATTAATATATATTTATTGATTGGAGTTTTATCTATGTTCATTGTTTTTTAGTTTTTGAATAATTTTGATCGAATATATCATCTTTGTCAAACGCATTATGTTGTCTTTTAAAATTTTCATATTCAACCCATAAGTTATCATACCAAGTTTGGTGAAGTTGACTCATGCCTATTAACATATTCATTAATTCATCTTCTGAATAACTCCGAGGGGAGTCACCAATAGCATGAATGAGAGTGTCAATATTATCTTGAATATTTGACATTTTTCCCATTGCTTCTTCTAGTTTATTCATTTTAATATTTAATTTATTTTCTTTCGGGCGGAAAGCGACCATAGTTTCCCATGCCATCGTAATCCATATCGTCTCCTATATTTGTTAATACCTCTTTATTTATTTCAATCAATTCATCTATTTGCTCCAAAGATAACTTTGGTTGAGGTTTTACTTTAAAAGAATAAAACTTCTTTAAATTATATATACGCAATAATCTTTTGATAAAATTCATTTTTTAAATTTGTTATCTATCCATACTTTATATGTATATAGTGCCATCAGCATAAAGGTTAAAATCAAACCATCTGTCCATGACAAATCCCATAATTCTCTTATTTCACCCATTAATCTTCAGAAGTTGCAACTACCAATAATTTGACATCTTCGCCATTTCCCGATAGTTTAAAATGTTGTACAAGCTCGCCATATATAGAACCATCTTCGGGTGCAATGCTAACCCATGAACAATTCTGTTCTTCTCCATCTATTTTGTTAGTAATAATATCCCAATTATATTCTAGCAATCTAGCTTTTTGATATTTAGTTAGTTTCATGGTTATGATTATCTATTATTTCGTATAAATTGTCAAGCTTATTTTTTAACTGATTAATATATTCAACTTCATCGGGTTCTCTGACATAAAGAAATTCAAGCTCCGCTTCAATATCTTTGATATGTTTCCAATGATCTTTTATTTCTTCTTTCACGATTCACTCCACACATGATCGAATCCAACTAATGCTTCAGTATCTCCACCAATATAGTCTCCATCGAATCCATTTTTATTTTCAACTATCAATGCTCCTCTTCTTTGAATCTGTTTTACTTTTCCAATTTGTTCAATATCGCATTTAAATCCAACCCAATCGCCAACATTGACTTCAAAAGTTTCGTCCCATTTATTTGTTATTTTCATCTAAATTAAAGTGTTCTACATTGCAATTAAATAATTCTTCATCTTTATCCATGATTGCACAAAGATCATCATAAACATAGGACATAAGATCGTCTAAGTCCATATCGTCAACAATTTTTTGTGCGACTACCATTACATTTTCATCTGTATAATTCATAAATCCCTTTCTTCTTTTTTTAAAATATTTTCTACAACTTTAATATGTTGTTCTCTGTCTCTTTCATCATCATATTCTGTTTCATGCAGAAACCTAATTATATTTTTTAAAGTTTGTTGGTTCATTTCTTTCGCTTGCTATATTTGCTTCCATTGCCAAAAGCACCTGTTGGAACACCAACTCCACCTTTGCTACCAATTTTGCCTTTGCCTAATTTTTTCTTACCAATAATATATTTATCTACATTTATTTGTTTCATCTTATTAATAGTATAGTATTTTAGTTTATTGTCAAGTGTTTAATGAGTTCATTAGCATAAGGCAATATTTATCAACTTCAATCTCTATCTCTTTTGATAATAAATTACGAAAAGATTCGCTATTCATATTGGCTTGGCTATCTTTGTAACGATCAAGTACATCTAATATTATTTTATTTAGTTCCATAGTTTGATTAATTGGATTATTTGTAGATTGCCTAATGCAACCTTCTATTATTGAGTAATTACTCATTCTTTTATTAAACCTTCTGATTCCAATAAACAAAAAGCCATCGACTCTAGTTCAAAGCTCGCTTGTTTTTCGGTATGAAATTTATGTCGATCATCTAACCTTTTAAATAGATTACTTGCAACTTCAATCCTTTTTTTATATGGCAATATATTTAAATCATTAACAATATCTTTCCAAAAGGTATAAGAGTATCTTTTTCTAATTAATTTATTTGGATAAAAAGTTTTTAAATTTTTAGGTTTCAAAGGAAAACCTGACTCCCAACAAGTATGCATATATTTCTTAGTTGGTAACATTTTCATATTCTTCTTTCTCGTAATTTTTAAAATGATACCCATATTCCTCATAAAAACAACGCAAAACTTCGGTTGCTTTTAGGATGACTAAATGACGATCCGAACGCTCCCCCAAAGCAGATATTTCTGCTTCGTCTAGGACTATTGAAAACGCTTCTTCTAAATTCATTTGCTCGGTAGATTTGGTGGTGGATCAGTCGGTGGACTGCTTGGTGCATCTGTTGGTGTAAAATCGGGCATACTAGGCATAATTTGTTCTTCATTGACTTGTATAAACTCCATAAATTGTTTACATAATGCCAAAGCCTCATTTTTTACAAAAGATTCTCCTTTTTGCGAATTGATTGAATTTTCCGCTTCCTGTAATATAATCTCTAAAGCCCTTACTATATTCATTTTAAATCTCCTTGTTCTATTAACTTTTCCATAACTTCAAAAGTTGCATCGCATCGAATTTTATGCAACTCCATCATGCCGATTACTACATTCATTTTTTGATCTTCAGTCAAGCCATCTTTAGTATCAAACTCTTGATGCAACATTGATTGTAAATCTTCATTAACCTGATATAAAGATGTAATGCATTCTTCGAGCTTGAAGCGATCATACATTTTAACTTCACCCATCATATTCTTCTTTGAAAATATTAACATTAATCGAAATGGAATCGTCTTCGCTCGTATTAAAAACCCAAGAAAAAGATTTATCTTCCATCATCATTTCCTCCAACTCTACTTGCGAGATTGGAACTTCTATATTATAAATACTCATTTAAGCAAAACTCGTTTAAGTAAATTCCCTCTGAAACTAATTCATCTTCAGTAAACTCTTTTGGTTCTTCCCATTCTTCATCTGCGAGCCAATAAGTACCTGTATATGAATCGTACCAAAACTTTTCTTCTGTAATATTTTCGTGCATAGTATTATGTTAGGTTAATAATTAAATGATGTCAAGGCTTAAAGTTATTCAGCTAGTAAGTTTTCTCTCAACCTTTTAATTGCTAGGTCTTTCTTTTTTACTTCACATTCCCATCTGACTTCTTTATTTGGATGAAGTGCAATCGTTGGCGGAATATTCTTGAAGGAAAAATAATCTGCATGAGATCGAGGTTTATCACTTTTACCTTCTGACCAATGGAAGACAGGAGCAATAAAATAATCTTCATCTTTAGTTTGATTTTGATTAACCCATGTATAGGCACATCTTTCTGCTTGCCACTTTACTGAAAGAACTTTCGAGGGGTTGCAAGCATCGTGAAGATTGTCGTAGCATACAGGTATGTTTAGATAATATTTACTAAAAATATATTCACTAAACTTAATGATATTATCAACATTCCAAAAACCTTTGTCTTCATTCTCTATTGTTAGCCTGTTGAAAACACCTTGATCGCAACGCATTAAGTTCGTATAAAATCTCTCTGCAATCTCTTTGATCCTAGAATGATTTATGGAGTCGGGATCACTATCACTTTCAATTTCGGGTGGAGTTGAATTGATGTGAATGTTCATTGGTGCAGTATGATCCTGTGGTAAGCCGATCATGTCAAAGACACTAGCTTGAAAGTTGAGTTCGTTAATGGTTCTATTAACTGCACTCTCATTAGCAGATGCTAAAACATTAAATTGATCGGGATGCGAGCCTATCGAGAGATTAAATTTTGTGGCAATGAAACCTATTTTTCTTAGTTCATTTTCGATCTTACTCTTATCGGGTAAAAGTTCAAGTGATAAGTCCAAAGTTGCATCGGTAAGCAAAGGAAAGAGAGCGGAACTAAGACGATAATGAGGTATATGACTCCTAATACAATGACACACAACATAACGAGTGTTAAGAACATTGTGATAAATGCGTTCAGATAGTTGCTTGATTGCTTCACTTCTTCCTTCTTTCTCTGACAAGTCATTAAAACGCTTACGAGTCATTGTGCGAAATGCGTATTTTTTTGCATCTTTTTCTTTCAATTCTTCGCTGATACAAGTAAGTCCTAAATTTTTTGTCATGTTGTAATGATGGACGAGTTTTTAACTCTTGTCAAGTTCATTTTCTTGGAGTTATTGAGGAAATGATTGCATTCGCCCCTTGTTGGTTCTTGGTGATGATAGACTCTCCGTTGAAAAGTAATATTTTCCATAAAGTGCCATCTCTATTTATTCTCTCCTTCACATATATAACTTGAGAAGGATTAATAAAAAATTTTTCATTATTTGAATCTTCTATTTGTATCATTATTGTTTATTTAAATATGTCATACAAGAAACATAATATTATTACCGAAAGTAAAAGTATAACTTCAAGTTCTACTAATGTCATTTCTTTTTCCAATTAATGTTCTCATAGTTTTTTTTGAATTGTTCAGATATGTTTCTCGGAGAATCTCCTTTACCATTCTGACCTTTATTTGTTGATTTTATATTCTTGTTTTTATTT
>Ga0181597_10004190_pt1 | contig 14440 bp, 7 predicted proteins | sample 041ome_5_FD_148647 | JGI IMG/M metagenome (GOLD analysis project Ga0181597, IMG submission 148647) | Coastal salt marsh microbial communities from the Groves Creek Marsh, Skidaway Island, Georgia - 041403US metaG (spades assembly) | ecosystem: Environmental > Aquatic > Marine > Intertidal zone >... | reverse complement strand
GTCAGATTCTTCTTCTTCTTCTTCGTCGTCGTCGTCGTTCTCGTTGGAAGACATTTTGCGAGCGTCCGTGAGTACGTTGGAGGATATCTTCAGCGGCGCGTCGTCCTCTTCGTGGGACGAAGAAGACGACAAAAACGCCGACAACGAAGAAGAAAGAGAGAAGACGACGTTGACAGTTGGAATCGAGAAGGGCGCGGAGACCGTGGACATGGACGGTGGAAGTGAGATGAGGAGGACAGGTGGTAGTAGCAGTAATAGTAATAGTGGTGGTATCGAGAGCAATACAAAGAACAAGGATAGCGACGACAAAAACAGCAGGTGGGAATGGCAGAGACAGTTTGATAATCCGTATCAATTCATGGGGCATTTCAAGAAAGCGCAGGCCGATAATGGAAAGGAGGAAAGCCTCACTACCGCTGACGCAGCAGAAAGTACTTCTCCCCCAATCTCTCCCCTAATGTTGGCGCCATCAACGACAACGACGAAAGAAGAAGACAAAGACTCCACGAGTGCTGGCGCAAACTGGATCCCCGATGCGAGTGCGTTTCTTTCGCGTCTTCCGCTTCCGCCTTTGGTAGGGAATTTGTTTTCCGGATCCTCCTCTTCTTCCGATACATCGGCGACTACTGCAGCTGCTGGTGATTTAAACACAGCTACTGAGAAATGTGAAGAGCATAGCACGGAAAATGACGAACGAATCATCGACGAGCGACTTCGCGACGCAAACGTAAACGCCGTCGCGGTTGCAATCAATGCCTTGCAAAATTTAACGGCGGCTATTCAAGAGATTGATTCACAAATCGATAGAGAATCGCCACCGCGTACGCCGAGATCACCGTCATCATCATCACTACCACCAGACGAAACACGATCAAGAACAAGTGTGACAACAAAAAACGACAGAGGATTTATCGCCAACAAAAATCAAATCGAAGATGATGCGTTCAACGATTTAAAGGAGGCCCTCTCCGAGGCGATTAAAAATGCGGACAAAGCAAAAGCAAAGCTTGAAGACGTCGAATTAGCGGCGAATGATGTTTTGCAAGTGAAAGAGCGCATCGAAAAGTATCGCCGAAGCGCGGTGTACAAGAAGAATGTTTCTCTGACATCCTCGGAAAACGGTAAACGCGGCTTGAGTGAAAGTCAGCCAGGGGGAGAAAATATCCATGCTTTGCGTCAGGCGCTTGAAGCTGCCCAGGTCAAATTAAAAGAGGCATCAGCATCCTCGAGTAAACAAACTGTCGTTGTTGCCAGACAAGTTTTGGTTTTGAGAGAACTTTTTGAACCAGGAGCACAAAGATCAGTAGAAAAAAGTGGAAACGATACCGATATCGATCATCAACGCGAAGAACGAGAGGGACCGGAAGAAACAAAACGAATCGACGAAGGTTTGTATGGTAAAATCAACTCGGCTCGCAGAGTAGCCGAAGATGCAATTGTTGCGACGAATATTACCGAGACTTTAGCAAAACTGACGTCGTGGCCAGGCGCAAAACTTTCGCAAATTGTGACGAGGCAATTGGAAGAGATGGCGGCGATTGATGGAGACGCAGAAGATTTTGTGGAGGCAACAACAGCATCAACCGGTGAGACGGATGGAAGCGGTAACTTGGATAGCATTCTTCAGCCTGCTTTAAGAAACATGGTTTCCTCGTCCTTATATCGAGCGTCCGAAGAGGATACGAAAAATGCAAGAATTGCTTGTTCTCTTTCATCCTGGATTTACAATTTTCCGGATCAAACGACGAAGGATGGTTTAACTCGAAACGGTTTAACTATGATATGGAATTCGCACGAGCACGAAGAGGCTCTTTCGGAGGATGAAATTAATGGCAACGATGGTCGTCGAAAACAACACCAACGACAACAACCCGTCGATCTCAAAACCTCGAGCGTTGAGAGCACCACCCTCGCCAATCCAGGTACCAACGCCGTCTACTCGGAGATGAACAACGCCATTCTTTTGGAAAATTTGAAAAAGGAAAGGCATAATCGAGAAGAATCGATTCGCTTAGCCTCCGCGGCGGCAGACCAAGCAATCAAAGCGTTGGCCTCGGTGAAGAGAATGCGAGAATTGAAACCCGACGATCCAAACGCGGCCGAAGCTGCAAAGAAAGCCACAGAACTCGCTAATCTAGTTTCTCAAGAGCTTACCAGAATTTCAGAATCTCAGAAAACGCTGAAGAAAGAACGCAGAGCGTTATTACGCGAAAGTGAAAAAATAAGCGCGTTAAAAAAACAAAGAGCAAAATTGAGTGCGTCTTCAGAAAACGGAGTGCAAAAGAAAAAGAAGAATGGCAATAACAAAGACGCCGGGGGAAATACGGTGATGCCAGTGAACTATTGCGTGTGCGAAGACAAGGAAAACGCAACATTATGGATTGTGATCGAAGGTTCAACCAACTTTGCCTCGTGGCAAACCAATTTAACTTGGACACCAACGGCGTTTGAGGATAAAGAAATCAGAGTTCATCAAGGAGCGTACGCTTGTGCGAAAAGGATGTACGATCGCGTTGAAAAATTGTGCAAAGACCACTTGAAGACGTTTGGCTCTAAGAAAGCTCGCATTAAATTGACCGGTCATTCAATCGGTGGATCTCTCGCGTATTTGCTCGGTCTGATGCTCATTCTTAGAAACGGAGTTCCTCGATACGCGCTGGATGATATCTGGACATTTGGGTCACCGTACGTTTTCGATCGCGGTGCAGAAGATTTGATGCAAAGGATTGGGTTGCAGCGAGACTTCATTAAAGGTGTCATCATGGGAAAAGATATCGTACCTCGATCGTTTTCGTGCTATTATCCTCCGTGGACGCGTTCTATTCTGTCCTCGGCGCCTGCACCTTTCAAATGCGTGAACATGCCCACGCTCTTGAACGAAGAAATGATGTACGCACCTTTGGGCGAAATGTATCTTTTGCAACCCGTGCACGGTTCGGCGCATCCACTTTTACCAGAAGGACCGGGGTTCTATAAGCTCCAAGGCGAAGATATGTACGACATAATTGCCGCAAAAGCTCGCGAAAGTAGTTCAATATCAACAATCGGCCTAGATGCGAGTTTCGACGAAGAATCCCATTGGTTGGATGTGCAAAAAGACGAGCATAAGCTTGACTTTTACGCAGACGAAGCGAGCGCGCTAGCACTCGATGAAAACGAAGGATATGGCACTCAAACGAAAGGTTCGGCTACAAATTCAATGGCGACGGCGAAAGGAAAGACTTTATCCCAGAATTTAAACAAGATTGCGTGCTTGACGCAAGCAGATGCCGCGCTGACGGCATCCTTGATAATTTCTCAGATTGACAGAGAGCTTTTGACTAAAGCGAAAGAAGGCGTCGGTGGTGATTTATCGGTAATGATGCGAGAACAAACTAGGGATGCGGCGCAAAGAGTGATACTCAACACGCCTCATCCACTCACAGTTTTATCCGATCCGAGAAGTTATGGATCGCAAGGATCCATCAGTCGTCATCATAACCCGTACTCGTACCAAAAAGCTTTGTCCAGAGCTGCGAAAGCTTTGGAGGGAGAAGGAAACAAAGAAGATTCATAAACACGCAAAAACAGTAAGTAATACATGTGCTTGAGCTTGTAAAATAAATTTGTATGTACAACAGATACTGGTAATTATATTGAGATTACTTTACGCCGCTTTCGCGAAGCCAACTCTCGACCCGCCATGGTCAAATACCGTATGATACGGTCCCAAAAACACGTCGCCTAAAATCCACAGAGGGCCCATTGGTTCAGGAACATCTAAACCCATGAAACCGCTTATGCACGTGTTTGAGCCTTGTCCGTCATCAACTTCTAGGACGTACTGTTTTGGCGTCAATTCGAAAGATTTACCAGCAATTGTGAACGAAATATTCGGCATATCATCGACGGCGTTGCAATCGACTCCCGCTTCTCCACCAGACTGCGCAGGGACGAAGTCACAAACCTTCTCGAGTTCATTCAAAACAACCGTGCGAGTTACGTTAGTTTGCAATAACTCCTTGGCATAATCCACGGCCATTTCACACGCCGAGCACGCAACTTTACTCTTTCTTGATTCTTTTTCTTCCTTCTTCTTTGATGATGATTTGAAAAAATCGTTCAGAGAGAGTCCGCGAAGACCGCGATGTTTCTTTTCCTCTCTCGTCGTCATCAATAACTTTCGAGACGTGGCCAACACTCCCGTTTGCTCACCTGTTCCTTTTTCGCTCGCATTTGTTTCAGCGGTGGCGGCTGGACAGACGTTCAAACTTGCGCAGATTTGACTCGAATCGTACGTTTCGATGTCGTCCAAAAATTCTTCTCCGTAGCGTTTGATGGTAATCTTACACTCTTGAATCATTAAGTTTTCGGCGCCGATTGCGTCGTTAATCTTATCAATGACAGCGGAAGGTCCGGCGAGCAAGGATGTTCCTGTATCCGCAATCGCTTGATGTTTAGAAGAGGAGGAGTACGAAAACGTCTTCTTTTCGCTTCCGTCGTTGATGAATGAAAACTCACCAACTTTCACGTCGTCCAAATCGAATTGCCAGTAGCCTTTCTTCGTCAAATCTACCCACACGTGCTCTCCTACGAAATGTTTCTCGTCGACGCCACCAAACACGAGTTCTCCACCATCGACAACGCCGTCGCCGTCTTGGTCTCTATTCAACCAAAACGAAAATTGATCCTTCTCGACTTGATTTTGCGCGAAGGCGTTATCAAACACTGGCGTGACGCCGTCGACCGCGATTTCTTTAAATCCCAATCCTAAAATTCCATCAAACTTAGCGAAAAGGAACGTCAATCCCGGCTCTTTCGTCGCCTCTGCAAAGGTCTGATGCTTAACTTCGATCGAATCTCCCAAGCGCACCGTGTCTGAGCTCAAGAACCCGCTCAACGACCCAGATCCGTATTGAATTGCAAAATCTTCCCCGTTCGCCTCGTACGACCTGCTCTTCTCGCTGTCGTACTTTTCGTGCGCGTCGCAGGGAATTTGAGAAAACTTACACTTTGACGATGGTACCCACAGATTCGAGCTCCCGGTATCAAAACACACCTGAAACTTCTGCCCCGGGGTCCCGATTTCAACCGGACCGTAATATTGCGCGTCCATGTAATTCGCGATGGGCACCGACGACGTCTTCATCGCCGCTTCTTCTTCTTCGCTCGAAGAGAACGCCGCCGACGATCCCACCCTCTCCTTATTCTCCTCCTTCTCCTCCGCGTCGTCGTCACTCTTTCTCGCGGCGCGGCGGTACTTCTCCAACATCTGCTTCTTTTTCATTTCCACCGCCATCGCGCGTAATTTCGACGATTTTATTTCTGCTCGCCAGTCGGAAGAGGCGTCCTCCTTCTCGTCGGCCTCCGTTCGCAAAGGCACCTTTTCCCTCTTCGTCAGTGCGATTTTGTTCTTCGAGGTGGTGGTGATGCTGCTTCCGACGGAGACTTTGACGACGCCATCGCTCCTTCCGCGACGACACGTCGTTCTCATCAATGACAGCACAAAGAACAGCGTCATCGCGAAAGCAATCATCATCTTTTTCATCGACGACGACGACGAGGAGGAGGAGGAGAGCGAAGAAGATCGTTCTTCTTCTTCTTCTTCTCGTCGCTTCGTCGTCGTCGATTCCATTCTTGTCCAATTATATGTAAAAAAAGATATATTCTTCTTCTTCTTTCAAAACGAATTTAACGCCCGTCAAAAGAACTCTTTTTTCTGCAGTCAGAAAGCTCTCTCTCTCTCTCTCTTTTCGCGCGCGCGAGCCTGAGAGGAACGCGCGAGAGCAAAACAAACAGCGGAGAGAGAGTGAAGAGAAAAGCGCGCGATTTTTATTTTTTCTTTTGTTTGATTTTTATTCTGTTTTCTGTCTGATTTTGACCTTTTTTTAACTAACTGTACAAACGCGTACATGGAAACGCTCGCACCTCTTATCCGCTCTGCGTGTTCTACTACTAAACTACTCTTTCGCTTTTCCCTCTCTATTATTATGAGTTTATCATGATGTATCTATCTATTTAAAATCTATCCTTCTCGTTTCTTCTCATCTCCGTCTTTTCTCGAACACGACGTCGGTGCGCACGACGAATTTACAGTTGTGGATGTTGTCGTTGTTGTTGTTACCGTGACCGGCGCTGAAAAGTCTCGAGCCTTCGTGGACGGGAGAGTTTTCGGCGTCTCCGTGAGGGAAGCACAAGACCGAGCCACGCCGAGGTACGACGGCGTTACCGACGATAACTTTTTCGTGGTTATTGTTATTGTTATCGCTGTCGACGGAATAAAACGTCGTCTCGCCGCCCCGAAAGGAATCTGTCAAGTAGATGAGAAACGTGAGACGCGTCGCCTTCGGGTTTTCTTTATTGATGTTGAGCGCGTTCGTGTCGACGATGAATTCGTTGGTACGTTCGTCGAGCGTACCACACGGCCAAGCGCCGTCGAGATGTCTGCGATAGACGCTCTTATCGTCGTACTTGAATATCCGAAACCGCGGGTTTATGCCGACTGGAAGCCAATAGTGGACTGAATTATCTTCAATCTTCTCATCTTCGTCGGCGTGAAAATGGTCGCAAATTCGTTGCCAGATGTTTTCCGCGACTGAATTGTACACGCATATTTCGCAATATTCCATGGACTCTTGGTCGTTCTCGTCGTCCTTCACCAATCCACACGCTAAAGCACTTCGAATGAATAAATCGCACTCTGATGTCGTGAAAACAGACGTCAACGCGAATATCCCGGGTCCAACTGCTCGACTCAAATCGACGCGTCTCACTCTGGGCGCTCGAACGCACGCGGGTGCGAGTATTAAAGTGCTTGGAGAGATTGGTCGAAAGAGTTTCAGCGGCAAACGGTTCGCCGGCCGTCGTCGACCATCGTCTTCGCAACACACGACGAAACGCAAGTCGGTGCTGTCGTTATACACAGAGGCGGAGATGGAATGCATTTCCTCTTCTCGTTCCTCTTCTGTGCGTGCCGGTAACTCAACTCTGTTTCTAATTTCCACGCGCACGCGTTCTCGACTGAACCCATCGCTCACCATTTTCGCAATCATTTCCCGCTTCCTCGACTCGTTATTACTCTCGAGACTCTCGTTTCGTCCGCTCGCGTCGTCGTCCGCGCTCCCTCCGCTGCGTGTTAATTTCAACACGCGCCACAAGAGTTCGTCTTCTACCTCCTGTTCAACCACGTCGCATCCGTTTTCAACGCCGCCGGAGGAGCTCTTCACCCTCGCGAACGAACAGCCTCGCACGAGATTTTCCGCGCCAATCTTCTCGATTGTCTTTTCAATGTTGCTTTTTGTATAAATGTTGTTGTTGTTTTTATTGTCGTCGTCGTCGTCGTCGTCGTTGTTCTCCATCAGCAACATCTCCACCGCCGCGTTTGCATCCCCGCACGCGCAAAACGTAAAGTAAGCGCATCGCAAACTCGCGTTCGTCAGACGAATACTAAAAGGTCGGCTTGAGGGTCTTTTTTTTGGATGGTCGTTACTCCGGTGCAACCGCTCGACTTTTTCCAAAATTTTCTTCACCGCTTTCGCGTTCCCGCGGAGTTGGCACATCGCGAGAACCTTCTCCAAAAGCTGCGCGAGACCTCTCGTCGGTGATGTCGTCGTCGCGTCGAGCGCCTCCTCCTTTGCTTCGTTTTCTTCGCGCTTTTGAAGAAGCGTTAAAAACCCGTCGACGACGAGCAAAAACGACTTGACGGCGGAGGTGAGATTTTCGCGCTTCAAAGCGACTTCGCACACGCGTCTGTGCTTGCGCATCATCATCGTCGATGACGACGCATCGTTATCGTCGGTACCGTCGTTATTCGACGTTGTTTTTTTGTCAGAGATAGCGCCGGAAACCACGCCCGGTACGAACGACGACGACGACGACGGTTTCTTTTTCTTCTTCTTCTTCTTTGACATTGCGCGCGCGTGGATTTTTTATGCGGAGATTTGTGAAGCGCTGCGGTTGGTTGGCGCGTGGTGACAAGTACGCGTATACGATGCAAATGCAGTCTCATCAATATCATCAGTTTATATATTTAAGCGCTCGCTAAGTTATCTCTCTCTCTCTCTTGCGTACGTTCACTTTTTGGCAGCCGCGGCGCGAGCGTTGAAGACAAACGCGTCGCACTTTTCTTTCGACTTGACGACGCCGCTCTCATCGCAGACGCCCGAAGCGACGTCCACACCGTTCGGTCGTAACACCATGACTGCTTCAGAACAGTTTTCTGGCGTTAATCCACCGGCTAAAATCCATCCTTTCCTGGAACATCCTTTCGGAACTTTTAAGTTTTCCCACTCAAATTTCTCCCCCGATCCGGCGTTGATGCCGTCAATCAACACGTAATCCACCGTTTTCCTCGGACCATTCACCCAATCTATCGGCGCTTTCCACCCTTTCTCGCCGGATAACATTTCTTTTCTTCTCTCCGCTAACTCCTCTTCGCTCTCTCCGGGCATGCTCGTCACGATTTTCCCGCTCTCGTCCGCCGAGCACACCCAGATGACTTTGATCTTTTGCGGAATATCCTTCAGCGACTTTCGCGCTCCGTCGCCGTGTAACTGCGCGTGCGTGTTGTGTCCGAGCTCTTCGCATATCTTCGTCATCGTCGCTCCGTCTTCGTCCACGAACACCGCCACGGGCGTTATCACTCGGTCCGTCGTTTTCTTGCACTCTTCCACAATCGCCTTCGCTCGTTCGATATCCACCGACCTTTTGCTCTTCGGCCATAAAATCATTCCCACGTGAGACGCGCCGGCGTCGATGGCGACGCGGCAATCTTCCGGCGACGTGATGCCGCAGATTTTAACCACTTGCGGAAGATTGAAATCTTGCTCTTGTTGTTTCGAAGAAGACGAAGAGGAAGAAGACGAAGAGGAAGAGGAAGAGGAGGAGGAAGCAGCGACGACGAAAAGATTCTTCTTCTTCGTCGTCGTCGTCGTCCCATCGTCCTTCCCATCGTCGTTGCTTTTCACTCCTCCTCTTCTTCTTCTTCCCGAGAACGAAGAAGAAGAAGAAGAGGAAGAAGAACGAGAAGAAGAACGGCGCGAAGCCAAAGTCGTCGAAGTCGAAGCCAAAGTCGGCGGCGAACGACGCGAACAACTCGCGCACGTCTTCATATCTCTTCTCTCTTTTAAGTTTTTCAATCTGACGTCGACTCTCTTCTCTCGAGTCGAGACTTTTTTTTTCCCTTTCTTTTTGATTTAGGGTTTCAACAAAAAAAAAGTGGTTGGGGAATATTCGTCGGCAAACGCTTCTTCTTCTTCTCGTTCACGCTCCCCACCCACACCTGTTTGCGTTTAAATACACACGCAACGTACACACGTACACACACACATAAATGACGTCGAAGCGTTCGTCGTCGTCGATGTTATTTTTGTTGCGTCGAACGGCGCGTTCGATGACGGCATTCGTTTCCGCGGTGACCGCGATAACGGTTTCGCAAGCGATGTTTTTGCAACACAGTTACGAACCGATGCGCGACACGCCAAACATGCGCTTCAACGGATTGGTTTCGACAAAAACGACGACGACAACGAAGAAGAAGAATAGGACGAGCAGCGAGAAGGAGAGCGCGTTGATGAGCGGTGCGGAGAGGAAACGCGTGGTGATCGTGGGGGATTCGCTGGCCACGGGCGTGGGGTGCACGACGACGACGCCGGCGCTGGCGAGAGTCGTCGCCGAGCAGCTGGCGGAGCTTTTATCGGTGGAAATCGAGTGGATAGCGGTTGGAAAGAAAGGCGCCGCGTTGAGCGATATTTCGACGCACGTGCTTCCCGAGCTCAGGAAAAGAGTGGAACAGAAGAAGGTAAAGAAGGAGACGATAACGACGAGCGAGAGGAACGATAGCGATGGTAGCGATAACGGTAGCAGTGAAAGTAGGAATAGTGATAGTAATAATAGCAAGGGTATCGATAGAGACGAAAACGAGATGGAAGAGGAAGAAGTTGGAAACGCACGGCGCAAGTCGCTCCGACAACAACAACAACAACAACAACAACAACAACAACAACAGAAAGCGGACGCGGTGATAATCTTATGCGGGATTAACGACGTGAAAACGTGCTTTCTTCACGGGAAAATCTTTTTTCGGGAGAACTTCGAGAACGAGTTGGAAAAGGTGATCAAAGAAATCAAGAGCGTCGTCGGAAGCGACGCGCTCGTCGTGTTGCCGGGGAATCCCTTGCACATCGCACCTTTGTTTCCAAACCCTTTGCGCGAAGTGATATTGCAACTCAACGACTTTTGGGACGGTCAGAAAGAGAAGGTAGCGAAAAAGCTGGGGAAACGTAAAGCTTTGTTCATAAATTCTCCGACGCTACAAGCGCTGAGAGATGCCGTCCGAATGAACGGCGCGAATACTGGTGCTAGTATTGGAGAAGGCGAGTTCACCGCGAGGGACGGCGTGCATCCAAATGATATGGGCTACAAGGCTTGGGCAAATATCATCGCCGCGGAAGTCGCCAAGGTGTTGAAGGATAACGAAGTACAATAATTCATTCTTTTTTTCTTTAGCGCAAGTGTTGATTGTGATTTAGTTATTTGTATAATGCATGCAAATTTTACGCGCAAGCGCGCGTTCTTTTTAACAAAATCTTTCTTTTCTATGGGTGACGATCATTTTAAAAGCTATGTGTGTGTAAGTTTTATTTCGCTGTTAAAGGCGGGATGACTCCTTCGTTTGAGTCGAAAACGGCCGGGATGAACTTTTTCCCGAGTGTGTCAATGATGATTGCATTTTCTGGGTTGGAGTTTGATACTCGCAAAGTCTTCCCGAGAGCAAGATATCTATCACACAAGGAATTCATAGCTGCTAAGCCGGAGTAGTCGCAAACCCTGCAATTGTCGATGTTCAAGACAATATCTTCTGGATCGGCGCGAAGCGCAAACTCGTTTTTGAAAGCTCGGTCCGTTCCAAAGAATAATTCCCCGGAGCATCGATACACTGCTCTGTCCGTTCCATCGCTCAACGTTTCAATTGTACGAACTACGTTGAGTGCTCTGAATGAATTATCCCAGGCGTATAAAAGAGCCGCGAATACTACACCGGTACCGGTGGCAATGGCTAAGTTCGTGCGCTCTGTCAAGATTGTTACCAACAATATTAAGAACGTATCTTGCAAACGCACGCGATCGGTCGTATCCGCGAAACATTTACGACGGCGACGACCGGCGTAATCCACTCTGTGCGTGTTGTTCTTTGCCGGATGTTTGTCACTTTCCTGAGCGTCTTCTCCTTCTCTTCTCCCTGGAATACAAAGAGATCGAACGTTTCCAGTCATGAGGGATAAGCAACTCCAATCAAAGGTGTAAATGACGACCATGAACAAAACACCAGTGAGCGCGGCGACGGGAACTAACTCGATGACTTTTGAAGCCGCCACTACGAAAATTAAAAACATGGTCGCAGCAAAAGCGGTCGATAATCTTCCGATTCCTCCTGATTTTACGTTGATTGTACTTTGGCCAATCATCGCATCTCCGCCCATAGACTTGAACATACCACTCATGAGATTCGCGACGCCCTGTGCGACGCACTCTTGCGTGCATCTGCCAGTCGCATCGGACGTATCCTCTAAGATTTCATCCACAAGCTGTAAAGTTAACACAGATTCAATCAACCCAACCGCCGCCAAGGAAAATATCAAAGGCGCGATAATTCCAAAGGACTCCGTGGTCAAATTCACATCCGGAGTGTGATACGTTGGAAACGCGCCTTTCACCGGAGACAAGTCTACCACAGTTGGTGTGTCTGCTCCTATGGCCGTTCTGTTTATGGCGTGCTCGAAAACCAAGCACGAAAGAATAGACACGAGTGAACTTGGAACCATTTTAGTCACGCGTGGTAAATAATGGACGATGAACATCGACCCAAACACGTACAGTAGCATAATCCACGTCGACGCTTCAGAGGCACTTCTCCACATTTTCGATTCTTCATAACCGGTGTGAATGATGAAGTCTTTGTTTGACTTGAATTCGCTCAACGAAATTGTCGTTGAATTATCCGCGTCTGCTTCGCTCAGAATCGTGTCGACGTAAGTGTTCAACTGATCAGCAGATAAGTCCGGAAGCTCTTCGGCAAAGACGCGCGTGATGTCCGCGGATGAAATTTCTCCAGCTCCATTTGAATCGAACACATTGAAGCCTTTCTTCCAGTCCACTTCTTGAAAAGACTCCAACTGCGCTTTGAAAATTATAATCGCCAAACCGTTTACGAAACCGGTCATGACGGTGTTCGGAATGAGACGCACCAAGCGACCCGCTTGAATGAGTCCGAGAACTATTTGCAAGATGCCACACAGAATCATAACCATGAACAGATACTCCACGCGTTTATCGTACGCTTGATCCCTCAACGATTTGCACGAAGCCGTAATCTCCGTGCATCCTGAAATTTCTCCTAAAGAGACGAGTTTCTCCACCGGCAGTAAGCCGTTCGGTTCCATGATTTGGACGGCGACGACCGCCATCGCGCCCGCCGCCCCAGAAACCATTCCTGGACGCCCTCCGATGAGAGCGGTAATTATTCCTAGAAAAAATGTCGCGTACAACCCAACTAACGGATCTACTTTTGCCACAAAACTAAACGCCACCGATTCCGGTACCTGCGCTATCGATACCGTCAAACCAGACAAGATTTCATTTTTAAATCGCAACTTGTTCTTTTTGTAAAAGTTGAAAGAATCCTTCGCGTAGGCGAGGCCGCACAACGGCGTATCCGAAAACCCACGACTCGCGTGAAAGCGCTGCATGAAATTCATTTCAGACGATTCATCTCTTTTCTCTTCTTCTTCTTCTTTTTCTCGACGAGTCTCGTCGCCGTTGTTTTCACTCATCTTCGCGGCAGCCATTTTCTTTTTATCTTGGTGTCTGGATACGCGCGGCGTGGATCAGAGCAGATAGATGCGTGTGGCAGAAAGGGAAGAGGGAATGAGAGAGACAGAGAGAACAAGAGAGATCAGATGGACGAAAGAGATGAATAACAGAATCCAATTTTCTCTTTTGCGTTTTATCTTCTCTCTCGACGAGAGATGTGAAGACCGCAAAATGGCAAAAATTTCGTTCGCGTGATGTTTTAAGAAGAAGATGAATTTTTCGTTCTAAAGTTTGTAGTACTCGTGCGCGTTAAAAAAAATCAAAAGCTCTCTCTCTCTCTCTCCCTCTTTCTCTCTCAACCTAAACGCACGCACACTTTCCCGCTAATGTACCTCCCTCTTATACGTTACGTTTACTTTTTCGCTCTGGCGACGCGTCCAGCCTTGTGAATGGCTGAAACTCTCGCTAACGCCTTCTTTCGCAAATCCGCGCGAGAACCGCACGCCGCGTCCACCGCCTTGGCTTGGTTTCGAAAGATGCCTTTGTTGTTCGCGCCGTTCAAGGTCGAGGACGGCGTCTTCGCGCCGGCCAATTCTTGGATGTCCACCGTGTTGTTCAAGTTGGCGAGGCCTGTGTAGTTTGTTTGTGAAAGGAAGAGAAAAGAACCGGTTAGTCTCCGTATGGTGTCTGCTCTTCAAAAAGAGGGGTCCTCCCGGGGAACGAGCTCAAAAACTTCTTCTTCTTCTTCTTCTTCTTCTCTCTCTCTCGAGTTCTTCTCTGCGTTCTTCTACTCTTCTCTCTTGTTTTTTGTCTTCCACACACACGCGAACGAAAAAAAAACAAGAGAGAGCGAGGCAAAGAAAAAAAAAAGAAATTAGGGCTTTCCTCCTCCCTAAAAAACGTTCAGTCGCGCGTATTCCTACTCCGCCCCGGGCGTTCGTCACCTCGCGAAAGCATCCTTCCTCTCGAACTGATCTGATCTCGCACTACCAGACGCGCTCATTCCTATTTCGTCCTCAAATTTGATGTTTTTCTGAGGGAAGCGGCACGACCGACGAGCTTTCTTTCTCTCAATTAAAACGCGCGCGCGCGTTTCGAGAGCGCGTTTTTTTCTTCTCCTCTCCTCTGTAATTTTTTTTCTCTCTTTTTCTTGGCCTGCCTCTCTCTGTTTTTTTTCTCTCTTTTTCTCTCTCTTTCGCTTTTTTTTCCACCCAAGTTTTAAGTCGTTTTTGTCGGTGGAAGAGAGGAGTGTGTGTGCGCGTGTGGCCTCGCGCACCCGCTCGCGCGATAGAGAGAGAGAGAGAAAGAAAAAGAGAGAAAGAGATCCCTTGCGCGGCGGTCGCCCCGCCCGACGCACCGCGCGCGCGCGTCCCTTTTCAAAGCGCGACGAAAACGAAGAACTCCCACAAGAAAGAAGAGAGAGTAAAAAATAAAAAAAAATGCACAGACACGCACCTGAGCTGCTAAATCCGTGCTTCGCGGTAACGTTGCCTTTCTCCGCGGACAAACGCGTTCGGTTCACGGACGCGCGGACGTACGCGTTGTTCTTCTTTACGCACTGCCATACGAGCTCCGAGGAGCACTCTACGTGTGATTTGACCATCTTTTCTTTTTCTTCTTCTTAGTGTGAATGAAATGAGGTCTTTGTCTT
>Ga0181597_10004172_pt1 | contig 14490 bp, 18 predicted proteins | sample 041ome_5_FD_148647 | JGI IMG/M metagenome (GOLD analysis project Ga0181597, IMG submission 148647) | Coastal salt marsh microbial communities from the Groves Creek Marsh, Skidaway Island, Georgia - 041403US metaG (spades assembly) | ecosystem: Environmental > Aquatic > Marine > Intertidal zone... | reverse complement strand
GCACCCTGATATCCCGCTCCAGATGGGTACCTTGTCCAAGGCGGCGGGCGTCTATGGCGCGTTTCTCTGCGCCAGCGCCCCGGTCATTGACCTGATGAAAAACCGTGCCCGCAGCCTCGTCTTTACGACCGGCCTGCCGCCGTCGGTGATCGCATCCTGTATCGCAGCCGTTGATATCATCGCCACCGATGCAGACCGTGTTGCCCAGCCGCTGAACAGGGCGAAAGATTTTTGCCATGCCGTTGGCCTGCCCGTACCGGAAAGTTCCATCGTGCCGCTTGTGGTCGGTGCCGAACAGGCGGCGATCGATGCTTCGGTGGCGCTGGAGGACGCGGGCTTTCTGGTGACGCCGATTCGGCCGCCGACTGTGCCTGCCGGGACGTCGCGGCTGCGCTTTACGTTCACCGCCGAACACACACCGGCGCAGGTGTCGGCGCTGGCGGCGGCAGTCAACGCCCTGTCGCTGACCACGGCCGGCGCGCAGGTCGTCGGGGGCTGAAATGGTTGCTGTCTTTGTTACCGCATCGGGCACCGATATCGGAAAGACTTATGTCGCCGAAGCCCTGCTGCGGCAGTGGCGCCAGTCGGGCCGCTTGGTGGCTGTGCTCAAGCCATTGCTGAGCGGGTATGACCCTGCCGATGCTGCGAGCAGCGATACGGGCCGGTTGCTCACCGCGTCGGGGGTTGCGATCACGCCAGAAAGCATCGATCTGGTCTCGCCCTGGCGCTATGCCGCGCCTCTGTCGCCCGACATGGCGGCGGCACGGGAAGGGAAGACAGTCCCCGTGGATGATGTGATCGCCTATTGCGCGGCGGCCATTGCCGAGGCGGATGAGTCCGGCATGTCGCTCCTGATTGAAGGAATCGGCGGTGTCATGGTGCCGCTCGACGATACACGGACGGTCGCTGACCTGATTGCTGCCCTTGGCATCCCGGCAATCCTCGTTGGTGGAAGTTACCTCGGCAGTTTAAGTCACACGCTGACGGCGTATGAGGCCCTGCGCGCCCGCAATGTCACCGTCGACAGCGTCATTGTCAGCGAGACACCGGACTGCGATGTGCCGCTGGATGAGACCCGGGATGTTCTGGCTCGGTTTGTCGTCCCGGTGCCGGTTGAGGTGATGCCCTTCGCGCCGCGCTGATGTAACCGGATCAGGGGGCGCGTGCGGTGATGATCCAGCAGGCCCCGGCGAGACGGACGATGCCGTCTTCAGCCTGATTCGCTTTCAGCACTTCCGTGATCGCGGCAATGGCCTTCTGGCGGTTGTCGCCCGTCACCGTGCTCAGCGGTGCCGACAGGGGCCCCATTTCCATTGCGAAATTCAGTGCTTCTTCCAGCGTCCGGCCAAGCGGTACCTGGAAGTCGAGCGGCGCGAGGTCAATATCCGTCAGACCGGCAGCGCCAAGAATGCTGCGGACGCGATCCGGGTCGGCAAACGAGAACGGACCGGGTTCCTCCGGGCCGGGGCGCGGCGGCATTTCGAGGAATTCTTTTGCCGCGGCAACCGGGCCCATCGCCCAAAGGTTTTCGCTCGGCCCGCGCCAGACACCAAGCGCCAGTCGCCCGCCTGAATCGAGCGCCGGAACCATGCGGCGGAAAGTGTATTCCGGGTCGTCGAAGAACATTGCGCCCAGGCGCGAGACCATGGCGTCGAAAGAATGTTCGGCAAACGGATAGACGGATGCATCGCCCAGCACGAATGTCGCGTTGACGATGCCTGCCGCATCAGCGCGGTGCTGTGCCCGTTCCAGCATCGGGGATGAGACGTCGATTGCCGTAACACTGCCGATCGGCGTCACTTTGTCCGCGATCGCGAGCGTGGTGCCACCGCTGCCGCACCCGAGATCGAGAACCCGGTCACCGGTGCTGATTGCGGCGGCATCCAGCACGGCCTGTGTAATTTCGTCAAACATGATGTCGACGATGTCGGCATAGCGTGCCCATGAGGTGCCGTGATCGCCATTCCAGAATTCGATCTGATCCATATTCGTCTCGTCGGTCATGTCGGGCTCCCTGAAATTGTCTGCTGAACGAAATTCAGCGCACGAAAAAAGGCCGCATAAAGCGGCCTCTTAAACTCCTGTCGCGGTAACGCGTACCGCGGGAAGGCTAGAAGCCTTCGCGTTCGATCCGCTTGCGTTCCAGCTTGCGGGCGCGACGGATGGCCTCTGCCTTTTCACGGGCACGGCGTTCCGACGGCTTTTCATACGACCGGCGCATTTTCATTTCCCGGAAAATACCTTCGCGCTGCATTTTCTTTTTAAGCGCGCGAAGCGCCTGATCTACGTCGTTGTCTCTAACACTAACTTCCACGGTCCGATGGTCTCCTGTCGGGCGTTATAAAAATCGGTTATAATGATTTTTCGCTGAAAACAGCGAATACCGGCATTTCCACCGGCTCGGTGACGGGTGTATAGCATAAACGAGGGTTGATTTTAAAGTCCTTAACGCCATTCTCTTGTATATGCCAAAAACAGCCGCTTTCTGCGTTTAAACAGCCTCAGGACCCCGATTTTCCATGACACTTTTAAAAATTGCCCGCATGGGACACCCGGTTTTGCTCAAAACGGCGGAGGAAATCGCCGATCCGACCTCGCGCGATATCGGCCGTCTGCTCGAGGATATGGTCGAGACCATGGAGGATGCGACGGGTGTCGGACTGGCCGCGCCGCAGGTCTATGAAGGCAAACGCGTGATCATTTTCAAATCGCCCCGTGAACGTGGCGAAGAGGACGCCGCGGATAGTGATTTCTCTCCCCTGACCGCATTGATCAACCCGGAATTCGAGCCGCTCGACGATGAGCTCGCCATGGGCTGGGAAGGCTGCCTGTCTATTCCCGGCATGACCGGCGCGGTGCCCCGCTATTCGCGCATCGTTTATCGCGGCTACGCGCCGAACGGGCAGGCAGTGGAACGCGAGGCAACCAATTTTCACGCGCGGGTCGTGCAGCATGAAATCGATCACCTCGACGGCGTATTGTTCCCCATGCGTATGACAGACCTGTCCATGCTGACGTTCAACGAAGAGCTCAAGAACTTCATGGAATATGCGATGGAACAGAATGCGGGGGAACAGAATGCGGGGGAACAGGATGGCAATCCCGACGAGGTCGACGCATGACCGATGTCGATGACGGTATCGATACAGCCTTGCGTGACAGGTTGATCGTCGCGACCCTGGCGCATACTCCGTTCGACGGCTGGTCCCAGGCGGCTTTGCGCGCAGGCGCGCGCGATATTGATATCGCCGAGGACGTCGCACAGGCGGCGTTCCCCCATGGTACACGTGATATGATCCGGCATTTCTCGCGCTGGGCGGACCGTTGCATGGTTGCCGGTCTGGAAGCAGCGGATCTTGAAGATATGCGTATTCGTGAACGCGTGGCCATTGCCGTCGAACTGCGCCTCGAAGCGCTGGAACCCCATAAGGAGGCCGTTCGTCGCGGCCTGTCCTGGCTGGCCATGCCGCAGAACGCGGTGCTCGGCGCGCGCCTTCTGTACCGCACCGTGGATGATATATGGTATGCGGTCGGCGACCGGTCGGCCGATTTTTCTTTCTATACAAAGCGCGGTTTGCTGGCGGGCGTCGTTGGGTCGACCACCCTGTTCTGGCTGGACGATGACAGCGAGGGCGGGACGGAGACATCCGATTTCCTCGACCGGCGCATTGCGGATGTGATGCGGATATCTTCGGTCCGGCGCCGCACGGAAGATCTCAAAATGAAAACGCCGAACCCGCTGCGTATCCTCCGCGATGTTGCGAGAAAGCGTTATGGCGGACAGGCGTTAAGGGGTGGATCGCACTCAGGGTGACAGCAGGGGTGACAGTCGGTTGACGTGACCCATTTTGCGGCCGGGCCGGCTTTCCGCCTTGCCGTATAGATGCAGACAGGCACCGTCTTCTTTCATGAGATCCAGCCATTGATCCGCCTCATCGCCGATCAGGTTGGTCATCACCGCATCCGAATGCCGCGCCGGATCGCCGAGCGGCAGACCTGCGACTGCGCGGATAAACTGTTCGAACTGGCTGACCGCGCAGGCATCCATGGTCCAGTGGCCGGAATTATGCGGCCGGGGAGCGATTTCATTCACCAGAATGTCGCCGTCACGGGTGATGAACATTTCCACCGCCAGCAGCCCGATCAGGTCGAGCGCACCGGCAATCCGGTCTGCGATACCCTGGGCTTTTCCGGCGATATCGGCGGCGATGGTTGACGGGGCGGTCGTTGTGAACAGGATGTGGTCGCGGTGGACGTTGTCCACGGGGACGTAACTTCTGGTCGCGCCGCCGGGGCTGCGTGCGACGATGACGGATATTTCGCGCTCGAAATCCACAAACCCTTCCAGCACCGCAGGCGCTTTGCCGATTTCCGTCCACGCAGCGGCAAGGTCGCCGGCGGCGTTAACGCGGACCTGGCCTTTTCCGTCATAGCCAAAGCGCGCCGTTTTCAGGATTGCCGGAAATCCAATCGCGGCGGCTGCGTCCAGGTCCGTGGCGGTGGCGACGGGTGCCCAGGGAGCAGTCCCGATTCCGTTATCGGCGAGGAATGTTTTTTCGATCACCCGGTCCTGGGAAATATGCAGGGCGTCGACGCTGGGTCGCACCGGTACTGCTTCGGCAATCACGGCGAGGGTTTCGTCCGGGACGTTCTCGAATTCGAAGGTAACGACATCGACCGCATCGGCAAACGCGCGCGCAGCGTCCCGGTCTTCATAAGGAGCGGTGGTCTGTGCGGCGGAGACTTCCTTGGCAGGCGCATCGGCGTCCGGGCTGAAAACATGACAACGGTACCCGAGCGCGGCGGCGGCGAGTGCTGCCATCTGTCCAAGCTGTCCGCCGCCCAGGATACCGATGGTCGAGCCCGGCGGCAGCGGCGTGCCCGGGGTCCGTGAGGTGCCGTTTGTCACGTCAGCGGCCCGTCGGGGAATCCGGCACGTCGGCGGTTTGTTTGGCCCGCCATGCGTCCAGTTTTTTCGCTACCTTGTCATCGTGCAGCGCGATGATGGAAGCCGCCATCAGGCCGGCATTCTTTGCCCCGGGCGTTCCGATGGCGAGGGTTCCAACAGGAATGCCGCCCGGCATCTGCACGATGGATAACAGGCTGTCCATGCCGCTCAGCGCCTTGCTCTCGACCGGGACGCCGAGGACCGGCAGGGCCGTCATCGACGCCACCATGCCGGGCAGATGCGCAGCCCCGCCGGCTCCGGCGATAATCACATTCAGCCCACGCTCCCTGGCCGACTTGGCGTAGTCGGTCAGCCGGTCCGGGGTTCGGTGGGCCGATACGATTTTTGTCTCAAACGGAACACCCAGTGCTTTCAGCATGTCTGCGGCATTTTTCATGGTCGGCCAGTCTGATTTCGATCCCATGATGACCCCGACGACCGGTGCTTTTGCCGCAGGTTTCCGCCGATTGGAGGATGCCGCCGATTTGCGCGCTACCATGCTCGTTCCCTTAAATATCATGCCGCCAACCCGATAATCTCAGGATGACGGCCACGTGCAACAACAAGTGTACTAAAGACCCCATTATAGGCCTCGGATCGGTTCGCGCAAAGCGCAGGAATCCGCCACTCTAAACCAAATATTAACGTTTCAGATGGTATCAAAACCGCCTAACTGCAGAACCGGGTACCGATCTTATGCGCATAGATAACACACGACGGCCGGCCGCAGCGGCCGGTGTCGGCTCCTACCAGAAAGCGGGTAAGACCGCCGCCGCCGCGCCTACCCGACGGGCAGCGGACGGGGCATCGGTGCTTGGCATCCCACAGGGTGAACTGACGCCAAAGGTACAGGAAGCCATCACCCAGTTGATGGCCGAGGTCGATTCGCTGCGGCAGGAGCTCGAACAGAGCATGTCGCGGATCGAATATCTGGAAGAGCTGGCAGATCAGGATACGCTGGCACCGGTGGCGAACCGTCGCGCCTTCGTGCACGAATTGTCGCGCAATCTTTCCTATGCAGAACGGTATGGAACGCCGTCCAGCGTGATCTATCTGGATTTGAACGGGCTGAAGCAGCTTAATGACGGCAAGGGTCATGCGGCGGGCGATGCCGCGATCCTGAAAGTCGCAAAAATACTGGCGGCGAATGTGCGTGAATCCGATATCGTGGGCCGGCTCGGCGGTGATGAATTCGGTATCATGTTGTCCCATGCGGACGAGAATGCGGCCCGTGGCAAGGCGGAGTTCCTGGTGAAAACGATCGCCGATGACCCACTCGAATGGGAGGGCGAAGAGATCCGCCTGGATGTCGCTTTCGGCGTGCATACCATACGTGGCGGCGGCGATGCCGGGGCAGCGCTTGAAGCGGCGGATAAGGCTATGTACGCGAATAAGGCAGGCAGCCGCACGGAACCGGCCTGACGGGATTTCTGACCGGATTCCTGACTGGATTCTGGCCATATAACTGCCGTCGGGGCGTCCCCGTCATGGTGTTTTCAGATAATGATCAGGCGATAATATCGGGCAGTAACTGGTCTTCGATACGCGACATCTGATCCTTCAGCACCAGTTTGCGCTTTTTCAGCCGCTGCAGCTGCAGCTGATCGTAGGGCGCGCGCTCGGTCAGCCGGGCAATAACGTCATCCAGATCGCGATGTTCAAGCTCCAGCCCTACAAGCTTTTGGCGAAGGGCTTCCTGTTCGCTCATGAATTCGGTCTCATTCCAGTTTCCTGCGGTGACGAGGATAGCAGAAACGGCCGCGTGCTGTTAATTTTGAGCACGTCCTCGCAGCAGATTTATGAGGCTTATTCGTGGCGGAAGCAAAGAGAATTGGCGTTCTGACAAGCGGCGGGGACTGCGCGGGGCTGAATGCCGCCATCCGCGCGGTCGCGTATCGCGCGATAGAGGGATACGGGTTTCGGGTGTTCGGGATACATCACGGCACGCACGGCCTGATGGAAACCCCGGTGGCGGCCGAAGAACTGACCCTGGATCAGTTCGACGGCAATATACTGCGACTGGGTGGAACAATTCTCGGTTCCATGAACCGGGGTGACCCGTTCGCCTATCCGATGCCGGACGGATCCGTCAAAGACCGTTCCGAAGAGATCATAGACGGCTATCATGAGCTGGGCCTCGATGCATTGATTGGTATCGGCGGCGACGGCAGCCTCGACATTCTGCGCCGGCTTGCCCTTCAGGGTGGGCTGAACCTGGTCGGTATTCCCAAGACCATCGACAATGATGTCGATAAAACCGAAAACGCCATCGGCTATGTGACTGCCGTGGATGTCGCGTCAGAGGCGCTTGATCGTCTCCAGCCGACGGCGGCGAGCCATGATCGGGTCATGGTGCTGGAAGTCATGGGCCGGAGTGCCGGGCATATCGCCCTGTCGGCGGGAATCGCGGGCGGCGCCGATGCCATCCTGATGCCGGAAATCCCATGGACGACCGAAGGCCTCACCCGGAAAATTCTCGACGTGCGCGAACACGGTCGGAATTTCGCGCTTGTGATCGTCGCCGAAGCAGCGCATCTGCCGGATGGAGAAGCGGTCGGCCGCAGGCGTGCCGATGGCGGTTTCACGTTTGGCGGGGTCGGCCAGCGGGTAAGTGAACTGATAGAACAATCGACCGGGGCGGAATCGCGGATCACGGTGCTCGGCCATGTTCAGCGCGGTGGTGCGCCGTCCCCGCGCGACCGGCTGTTTGCCTCCGCGTTCGGTGTTTGCGCCGTGGACCTGGTCGCAGAAGGGCAGTTCGACCGTCTCGTCGTCTGGTCGGACCGTGAATGCCGCCATGTGCCGTTGGCCGACGGGATTGCGAAAAGCCACCGGGTCGATCCGAATGGCACCCTGGTGCATACCGCGACCGGGCTCGGTATTTATATCGGCGACCCGGCTGCATCCGGGGCTGCATGATCCGCATATGATTTTCAATAAGGAGCGATAGATTGGCTGAATTTCCCGAGCACCCTTTCTGGGATTTTTCCCTGGGCGTTTACATGTCTGAAGGGGTCGGCCCTGCCTGCCTCGAACTGCAGGACGCCCATGAACTGGATGTGAATGTGCTTCTGTTTTGCATGTGGCTGGGCGCTTCCGGCCGCGGAACGCTGGATGCAGCGGAGATGACGACGGCTCTGGAGGCAGTGGAGGCGTGGCACCACGATGTGGTGCGCGGCCTGCGGGCGGTGCGGGTGCGGATGAAGGGCGGCATGCCGCCGGCTCCCGACAAGCTTTCAGAATCGCTTCGCCAGCGAATACAGAAAGCGGAGATAGATTGTGAACATACCGAACAGCTGATGCTAGCAGGGACGATCGACCGGGACGCCGATGAGTCGCGAGTTGCAGATGCGCGGCTCGCGGACGCGATCGCGAATCTTGCCGGCTATTTCTCCGCGATTGCCAGCGTCGCCACGGATGCGGATCGGTCCAATCTTGCCCATATGCTGGGTTTTGCATTCACTGACCTGGATACCGGCATTGTCCGCGAGGCGTGCGACAGTCTGTAGTATTTCACGCTTCGTGGACTCACAGGGCGAGAAAAACGCCGATTTACATTCGAGGCGAGTGAGGTTTAGACTTCATATGTTCTGTTTTTTACTGATGAAGGGTATGCAACATGGGTGAGAGCGAGCGGATTGAGTTTTTGAAGACCAAGCATGAATCACTCGAGACGGAGCTGAAGGACGAAAAACGAAAACTTCAGCCGGACCTGGCCACCCTGGCAGATATCAAGAAACGAAAACTTGACGTCAAAGATGAGATGAAGCGCCTCACAGATGCCTGAGCCGACGTATGTCTGAACAGTCACACGCATAATTAAAAGCCCGCCCGGGATATGCCCGGGCGGGCTTTATTTTTGTCGTATGTGTCGCCCGATGCCTAGAGTTTGAATTCCGGCATGGCCGGCGTCGAGGCTTTGGGTGTTTCTTCTATGACCGGCGCTTCTGACGTCGATGCGTAGCCAGCGCGCTTCACTTCCTTGTCCAGGTCCTGTCGGTTGCAAAGGCCAAGACCCACCGGGTCACGTGCCGTGATGGTTGCCATGTTCCAGTGCGAGCGATCGCGGATCGCGGTGATCGTCGGCTTGGTTGTGCCGATAAGGCGCGAAATCTGGGCGTCTTTCAGGTTCGGGAAATGCTTCACGAGCCACGCGATTCCATCCGGTTTATCGCCGCGCCGTGCGACGGGCGTGTAGCGCGGGCCTTTGGTGCGGGTCGCCGGCCGGGGCACTCTTGTGACAGCCATCGTAAGGCGTTCCGCTGCATCCGCCTCGCAGCGTTCGATTTCTTCCTTCGTCAATTGCCCGTTTACGATCGGGTCGTACCCGACCATACCTACGGCAACCTCGTCATCGGCGATGCTTTGGATTTCCAGATCGTGGAGACCGCAGAACGCGCCGATCTGGCGGAACGTCAATGCGGTGTTTTCGATCAACCACACGGCGGTGGCCTTTGGCATCAGCGGCTTGGTGCTTTCGTTTGCTTCACGGCTCATAACGTTGTGCTCTCTTGCTACGTTCAGTATCCAGGTTGCGACCGTCGCGCGGCGCAGGGGTCAGCCTGCGTCGTCGACCGTCAGCATGATCTTCCCGATATGGCTGCTCGATGCCATCAAGGCGTGGGCTTCGGCAGCATTTTCCAGCGGGAAGGTTTTGAAAATCAGGGGTTTGATATCGCCTTTTTCGAATAACGGCCAGAGATTCTCGTATACGGCCTTCGCAACGACCCCTTTTTGTTCGGTCGTTCTCGGCCGCAGGGTCGACCCGGTATAGCGAATCCGCTTGGCCATGATGGTCGGGATAAACAGTTCGACCTTCGCGCCTTTCTGTACCGCGACCTGCACCATGCGCCCGTCGGGCGCGAGCACATCGAGATTCCGGTTGAAATAATCGCCCCCGACCATATCCATCACGACCGTACACCCGACGCCGCCGGTGGCGTCCTTGACGACTTCGACGAAGTCTTCTTCGGTGTAGTTGATCGCCCGGGTCGCACCCAGGTCTTCGCAGGCTTTGCATTTTTCAGCATTGCGCGCGGTGGTGAAGACCGTCGCACCAAAGGCCTTCGCGACCTGGATAGCGGCGGTACCGATACCGCCCGATCCGCCATGGATCAGGATGGTATCGCCTGCCGTCAACTGCACACCGTCGAACAGGTTGGTCCAGACGGTGAAGAAATTCTCGGGGATCGCTGCCGCGTTGAGCATGTCGTAGCCCTTGGGCAACGGCAGGGCCGTTGCGTCGGGTATGACACAATACTCCGCATATGCGCCGCCCGAGACGAGCCCGCAGACGGAATCGCCTGGCGCAAATCCGTCGACGCCGCTGCCGACCGCGACCACGGTGCCAGCGAGTTCCAGGCCGGGGATATCGGTGGTGCCGGGCGGCGGCGGATAGGCACCCTGGCGCTGCATGGTATCGGGGAAATTAATGCCCACGGCCGCCGTCTTGACCAGCAATTCGCCCGCACCCGGTGTCGGGGTCGGACGTTTCGCAGGTTTCAATACCTCGGGGCCGCCAAACTCGGCGATCTCGATTACGGTCATGGTTTCGGGTATCTCGAAGGACACGGGCATCTGCGCTCGGAAATGATGGAAAAGAAGGTTGAAGGTCTATCGTCTCGGCGGCACACTGGCAAGCCCGGTAAAAGGAGAATTGCAGGTGCTGGAAAACGATGATCTGCCAAAAAACATGCCGAAACCCAAGCGGGACCTGTATCCGATCTCGATTGAAGAACTGCATGAGTATATTGCAGAGATGCACGAAGAGATAGAACGCGTCCGCGCAGAGATAGAGCGGAAAGAGGCGCACCGGGCAGGTGTGGAAGCGATCTTCAAATCCTGACCCTGAAGGGTGCCGTGCCAGCGGCCAAATATTAACGCGGTTCGTAAAAAAAATAATTTTTTTAACGGGTGAGAAGTTTTCTATCGCTGGCCATGAGTTTATTAATATATTGAAAAATAAGATGATTTTGGAATATTGGGGCTGAGAATAAAAATGCGCCGGGTTGAGTTTTTTGCGTATTTTCCCCTTTTTTTAAACTTTTGTTAACCATTTGGGCCGTAATCTCTTTTTTGACGGCTCGGGAGACTGGGCCGTCGAAAAGGATCCTCATCCCATCCTTTTGACGCCTCCCTGTTGACTTGAGCCGCCCTCCGGGGCGGCTCTTTTTTTACTTTACGCTTTGTTCAGGTCGCTGGAAGTAGTGTAAACACAACGCTATGACGGAAAACCAGCCGAATATGGAACCAAACACGATGTCCGGCCCGATGACTGCTTTTATTGAAGAAGCCTACCAGGACACGTTGTCCCTGATGACCGAGTTACGTGATTTTCTGGCGGAGGTTCAGGCCGCGCCCGAGGATCCGAATGCCGACCGGCCCCCAGATGTGCGGGCGCGTATCGTTAAGGAAATTTCGTCGATCACGCGGAACCTGACCGAGGCGATGGCATGGCTGTTGCTGCAGAAGGCGGCGGGAGCGGGCGAAATAACCCCCGAAGAAGCGGAAACCCGGGCTGACGGACTATTGGCACAGGTGGATGCGGATCGAATCGCGGCCGCTGACGGCGCGGAATTGCCGCTGGAAATCCGCGGGTATATGGATCGCAGCCGCAGGCTATACGATCAGGTGCTCAGTCTTCGTGAAATGGTGTCAAAACAGACGGGCTGACGGTTCATGTCCGGCACCCAAAATTTCACAGATCTGAGAACATATCAGAGATAAAACGCAAAAAAGGACGCCAATGGCGTCCTTTCTGCATTTCTGAGGCTTGAAGCCGCAGGCGTCTTAGCTGCCGCCTGTGCCGAGCCCGATTCCCTGGAAGCGCTTGTTGAACTTCGCAACCTGTCCGCCGCTATCGACAAGGCGCTGTGAACCGCCTGTCCATGCCGGGTGGGACTTGGAATCGATATCGAGCTTCATCGTATCGCCCGGTGCGCCCCATGTGGAGCGGGTCGTGTAGGTCGTGCCGTCGGTCATCACGATATTAATTTCGTGATAATCGGGGTGAATATCTTTTTTCAACGCATTTCTCCTGCGAAAGTCTGCGGTTTATAGGGAATGGGCGGGGGCATTGCAACAAAAACCGGTGGCCTGGCGGCACATCACCGATCTTTCGCTATCAGCGCTGGGTCAGCTTGAATTCTATCCGCCGGTTACGGCGATAGGCGACCTCGTCGTTTCGCGCGTCCAATGGCTGAAATTGGCCGAATCCGGCCGCGACAAGCCGCTTGGCCGGGACCCCGAATGCGCGAAGCTGTTTCACGACCGCGATGGCGCGGGCTGATGACAATTCCCAGTTGGACGGAAATTTGGCGGTTCGTATGGGCAGGTTGTCTGTATGTCCGTCAACCCGCAGGACCCAGTTAAGCCCATCCGGGATGCGGTTCGATATTTCGTTCAACGTTTTTGCGAGCTTCTCGATCTGTCCTCTGCCGCCGGGGTTCAGGTCCGACGAGGCGGAGGGAAACAATACTTCTGACTGGAACACGAAACGGTCGCCGACAATGCGGATATCCTGCTGATTGCCGAGGGCCTCGCGCAGCCGCCCGAAAAATTCTGACCGGTAGCGGGCAAGTTCCGCGACCTTGCTGGCAAGTGCCTGGTTCAGACGTTTGCCCAGCGCGGTGATCTGCACATTCTGTTCCGCTGCCCTGGCTTCCGATGCGCCGAGGGCGGCGTTGAGCCGGGCAAGCTGACGCCGGAGCGCGACGAGCTGACGGTTCAGCGCCGCGACCTGTTTCTTGGCCTCGGCGCTTTCACGTTGTTCGTCCGTCAGGTCCTCGCCGATCCGCTGCGCCTGTGCGCCGAGCTCTGCGATGGTGAGATTTTTCTGCGCAATATCCTTTTGTGCAAGCGCCGTGCGTTCCTGTTCGGTCGAAAGCTTTGCTTCGAGTTCTTTCGACCGGTCGCGAAGCGCCGTGAGTGATGCGTCGCGGGTCTGCACGGTGGCGGCAAGTTCGCCAACCCGCTTTTCCAGGCTTGTACGAAGCTCGCGCAGCGCCTTTAAATCCCGGTTGAGTTGGGCGATCTCGCCAAGCTGCGCCTCGATCATGGACTTGTCCGCGGTAACCGATTTTCGCGCTTCTTCCAACTCTGCGGCGGTGCTGTTGGCGGATGCCAGGGCGGTATCGAGTTTTCCCTGTAGGTCGTCCCGCGCGCGTGTCGCATCGGCGAGCATGGATTCCAGTGCATCTTTCTGGGGCAGCAGCTCAGACAGTTGGCTCGACAGACGTTCGCGGGTGGCGGTCGACGAGGACAGATCTGCCGATAATTGCGAAACTTCGTCCCGGAGCCGGACATTCGCCGTGCGTTCCAGCGACAGCATTTCGCCAAGCTCGGCGACCTGACGGTTCAGGCGTTCGAGCGCCTGGTTTCGACCGGACAGCATTTCACTCAGGAAAAACTGCGCCAGCGTGAAGACCATCAGCAGGAAAATAATAATAATAAGCAGCGCTGAAAGCGCATCGACAAAGCCGGGCCAGATATCGAGCGTGGTTCGCTGTCGCCGCGACGAGCCGGGCATTTACTTTATTCCCCCGCCGCGGGCCTACCGGCCCGCTTTTTCGGCGATCGCCGCGAGGGTACGCGACAGGACCCGTATTTCACTCCGCAATTCACCGATCATCTCGGCCCGCCCGGTGGCTGTTTCTTCGAGCAGGCGGGAAAGGTGGATGTCGATATTACGGATATGGGCCGGAACTTCGTCGCTCCCGGAACCGCTGCCGAGTGCCGGCCGGTTCAGACTTTCTTCCAACCGCGACAGGATAGGTTTCAGGTCCATCTGGCTCTCCGCCAGTTTCACCATCAGGTTCTGTTCGGTCTTCATCTGGTCGGTAAGCGTCCCCAGGCGGTCCGCAAGATCGGTGATTCCCGAATTCGCACCGATCCGTGATTCCTCTCCGCGCTGCAGGGTACGTTGCAGGTTTTCCAGCCCGTCGGCGGTCTGTTCGAGCAGGGCCTGCACATAGGCCGGGACGGACTGATCCCCTTCGCCGATTGATCCGCCGGAACCCAGCCGTGTCTGGCCGGACAACCAGTCTTCCAGTTCGTTGTAAAACCGGTTCTGCGCCTGTCCGGCCTGAAGTTCGAGAAAGCCCAGAACCAGAGAGCCCGCAAGTCCGAACAACGACGATGAAAATGCCGTGCCCATGCCTGATAACGGCGCCTGCAGGCCTTTCTTGAGGTCGTCGAACACGGTGCCCATTTCGCCGGACCCGACATTGAGGGTGGCGATAACGTCGCTGACTGCGCCGATGGTCTGCAACAACCCCCAGAACGTGCCCAGCAGGCCGAGGAAAATCAGCAGGCCGATCAGGTAGCGGGAAATATCGCGGGATTCGTCCAGCCTCGATGCCAGCCCGTCCAGAAGCGAGCGCATCGACATCGTCGACAGGCTGAACCTTGCCGTGCGTTCGCCGAGCATGGCCGCCATTGGCGCCAGCATGCGCGGTTCAGGTGCCGCGGACAGCGTTGGCTGACCGGCGCGAAAGCTCTCGAGCCAGGCGACATCGCTGGTCAGGACGAAAACAGTCCGGAAA
>Ga0181597_10004167_pt1 | contig 14498 bp, 11 predicted proteins | sample 041ome_5_FD_148647 | JGI IMG/M metagenome (GOLD analysis project Ga0181597, IMG submission 148647) | Coastal salt marsh microbial communities from the Groves Creek Marsh, Skidaway Island, Georgia - 041403US metaG (spades assembly) | ecosystem: Environmental > Aquatic > Marine > Intertidal zone... | reverse complement strand
TTTAGAAGCAAGTCCGAATTTTCTTCACCCAGAATTTGCGCGCGAATTTCCGGGTCTTTCAGTTTGGCGAGACGCTCAGCCTGCGGCATCCCTTCCAAGCTGGCGAAAGTTGGGCGGCCACTGAACGGTGTCAGCGACGTAGAGAATCCAAGGATGATCCCAACGGCGCGGCCCGCAATCTGCGCTGTCACATCAGCACCAGCATCCCGGGCTTCATGCACATTGCCCATCAGCCGCTTCCATCGCTCTGGGTCGGAATACCGGTCTGTCATCAAGAACCACAGCGGACGCCCTGATTCCTGGCCAACCTGTTTCATCCATGCAAATTCTGCGGATTCGTCCTCGAAGTCATTCAGCATGCCATAGGCACCATGGTCGACGGTGCCGAAGGCTTTGCCAATGCCGATCAATTCATCGAATGCTGCATAGCGGCCCGGTACGCGCTCCCCCTTGGTGGTGCGGTGGCTTTCGGTACGCGACGTAGTGAAGCCGAACGCGCCCGCCTTCAGTGCCTCTTCTGTCAGCCGCTGCATTTCGGCGATGTCTTCTTCCGTCGCGTCTTCGAAATCGATCGCGCGCTGGCCCATCACATAAACCCGGAGAGGATGATGCGGCATCTGAGCGCCGATATCGATCGCACGGGGCTGGCGTTCCAACGCATCCAAGAACTCTGGAAAGCTTTCCCAGTCCCATTTCAGGCCTTCAGACAACACGATGCCTGGGATATCCTCAACGCCTTCCATCAGGTCGATCAGCGCGTCGTGGTCTTGGGGCTTACAAGGGGCGAAGCCGACGCCGCAATTGCCGAAAAGCACGGTTGTCACGCCATGCCAGGAGGACGGCGCCAGCATCGGGTCCCAGGTGGCCTGACCGTCATAATGGGTGTGAACATCAACCCAACCTGGCGTTACAAGCAGACCTTTCGCATCAATTTCGCGCTTGCCGGGGCCAACTTCACCACCAACTTGAACGAGCTTGTCGCCGTCAATGGCAACGTCGCCAAGGAAGCCCTCTGCGCCCGTTCCATCAATGATCGTGCCACCGCGAATGACGATATCATGCATGCCCTTGCCTCCAGCCTTGTTGTCCAAGCAGATAGGCTAGGACTGAAACGCTTGGTGTTGCAAGCACAGAACCGCAGAAACCTGCCAATAGATCGCCAGAGAAAGCTAAGGGATGTGGGTGATCAATCCTGTAATTGAAGCGCCTCGCGCTGCCTATTCCACGTCCACATCGGTGCGCCGGACCGAACATGAACGCCGCCAAGATGGATATCCCGGTGCAATGAATCGAATGCGGTCGCTGTTCCTGCAAGAACGGCTTTGCCGACGGACGATAAACTGAGACGCTGAGCTAGAAACGTCTCGCGGTCGATCTTATCCCAGTAAGGAACCTGGAACTTTGGGTCGGGCGCACAGGCCAGCAGCGGCTTCTCGCCATTTGTCAGGTCGGCAACATGTTGAAAAAACCTAAGGTCACCGCCGAATAGCCATCGTTCCTGGTCCATAACCTGCCCGAATGCAGCCCCGGGCCGTGCTTCACCGGCGGCAACGACATCTAGCACATGTTTTTCGGACCGCATGAGGCCAGTGGCACTATCGGGGAACTCCTGAAAATGACGGTGCAATGAGGGTCGCATGAACGGTGTGACTACATCTGCGTTGGGCAAATATAGTTCAATCGCCCGTGGGTCCTTGGATCGAAACGCGGCCCATCCATCCCGTGCGCTGGCCAGCGCTGCTGCAGAAACCAGCTGACGGTCTGGCCAAAGCGTTGCAAGCTGCCTCGGCGATAATTCACCGAGACCTCTGAATCTGGGCATGCCTTCGAAAGCCCCGATGCAGATCATTTGAAGGCCAGGATGCGCGCGCTCGGGTGCAGCAAACCAATCCAAAACCTGCAGAATTTGGAGCTGATCGAGCAAATCATGCTCGAACCAGAGCACGACAGCCTCATAATCCAGCGATTGCTCGAGCGTCGCATCACGCGCCCGGAATTCATCACCGGCGGAATGTCCGGGCGCCGATAGGTAGGCAGCGCGGACTGCGCTCAATCCCGCCAAATCCAAATCTGGCGGCATAGGGCCATGATGCATCGGATCGCGCCAAGGCAACACATCACCGGCGATGCCGCTGGCCTGGATCAGTCCAGCAGCACTATCACCGTTGGTGATATGAAGGACACGCCTTGGCATCAGTCCAATTGCAGCAAGGCGCTCGTCAGATAGGCGCTTTCAGGTAGGAAGGGATGCACCGGATGATCTGGCCCAGCGCCCGCTTCACGCAGCAAACGACCGTTGCGGCCGCCGTCGCCAAGGCCATGGCGCACTTGTTCCATAAACTGCACAGCATCAACGTTATGAGAGCATGAGGCCGCGAACAGAAACCCGCCTGGGCTAACGAGGCGGCAAGCCAGACGGACCATTTTCCGATAGGCACGAAGGCCGGCAGATAGGTCTTTGCGGCTCTTCACGAATGCAGGCGGATCAACAATGACAATATCCCAGCGCATTCCAGCCTGGACGGCTTCATCCAGGAACGCGAATGCTTCAGATCGGACAGTCGTAACTTTTTCAGCCACACCGTTGCGCTTCGACGCTTCGCCCGCAAGTTCCAACGCTTGGACTGAACGATCAACCAACGTCACATCCGCCGCACCCGCCATCGCGGCATTCAGGCCAAAGCCGCCAAGATAGCAGTACACGTCAAGCACGCGCGCGCCTGCAGCCAGGTTGGCAACAGCAGCGCGATTGATACGCTGATCGAAGAACCAGCCAGTTTTCTGGCCGTCGCTTAGGTCCGCCAGGAAGACAACGCCGTTTTCGAGCAGCTCAATCGGGCCATCTAAATCGCCGACGATAATATCATCTTCATCCTTCAAGCCTTCCATCAACCGGGCGGCAGAGGCTAGGCGGATAACAATCGTGCGCGGATTAAGAACTGTCTGAATAGCAGCGATCACCATTTCACGGCGGACATCGAATGCTGCCGTGTTAATTTGCACCGCAATCACATCGCCATAGCGGTCGATGATGACGCCAGGCAGGCCATCAGCTTCCGCATGGATCAGGCGGTAGAACGGCTCTTGGAATAGCTTCTCCCGCAAAGCCAATGCTGATTGCAGGCGTGTTTCTATATAGGCTTGGTCTAAAGCAGCGTCTGGCTTGGCAGCAATCATCCGGCCAACAACGAGCGGCTTCGGATTAAAGACCGCTGTACCAACAGGCTCACCTGCGGCATTTTCAACGGTCACGAGGCTACCGGCATCCAGCGCTTTCAGCGCCGGATTTGGCTGCATCTCGTTCGAATAGACCCAAGGGTGGCCGAGTTTCAGGCGGCGGTGGCGCTTTGGCAGCAACCGGAGCCGAGGATAAGGCGATGATGTGTCTTGCATAACGCCGTTCGATAGATGGTTCGGCCCGCGACAGCAAGCGCGGGTTTCAGCATGCGACAGCGTAGGATATAAAGCCGCCAGCACTTTCATTCTGCCACGCGGGAGTTCTTCAGGTCATGGCATCCAGCTTTCAAGGGCGCAGCGTCACGGTTTTTGGCGGGTCCGGGTTTATCGGTCGATATGTCGTTAAGCGGCTCGCCAATGAGGGTGCGCGCGTGCGTGTCGCGGTGCGGGACGCAGAAAAAGCGAAATTTCTGAAGCCAATGGGGGCCGTTGGCCAAGTCGCCCCCTTCGCCGTGAACGTCACCAATGAACGCCTGGTGCGTCAGGCTGTTGATGGCACGGACGACGTGGTCAATCTGGTTGGCATTTTGGCGGAAGGCGGCAGCCAATCTTTTGACCGCATCCAAGCCGAAGCACCTGGCATCATCGCCGAGGCGGCAAAAGCCGCAGGCGTAGAGCGCTTTGTGCAAATGTCCGCCATAGGCGCCAACGGCGATAGTGAAAGCAAATACGCGCAATCTAAGGCACAGGGCGAAGCTGCGGTTAAAGCCGCCATGCCGAACGCGACCATATTGCGGCCAAGCGTCGTCTTCGGCCCAGAGGATGATTTCTTCAACCGCTTTGCCGCCATGGCCCGCCTGGCACCCACCCTCCCGCTGATCGACGGCGGTAACACCAAGTTTCAGCCGGTATATGTGGGCGACGTCGCGGATGCCGTTATGGCAGCGCTAAGTTCAGAAGACGCGGCGGGCAAGACTTATGAACTTGGCGGCCCGCATGTAATGTCCTTCAAGGAAGTGCTGGAATATGTGATGGCCGAAACAGGCCGTAAGCGCCTTCTGTTGCCGGTGCCATCCGCCATTCTGCGCCCGATTGCTGGGCTGATGGAATGCATTCCGGGCGCACCAATCACACGCGATCAATTGACCCTGCTTGAAAGCGACAACGTCGTTTCAGACGGTGCCGAAGGATTGGATACCCTTGGAATCAAACCAACTGGGATTGCCGCCGTCGCCCCAACCTATTTGGTGCGGTTCCGGGATGGCGGCCAGTTCGCCCGCAATGTCGGCGCATAGGAGAACACCATGGCTAAAACACTCGGCGCACTGATTTTCCCTGGGTATGAGCTGCTGGACATGTTCGGCCCGCTCGAAATGTTTGGCATGATGGGCGAAGAAGTCGAAATCCGCATGGTCGCCCAAACAAGTGACCCCGTAGCCAGCCGCCAAGGCCCGCAGACTGTCGTCGATGATGCATTTGGCGACCGGGATAGTTACGACATGCTGCTGATCCCGGGTGGCCCAGGGACACGGCCTGAAGTTGATAATCCGGTCCTGATTGACTGGATCAAGGCCATGACCCCAAAGGCCGCACTCACCATGACCGTCTGCACCGGCAGTGCCCTACTGGCGCGTACCGGATTGATCGACGGCAAACGCGCCACAAGCAATAAGGCCGCGTTCAAATGGGTGATGGAGCAAGGCCCAAAGGTCGACTGGATCAAGCAAGCGCGTTGGTGCGAAGATGGTGCCATCATGACGTCATCCGGCGTATCAGCCGGCATGGATATGGCGCTCGCCGCCATCGCCCGCGAATATTCCGCTGCGGACGCTGAACGCGTCGCAAACAGCACAGAATATGACTGGAAGCAGGACCCAGATTGGGACCCGTTCGCCAAAATCCACGGTCTTGTATAGGCGCAGTTTTTAGGCGCTAGAGCGCCGTGCGTCGCTTGGCGACGCACGGCGCTCTATCACATTGATTGCGGGCAATTTATCCCGATCAATCTGATTAAGATTGGTCGGGAATTGCCCGAGCGGCTTCGCGGCAAAGATACATGCTGGTTGATTTCATCGTGTGCACCGCCTCGCCACGCTGATTGCGCACTTCCCGTGCAAACTCAACAATGCCTTTGGAGCCGCTGCTGGTGCGCCGCTTGGTGACCACTTTCACTGCGACCTCCAAAGTATCACCGTGCTTCACTGGCAGGTTGACCCGCCACTCATCGGTCCCAAGCATGGCGACGATAGTGCCGTCATTCATGCCGCTTTGGCAGAGCAGCCCGCCCATAATCGCCAGGACGAGCGGGCCATGGGCGATGGGCTCTTGGTAGGGCTGCGCCTTGCAGAATTCCCAATCCACATGGGGCGCGTTGAAATCACCTGAAAGGCAGGCGAAATTCACGATGTCCGTGCTTGTGATCGTCCGCCTGGGCGTAGTGTAGGTTTCGCCAACGACAAAATCCTCAAAATACATGCCCGTTGGCTTGCGCGGCTCCATGGATGCTCTCCTGCTGTCTGCAACGTTGAAACGCTATCGTTGCAGACGTTTGAGTGCCTCCGCAACGCCGCCCACTTCCGTTACTGGCAGGGAACAGAATGTGCTGGTGCAGGCAAACGCCGCGGCTTCCGGGTAATCCGGATAATTCACATCGTGATAGGGCAGCTTACCCTCCCGCTTATCCCACCATTGCACGCGCTTGTATTCTGTCGGATATGCGAGCGCCGCCAAATGCAGTGCCGCCGCCTGCGCATCATCCTTACCACCAACAATTGTGGCTTTAACCGGCTCATGGGTGAGTTCTTGTTCCGCCAGCAATACACCTGGCAGGAAGAAATAGGCGTCCGTTACCGCAGGCGATGTCAGATAGCCCATGCCAGCCTCTGCAATGGCGCTGTAGCTGTCCTCGCCTGTGTAATATTTCATCAGGTTGAAGAAACGAACGGCGGAGACATTGTCATCCTTCTGCCGGGCCGGTTTGGGCAACATCGGATCAGGCAGAGACGCCAGGAATGCACCGGTTTCAGGATCAATGAACGTTGCCGCCATGAAATCTGCCGCACGGCCAGCATGCTCCAGCCATTTCCTGTCACCAGTAGACCGATAGAGCGCAAGGAACGCCCGGCCCATCGCCAACGTATCCACTAGGAACGGTCCGCCGGTATCGTTAGCCGCGTGATTAAATCCGCCGTCACCACGGGCGCGTTCTGTCAGCACCCATTCCACCGCGCGGATCGCCGCTGCAAGTGCCGCCTTATCGCCAGTCGCCGCGTAGTAGGCCAGTATGCCATTGGCGGCCATACCATTTTCCCGGGCATATCGGCGGGTATCGACGCCCGGATTGCCCTCAGCCAAACCCAGGGACGTATAGAACGCGCCGTTCGGGCCTGTCAGTGTCTTGGTCATAAAACCATAGACCTTATCCGCCGCCGCTTTATGTGCCGGGTCGCCCCAAACCGAATAGGCCTGGGAAAACACTGTCAGGCCGGCTTCTTGGGCGAACATCGGGTATTCGCGGAATGCGCCCGTCCAGTCGCGGGAGGGGCTGACCTGTGCGACAGCCCCTGTCTCCGCATCAATCAGCTTCATAAAGCCATCAACGGTTTTGCGCGCACGCCGCAGCATTTCAGCATCATCAGCGAAACCGCGTTCAAGTGCATAAAGGAATGTTGGGCCATCGGTGAACTTGCTGCGCCGGCCCCAGCCGCCATTTTCCTCATCCCACATCTCGTCCATGAAACCGAGAATGCGGGCGCGTTCTGCATCGCCAAGCTGTGTGGCTTTGGAGAGAGGGCGTTCCGGGCCGCCAAGACTGCCATATTGAACGGGGCTTGGGTCAACGATGATTTCTTTGATAATCGCCATGAAACGCGGCGGGGGCACATAACCGCGGAGCTTCACAATTTCCGTCCCATCCGGCCCAAATACAACAGTCGCAGGCCAGCCCCAGCGTTCATACTGCTGGGAGACGTCGGGGCGGCTATCCTGATCAACGCGAACAGTGATGTAATTTTTGGCCAGTTCAGCGCGAATATCCTTATCCCCAAACGTATTTTCGTTCATCGTGTGGCACCATGGACACCACCAGGATTGCAGCGACAGCAGGACATATTTGTTGTCCCGGCGCGCTTCCTCGAACACTGATGCGTCCCATGTGCGCCATGGGAATGTTTTATCCCGAACCGGCGCTGCCTCTGCCGCTGCCGTAAACAGAACACCAACCAATACCAAAACTGTCGCTAAAACCCGCATCACACATGTCTCCCCATATTTCAGGGAATGCTATCAGCCGCGCCGATCAACCACCTCTCACAATGCTGCGAGGGCGTGGCTATGAGGTCGTAAACACTGTCTTAATGAACAGCCCGACAAAGACAGTGCTGTGACATCAGACACAATCCAGCAGAAGTCCCCTTGTATTCCTGAACCCAAACCTGACATTCCGATACGTAACTGTGATCAAGAGCGGTTCGGGCGGGAGTTCAATAATAATGCATATGACATCAGGCCTAGCCTTAGCAGGGTTGATCTGCCTTAGCCTGACGGCAGGCTCTGCCGTGAATGCCAGGACTGTTGGCGTCGCAGCAACCGCAATGCCGGATACGCTAACAACGCCGCCATCACTCAGTGAGCGCACCCTGGTGCCTGGCCACAGCCTCGTTGTGCAAGAACGTGTGACCACAGGCGCGATGGGACCCGCTCAGCTCTTGATGCTGGACCAAAGTGCAGTGACCGTATCGGCCCAGTCTGAGCTAACGATTGACGCATTTGTCTACGACCCGAACACCCGGACGGGCCAGATGGCCATCAATCTGTCACAGGGGCTGATGCGGTATGTCGGCGGGCGCATTTCAAAGAATGGCACCGTCAATATTGAAACGCCGGTTGCAACCATGGGCGTTCGCGGCGGGATTGCCCACGTAAACGTGCTCTCGGCGACAGTCGTTGAGGTAACGCTGGTCTATGGTGAATGGATACGTGGCGAAACCAGGTCTGGCCAAAGCTTTGAACTGACGCGTGCAGGTGAATTCACCCGGATCGCGTTAGGCGAACTCCCAACGCCACCGGTGATTATCCCCACAAAGACGATCCGACAGGCCGCAACCTCACTCGGCATCGAAGGTCCAGGGACCACCGCCGAGCAGAACCGCCGTGGCCGCCTGAACCGCGGACCAGGCGACCGCAATAGCAGCGACGCTGAAACAGCCAAACTTGACGGCGGAACAGGGGACCGCCGCGACAGCAACCGCCGAAACCGCCGCTAGAACAAGCTGCAATCATGATGGCACCTCCTCCATCTGCTTGAGAGATAGCGCACCTAGCCCCTGCTTAAGTCATGCCATTTTTGATCAAATCCAAAGTATTTTCTGAAGGCCGGAGTTAGTCGAGCGCGGCGATACTTATATGCATCCGTAGTTGCATCAAAGGCCCGGCGCTCATGACAATCTTTCTGAACGATTTAGACGGCACAGACGGCTTTAGCCTGACCACGCAAGAGCCTGGCGACAGAAGCGGCTTTCATGTGGGCGGCGCAGGCGATGTAAACGGTGATGGCTTAGCAGATTTTCTTGTTGGTGCGTTCCAAGCAGATGCCGGAAACCCTGCACCAAGAGAGAATGATGCCGCAGGCGTGACCTATGTGGTGTTCGGTAAACTGCAAAACAATCAAAGAGAGTTTGACCTTCAGAGCTTGGATGGATCAGAAGGTTTCAAGATCACCGGTAGCACGGTGAACGGCATGAGCGGGGCTTCTGTCAGCAGTGCCGGCGATTTTAATGGTGATGGCCTTGATGATATTCTTATCCGTTCATTCTCTTTTGGCGAAAGTTATGTGATTTTTGGCGGGGCCAATCATGGCAACGCCAGCATCAGTGTCGACGCACTTGATGGAACAAACGGCTTTCGCTTTGAGACAGAGGAAATGAATAGACCCTCCTTCAGTAGAGGCCGGAGCCTTGGCGACATCAACAATGATGGTTTCGATGACATCATCGTAAACACGGGCTCAACCGGTTCAAGCAACTCCGCCACCGTTCTGTTCGGTTCAAACAAACCCTTCGATTCAGATTTCTCATTGACTGACCTTGATGGCTCCGATGGGTTCACCCTCGAAAGCGCGGACCAAACTGACTACTTTGGTGGCAGCGTTAGCGGGGCAGGCGACATTAATGGCGACGGTTTCAATGATATCATCGTCGGAGCCTACCGAGCTGATCCGAACGGGTTCTATAACGCTGGTGCAGCCTTCGTTATCTTTGGGAAAGAAAGCCCGTTTGAAAAAACGTTCAATGTGGCGCTGCTAGATGGTTCAGACGGGTTTCGCATCGACGGTGCCTCCTCGAGCAATAGAGTTGGCTCGGAAGTCAGCGTCGCTGGCGACATAAACGGTGATGGCTTTAGCGATATCCTGGTTACGAATTATGACTCGTTCAAAACGCCGCGTATGCATGTCATCTTGGGGCAAGAGGGAAAATTTGAACGGTCAATTAATATTGGTTCTTTGGATGGGTCTGACGGATTTTCAATCGCTACGGGACCCGTTCAAACTCGCCCACAATCAATCTCCAATGCCGGGGATGTAAATGGCGACGGCTTCGACGATGCAATCGTTATCACTCAAAATCAATATCGTGGATCTGTTGCCGTCATATTCGGAAAAGCGGAAGAATTTTCTCCAAATCTGGATGTCTTTTCTGGCCCGTTCGGCCCGATGACGGTTTTGAGATCATCGCTAACGATGGGCCTGCTAGATCGGTCAATGGCGCAGGCGACATCAACGGCGACGGGTTCGATGACCTCATTATCGGCATGTATTACGGCTATAACGCTGACCGTCAGCAAATCGGCAAAAGCTTCATTGTCTTTGGTTTCAACACCGGAGCATTTGACGAAGTTGGGTCCACCGGGAGCGATGCATTCACCGGTGATGCTGAGGGGAACACGGTAGCGCTGGGCCAAGGCGATGATGTTTTCAGCACAGGGGCTGGCGACGATTTAGTGGATGGCGGTGCTGGCGATGATCGGGGTGCCCTTGGCGATGGTGACGACACGGCGCGCGGTGGCGCTGGGAATGATCTCCTTAAGGGCGATAGCGGAAATGATGCGCTTTATGGCGAAGCCGGCAATGATCGGCTGCTGCTGGGTGCCGGCGATGACAAGGCCTTTGGCGGCGACGGCGATGATCTAATCTATGTCCGTCCAGATGAACTGAACCGTAGAGACGTTATTGACGGCGGTGATGGCCTTAGAGACACGCTGGTCTCCCTCGGCGCAGATTTCCTGAACCTCCGCGATCATGGCTTGAACTTAGATGTCGAGCAGGTTCGCCTCGCAAGCGGCCAGACTGTTGCGGTGCGCTCGAAAGACCTGACACTGATTGGCGCTAATGGCGACGAAACATTCCGCCTGCAAGCCGATGACCTCATCACAACCAATTTTCCAGGCGGTGGCTCATCAACCCATGTCGCAACTGGAAGCTACAAGGTCTTTGCAGGTGACGGCGACGACCAGATTTTCGCCAGCAACCGCGAAGATATCTTGTTCGGCCAAGATGGGGATGATGTCATTATAGGGGGTGACCGAAGTGACATGATCACCGGCGGCGCTGGCCTGGACCGCATTCGGGGCGACGAAGGCGCTGATACATTCATCTTCGAACGTGGTTTCGAGATAGATATAATTTATGACTTCGAAAACAACACAGACAAGCTGGATGTATCGGACTTTGGCTTCCGCGACTTCGCGACGAATATCGCAGCGCGCATTGACGTTGTGAACAGCAAAACCGTTGTTGATCTGGGCCCGGGCGACCGGATCATTCTGATCGGTATTGCCACGGACGATCTAGATGCCAGCGACTTCATCGTTTAGGTCAGGAGCGCGTTGCTATTAGCTAAACCGGTCAATCCGCAATGCTTCAATCGGGTATTTCGTCGCTTGATTGATCACCAAATCAGCGACGATCTCGCCAGCTGCTGGGCCAAGTTGGAAACCGTGGGCGGAATAGCCGAATGAATGCACCACGCCGGGTGCAGCACCCAGGCTAATCACCGGAATATCGTCTGGCATATAGCCTTCGATCCCGGCCCAGCGGCGCCCTACTTTGGCGTTCTCCAGAATTGGGAACAGCCGGCGCGCGGTCGCGAGGCTTCGGGCGAGGCCTTCTTCTTCCAGCGCCACATCATTCTGGTGCAGCAGGACTTGGCCCAAGCGCCCGCCGCCGATCATGACGGCACCATCCTCCATCTGCTTGAGGGATAAGGCATCGCCAAGCGCGCCGAACACTGCGTTCGCACAGGTTGGCACCGGTTCCGTCAATTGCATCATGGGCGCGCGCGGGTCCACAGGGGCTTTTTCCCCTAGCATGGTCGCAACTTTACCGCCCCAGGCACCTGCAGCATTGACCAGCGCGCCGCCAATAAAGGCACCGGCGCTGGTCAGAACGCGCCAGCTCTCACCTTCCCGCGTGATTGATGTGACAGCCGCATCTTCGACAACCAATGCGCCAAGCGCTTCCGCCCGCCGCCTAAATGCCTGTGTGGTGCGCCCCGGGTCAGCAGCGCCGTCCCCATCCACATGCAGGGCGCCGATGCAGTGTGATGCAACATTGGGTTCAAAGCTGCGGAGAGTGGGTTCATCAATCACCTCTTCATGGGTGAAACCATTGGCTTGCATTTGGGCAACACGGGCTTCGGCGCGCGCCATATCCGCGTCGTTTTCAGCAAGCTGGAGATACCGGCTTTCACGATAGCCGCAATCATCGTCCACCAGCGCTTTGATATCATGCCAATATTCAGCCGCACGGATGGCAATCGGCACTTCCGCCAAGTCACGCCCAAGCCGCCTGACGCCGCCCGCACTCATGCCTGACGCATGGCGAGCAACGTGGTCTTTCTCCAGCACCGTGACCGAAAGCCCACGCATCGCCAGATGTAGCGCCGCAGAACAGCCATGGAGGCCGCCACCGATAATCACAACGTCAGAAGTCTTGCTCATTGGAATCGCTCAATACTGTAGGGAAATAAAGTTGGAGAAAGGTGGGAGACATGCCTTTTGCTGCGGATCGCGTCAGGCGGCAGCGAACGCAGGCAGGACATCGGTTCCGAACCGTTCCATCGCCGAAACTGTCTGCCCATGCGCCATATCGCCGAATGTGGTTTGCAGAACCACATGGCCAACACCTGCATCCCGCAATTCCTCAATCTGCCCCTTCACGCGCTGTGGCCCACCGCAAATGGAGCCGGACTGCACAGCGTCAGTGATGGCACTTTCTTCATCCGCACTGGGATCAACCCACGGCGACAGCACGGCAGGATCAACCACGAAGTCATCCGGGTTCAATTCCTGGCGAATGTGGATCATATGACGACGCGCGTGGCGAAGCGCATCTGCCAATTCATCCTCCGCCTGGGCATCGCTTTCCGCGACATAGAGATTGCGCCAAATGCCCGACTGCTGCAGCAATGCAGACTGCTTTTCAGCGCCAATGCCGCCCGCATCCATACCTTCCCGATACAAATCCCACCGTTCCCGGATACGGGAGACAGGCAGGCGTGCGGTTAGGATAGGCAGGCCCTGGCGTCCGGCGTCACTAAATGAAGGCGGGGAAATGACGCTCCGCCAAATCGGTGGGCCAGAAATCTGCACGGGCTTTGGGCGAAGCGCTGGGACGGACAGATCGTAATAATCGCCCTTAAAGCTGAACGGCTCACCAGCAAAACAGCGCTCAAGGATCGTCTGCGCTTCCGCCGCCCGCGCCCGGCTGTCATCACTGCGCAAGCCGTGGCCGACAAATTCGTATTCGTTGAATACGGTGCCTTTGCCGACACCAACATCAATCCGCCCGTTGCTCAGATTATCCAACAGGGCCAACTGCGTCGCCAGGCGCACGGGGTGATGAAACGGTAATTGCACCACGGCGAACCCAATCCGCAGTTTGGAAGTTTGCATGGCGACGGCGGCGGCAAAGGTCAATGCATCATTGTAGACGCTCTCACCAGTGAAATAATGCTCTGTCAGCCAAACACCATCGAACCCGAGTTGTTCCGCCAGCCGCGCCAGCTCCAACTGATCCTGGATCGCCTGCCAATCCGATTCCGGCCCCGGCGACGCCGCCAGCGTCAAATAACTGAACCGCATGCCTATCTCCCCTATCGATTCGCACCATCTTGGAATAGCAACGAGCGACAGTCGATGCTAACCCGCACCAAATCACTCTCCGCAGTTGCCCTACGAACTCTATGGCAGCGTCAACCGAAGCCTAGAACCTCGCGTCTGTTTTTCATGAAAATCAGCGGGATAAACGGGATTAGGACAGTCAAGCCGATGAACAAAAAGCCATCCTGAAACCCTAAAGCATTGGCTTGCGCGATAATCATCCTGTTCAAGTGGTCTATCGCCATTGCGTCGCGCTCAAATACGGAAGCGCCCGCTTCTGACAACATGCCGCCGACGCCACGAAGAAGTTCCACTGCCGCCTCATTCGCAAAATTCTGGGTGGCACCAAGATTGCTTGCATGGAACTGTATGCGTTGTTCCAACAGCACAACATAGCAGCCAATCCCATTGGCACCGCCGAATACAGCCGCAAAATTCGTGAGGCCAGCACCACGTGGCATTTGAAGCGGCTGCAACCCCAGAAGCGGCGTCGTCATCATTGGCGGGGTCACGATCGCGGAGCCAATGCGGCTGATGACCAGCATGAATGCGATGTACCAGAAGATCGTATTCGTATCGGCGGTCGCTAAGGCAAAACTGCTGATCGCCGTTACAATCAACCCGACGGTCAATAGCGTCCTGGCGGGCAGAACATCTGTCAGCCGCCCGGTATATGGCATGAGCGCGCCAGCAATAATGCTACCTGGTAGCAAGAGCGCGCCCGCATTGATTGGCGGCAGATTCTGAACCACTTGGCCAAAAACCGGGAAGGCGTAAATGACCGCAAGTGTGGCAAAGCCATAGAAGAATATGAAAACAAAGCCCGCTGCATAGGTGCGGTTTTTGAACAAGCTAAGGTCAATCAGCGTCACGCCAACCCGGCGTTGCGACCAGATAAATAGCACCAGTCCCGTGAGTACACCCACAAGCAACATCAAAATCCGATCCGAAGACCAGCCCCAGCGCTGACCATTCCCTAATATCGTGAACCAGCAGAATACGATTGCGACAACCAGCACGAAGCCCAGCCAATCAAACCGGGGCGGACTAACCTGGCGCGGCAATGCGGGCAAAAAGAAGAAACCCAACCCAGCCGCCAGCAACGTGAATGGGATTGGTGCGAGGAAGATCAGCCGCCATTGGAATGTCTCTATAATGAGCCCGCC
>Ga0181597_10004162_pt1 | contig 14510 bp, 16 predicted proteins | sample 041ome_5_FD_148647 | JGI IMG/M metagenome (GOLD analysis project Ga0181597, IMG submission 148647) | Coastal salt marsh microbial communities from the Groves Creek Marsh, Skidaway Island, Georgia - 041403US metaG (spades assembly) | ecosystem: Environmental > Aquatic > Marine > Intertidal zone... | reverse complement strand
CGGATTATGATACCAACCGCGCCTGGAAGACCAGGAGAGGCAATGGTCGGGCTGGAAGATGATATTGATTTGGATGCTATCGAAATCCAAGAGGGAGAGAGCCTTGAAGATATCAAAGCTAAATTGAAGCCGAAAAAAGCATCAATTTCACCTGAGATGCTAGATACAGCAAACTCTTATGATGATAAGGTTGCTATCATCAGAATGATTGTTGGTGAGGAATCTGGCCGGGTTGCGAATGTATTTAAGAGTATGATGAATGCTGATAATTAGCCATAATAATAAACCATTGAAGACCATTAAGCAGATAATACCAAAGATATTGTCAACGGAAATGTGAGAGAGAAAAAATGGCCGAGCCACAGAATAAATCAGATGATAACCCTAAATCAGTATATGAATCATTAAATGGTATCCAGAAATCAGCTATTTTGATGATGCTGCTTGGCGAGGAAGAAGCAGCTGAAATCATCAAGAATCTGGGGCCAAAAGAGGTTCAATCCTTGGGTGCTGCTATGTATTCTGTTCAAGGGTTAGGCCAAGACACTGTTAATGAAGTTCTTGATGAATTTTTATATATTATCAAACAACAAACCAGTCTTGGACTTGGCGCTGGCAACTATATAAAAAATGTACTCAATAGAGCCATTGGTGAAGAACGCGCCCAGTCTGTTTTAAGCAGAATTTCACCATCAGACGCACAAAAGCCTATTGAGATATTGGATTGGATGGATGGCCCTTCGATTGCTGATCTAATTCTAGACGAGCATCCGCAAATCATCGCTTTAATTATCTCCTATCTTGATTCAGCACTAGGTGCAGACGTTCTAAACTTATTACCTGAAGAAATGCAGGCCGATGTTATTGCGCGAATAGCCAATCTTGACACTGTGGGCCCTGATGCATTGGCTGAGCTTGAAGATGTGATGCAGAAGAAATTTAAAGCGAATACGTCACTTCGTGCGACACAGGTCGGCGGTATTAAAGCGGCTGCGGCTATCATGAACTTTACCAACCAAGAGCAAGAGAGTAAAATCATGAAATCGCTGGGCAAGGATGATAAGCATCTGGTTATCGCCATTCAAGAAAGCATGTTTGTATTTGATAATTTACTGATGTCTGATGATAAGTCTCTTCAAATGCTACTTCGCAACGTTGAAACAGATGATCTTATTTTGTCGCTTAAAGGGGCAGACGATGTTCTTCAAGAAAAACTTTTCTCATGTATGTCGTCACGTGCAGCAGCTAATATTGTTGATGAGATGGAAGCACTTGGACCTGTTCGATTAAGTGAAGTTCAAGAAGCTCAAAAACGTATTATTAATGTTGCAAGGCGTATGTCAGATGAAGGCTCTATCGTTCTAGCTGGTCGCGGTGGTGATGATTATGTCTAATAAAAAAGGCCTATCTGGATTATATTAATTGGAAAATCGAAATGGCTAGTGAACAAATAACCTATGCGCACGAACAGGCTGGATTGCCAAATGCGCTGGAAGATACTGAAATCGCGCGGCTCATGAAGCTTGTTGGCGAATCAGGATACAAAAAATCAGAAGATGCACCAACTCGCCAGAAAGAAGCGTTTAAGCCAAGAACACTTGTTGAAATAGCAATGGAAGCACAGCAAAAACGAGAAGAAGCAGAAAAGCTGGCAAAAGAAAAAGCGATTAAAACAGAAACTATTATCGATAAGGGCGATATTAAAACCCAAGAAGACGGAACTGCCCGAGATAAACTAAATACGGATAATTTGAGTGTCGATAGCCTGAATACGGATAGCATGAATAAGGACGGCACTTTCCCTCAAGCTGATACAGATACCTCAGCAACGGCGCCAGTAGAACAGCTTAATTCATCTGATAAGCTACATGCCCCTGATGAGGCTTCATCCAGCCGAGAAGAGGTGCCAGAATTAACAGATTCAAAAAATGGCGAATTTGATGAAACCTTTGCAACCGAAAACACCCAAGATGGTTTGGCTGAGCGCACGGTAACACAGAACGAGCTTTCTAAGGCTATTGAGAATGCCACAATTCGTTATGATGAGGGGTATCGTGCTGGCATGGAGGCTGGAAAAAATGAAATGAAGAACGCATTAGAGCAAAAATTCTTTGAGCAACAAAACACGTTTGATGTGCTCATAACCAGCCTTACCAAAATGAGCTTTTCGGAAACAAAAGAATTAGAAATAGATATTCAAGCTGCTATTTTATCGCTTGCGAGCGAGCGGGCAGGTGTTGCCATTCAAGATATGCCAGAGAACTTCTTGGCCAGAATAAAGCACCTTATGAGCCGTGTCGGCAACAGTGTGGATAGTCCTATAATCAAGTTAAATAAAGACGATCTTATACATATTACGAAAGCAAAAGAACAATCTGAAACCTTATCAAAAATGCGTTTTATTGAAGAATCGAGTTTAAACCATGGTGATATTTCCATTAGTCTGGCTGGCATTGAAATAGAAGACATTTTGGAAAACCGAATGCCTATCACGCTGTTAGATTCAGATGCACCCATAAATATTGAACAGCCTAACTCAGAGCCAATAGCTGAGGTCTCAGATTCATCTGAAACGCTCACTACAATGACAAAAGGGGATAACGCCCCACATGAAATAGCAGAAAACGCGACATCAGCGCTTGAAGCTAACCTTGAATATAGTAAGGCGTTAGAGCCTGAAACTGATGTTGAAAAACAAGATACTGGCGATAAAAGCACCGATATAGATAATAAAGAAGAGCTATCATGATTTCGGTAAAAGAAAGACTTACACGCAGTATCAGCTCAATGGCTTTAGATAAGCCTATATCCATTTCAGGAAAGGTAAGCAAATATGATGGTCAAATGGTGGAATGTGATGGCTTTCCAGCAACCATCGGCTCATTATGTAAGATTGAAACAGAAACAGATATGCCTGCAACAGCAGAGATAATTGGATTTCATGGAGGGCAAAATTTATTAAGCTTGCATGATTTTGGAGCACGCATCAGTGTTGGTGCTAGGGTAGTTGTTGTTGATGATGGCTACATGATACCTGTCGGTGAGGGATTGCTAGGTCGGGTCACCGATGCTCTTGGCGCACCATTGGACGAGATGCCCCTTCCCACACTTAAGAGCAAATGGCCTCTTCTTGGCAAGGAATTAAATCCGCTTGCCAAGAATCCAGTAGATACGCCTCTGGATGTTGGCGTGCGTGCAATTAATAGTCTTCTTACTGTCGGCAGAGGACAGCGAATTGGTATTATTGCTGGTTCTGGTGTGGGCAAATCAGTTTTGCTTGGAATGATGAGCAGATACACAGAAGCAGATATTGTTGTTGTTGGAATGATAGGAGAGCGTGGCAGAGAAGTTGGCAGCTTTGTGAATACCATTCTTACAGGTGATGCCAAAAAAAGAACCACTGTTGTTGCTGTGCCAGCAGACCGATCCCCGCTATTGCGGATAAGAGGCGCGGAGAGAGCAACAGCCATTGCCGAATATTTCCGGGATCAGGGCAAACACGTTCTTCTTATTATGGACTCACTTACAAGAGTTGCACATGCACGCCGTGAGATTGGTCTTGCACTTGGCGAGCAACCAACATCAAAGGGCTATCCGCCATCAGTGGTATCTATGATTCCTCGTCTGATTGAAAGAACAGGAAGTGGCGTTAAAAATCAAGGTACCATAACAGCCATTTATACAGTGCTAGCAGATGGAGATGATGCCAATGATCCTGTTGTTGATACGGCGCGTGCTATTTTGGATGGTCATATTCTTTTATCCAGAAAGCAAACACAAATGGGTATTTACCCTGCGATAGACGTGCCTATGTCGGTAAGTCGTGTAATGACAGAAATTACAGATGAGAATTTACAGAAAAGCGCGCAGAAATTTCGCCGGCTTGTCTCTATCTATATGGAAAACCGTGATTTGATTTTAATGGGCGGCTATACATCTGGGCAAGATTTAGAATTAGATGAGGCAGTTGCGATTTGGCCTCGATTAATGGCTCACATCCAACAGGTTGAAACAGAAAAAGCAGATTTTACGACAAGCAAAGATGCCCTAAATAACCTTATGAAATAAAATTTTAGATACCGCAACATACCCATGAAACAAAAATCAGTATATGAGCGTTATACGCTAAAGCAAAAAATTGATGTCTCAAAAAGAGCTGAGACAATGCGCACACTCAACTCTGAGCTAAAAAAATCACAGGAACTCGCAAAGCAATTAACTGAAATTGCCAAGCAAACTGAAATCAAACCAGGAGAGACAAACGCAATGTCTCTGCGCTCTTCATCTTGGTATAGCACAATTGTTCAAGAGCAGTTGGAGACATCCGAAAACCGAAATAAGTTTTTGCAGCAGGAAGTAGATGATAACCGTAAAATACTTGCTAAAGCGGTGCATCGTAAAAATAAATCTGAAGAAGCATGGCATCGATATGAAGCAGTAGAACAAGCCAATAAAGAAGATAAATTTGAGCAAGATCTACTTGGCCGAAAACGAAATATCAGCAAATTTGGAAACTAGCAGTCCTATCTTCAAGGCACTCAGCGATCACATTATAGTGTATTAAATAATTGGCATTTTTTTTGCATCTGTCACGGATAGTTTCAATTCCAGCACAAAGATTCCAGAGTTAAGATTATAGTATGACACACGTTACCAGCGGCACAAATGCCAGCCTTTCATCTTCCCATACCACAAAGCAGACAGATACTGCTGACAATCAAACTGAAACCTTGTTTGATAGTTTGTTTTCAATTGTAAGTGAGCTCGATTCACAAGCAGTAGGACTAATAACAAGCAAATTGTCCCAAGCAGGCTCGATTGAGTCTGAACTTAACTCAGATACTGAAAATTTTGCCTTATTTACTGATACCCCTATCAGCAATATAGACAACCTTTTTAAGAAAGGGGATGCCACCGAAAATCCAATTAATGACCCGCTTATAGAGCATCTAAACTCACTTCTCGATAATGGACATCTACATAACAGAGATACCGTAACAGCTTCGCTAGAGCAGGGTTTTTCTGACGAGCCCGCAAACAAGATAGACACTTTTAATGCGCTTGCCGCCAATTCTGAAAAGATTAGCGAACTTCCAATTCAAAATAACCAGCGTTTTTCTAATCCCCACCTTCCCTACTTAAACGCTAATGCAAACCAGCAACACGCAGTTATTACAGCCCGCAATACAGCCAGCAATACAGCCAGCAATACACATAATATGCAAGGTAGTGATAAACTCTTACATGTGGTGAAACTAATTGAACAAGCTATTTTATCAAGAAAAGCAGCTCAGCCTGCATCGCAAACGACCGCTGAGATGAAATCCTCTCCCAAATTGACCGAAATCAGCGCATTGGATGAAGCTATAGAGGTTGCAAGTGAACTTAAAAATATGCAGAAGGGAAAAATCAGTTTAGATATAATAGCTACCCCCAAAAAAACGGAAATAGCTGACTTATCTAAAGATACGCCCAATAATAAAGATATCTTAAATGTCCCGGAAATTAAAAATGCCGCTATCAATCAGGCATCGCTAGGCCCGCCAAGTATCAAGAACAGCATGCCGGAAATTAGTGCCCAAACTTCAACAAGGCTGGTAGAGCTAAGCCAGCAATTCAATAATAATTCGGCAGGTCAAACGCATACTCAGATTATAGGCACTGATATACATTCAGGCGGTGATGGCGGACAAGATAGCAGCGAGCATCAACAACCATCCCAGCCCCTTCGAACAACATCGCCCCTTTCTGCTATTCAAAAACTTGATATGGCTGATAAAGCTTGGAGGGAAGCATTAGTAAGACAGGTTGAATTGCAATTGAAAGAAGGTGGCAAAACACTTAATCTGTCCCTAAATCCTAAACAATTAGGTAAAATGACCGTTTCAATCAATATGGTCGGTGATGATACCTCTATACAAATATCAACAGAAACCTCTGCCGCGGCAACGTTGTTATTAGAATCAGAGAGCAAACTGGCTCAGATGATGCAGGATATTGGTTTGAGGTTAAATCTGCTGCAAGCAGGCTTATCAGGCAAAAATGATAAAGATTCAAGTCAGGATGACCGCAGTGATACTGCAAGCAAATCAGACAGGGGTTCATCTGATGATGAAACAGAAATAAATAAAACAAATTTAAATAAATTAGATAAATCAATTTTAAATATAGTTGCATGATCTTATAATAAGCTAAAGGAATGCGAAATGGCCGAAGAAGAAGTAGAAGAAAAGAAATCCAAAGGTGGTTTGATCAAAATCATTCTGTTCGCCTTAGGCGGCATTATGCTTGTTGTGATGGGCCTTGGAGTTGGTTATTTCGTATTCGGAAGTAGTCAGCCAGATCCATCTGAAGAAATCGAAACTATCATCGAGAGAAAAATGGAAGAGGCTGAGGCTGCAAAGTCAGCGGCTGATAACTCATCCCCTCAGAAAGTTTCAAAAGAAACCCCTGAACAAGAGAATTTTATTACTATCTATTACGAATTTCCAGGAACCTTTACGACGAACTTAAGGGGTTCACGGAAAATGCTTCAGATAGGCATCGGTGTTTCAACACAATATGACGATACGGTTATGATGAATGTGGAAGCGCATGAGTTAGCACTACGTTCTACTGTTTTAGGTGTTTTGAGCGAGTTTGGTGAGGAAGATGTTCAAGGCACAAACGGCAAAGCAGCCCTTGCGTCTGCGCTCAAAGAAGGCATAAATAGTAAATTAATATTATTGGAAAATTTTGGCGGTGTGGAAGAAGTACTATTCACCTCCTTCGTCATTAATTAAACTTAGCTTTATCAGGAGCATAAAACGTGGCATCCACCCGTAAATTAAGCACCGAAGAGGTCAATGCGCTTATTGAAGGGCTCGATGGCGACGAAGAAGAGACAACAAGCTTTGTAGGGGCTGATGATACAAATGTAAGAGCGTTTGCATTTGGGTCTGATGATCTATCCTTAATGGGGGATTATTACGCGCTCCGCATGATTAATGAGAGGTTTGCTCGATTTGCAAGAAGTATTTTCCTGCCGATGCTCAGACTTCAACCTCGTATTTCCTCATTTCCGCCAGAGGTGAAGTCGTTTGACGAGTATGCTGCAAATATTGATGGTTTCATGAGTATGAATATAAGCCGTATGGAAGAATTGCGCGGCAATATGATGATGGTTATTGACCCAACATTTATATCTATTCTCACAAATGCTTATTATGGCGGCAAAATTGAGGCTCTAAAAAGCAGACGCTCTGAATTCACAACCACAGAAGATAGGCTTATCGAATTAATTACAAAAGGGCTTAATGAAGTTCTTCAAGATGCCTGGAATGATTTAACACCAACCACTATTTCATATCAAAGCAGAGAAATTAACCCTCAATTTGCATCATTTGTCGATGGCTCAGATCTGGTTATTATTTGCTCATTTGTTGTACAGCTTCCAAATATCGATGCCGCCTCTTTTGATATCATCTACCCGCTACAAATCCTGAAGCCAATCGCATCACAGCTCCGCTCTCGTGTGCAATCAGATATATCAGAAGATAATGAAACATGGCGAGAGAGAATTGAAAAAGCAGTTCTTGAAATTCCGCTTAAAGTAAAAGCAAAACTAAGTGAGCCAAAACTTCCGATGAAATCATTAATGAACCTAAAACAAGGAGATGTCTTCCCAATTCAAATCGGTGAAGGTGTTGAAATATTGATGGATGATGAATTATTATTCAGAGGCGAAATAGGCGAAGTAAGCGGTCAGGCTGCTATTAGTTTAACCTCTCGAATAACCAAAATTTAGCGTAAATTATAGCTGGCAGGTTCAGCTAGTCTTAAGAAAGAACAGAAAGGGCAATCAAATGTCTGATGAAACCGAAACTAAAAACGAAGAAAATGTAGGTTATGATAATTTGCGTATTCTGGAAAATATCGAGGTAAATCTGACAGTTGAAGTTGGTAGCGCCGAGCTTAAGATCCGCGATCTATTGAGATTAAATGAAGGTTCCGTTATTGAACTTGATAGGCTAGCAGGAGACCCGCTAGATATTCTGGCCAATGGCACTATGATAGCAAAAGGCGAAGTTGTTATGGTTGGAGAGAGATTTGGTATTCGCTTCTCCGAAATCGTATCCCCGGAAAAAAGGGTCGAAAGTCTGTAGCTTCCCATACATCACACACCTGAAAAAACAGTCAATATAATGACATCAATATTCCTCTAAGATATGAATTAGAGAAATGTATATCTTAATATCGTTTAAATACAATAGTTTAAATATATTAAAAAAATTGCTTCGGAAAATGGCACGTGTTTTGCCTTTGTTAGACATCTTATTTGATTAAGGGTGTTTCAAAGTCATGGTTGCCATCAATCCATTTAGTTATGAACAGGTTTCTATAATATTTTTATTCCTATCTATTCTGATAGGTGTCTTGCTTTTTGTGCGCAATAATAAAGGCAAGTTAAAACTCAAACTGCAACCTGAAAAATCCATTTCTATTCTAGAAGACACTGCCATCTCCCAAACCGAGCGGCTTCGCTTGGTTAAGGTTGGAGATGAAACTTTTTTAATGTCTTGCGTTAAAGGGCAGCCCCCCCAACTCATTAGGCTAGACCCAGAAAATACTGCTGTCAAACACGCAGAACAGCAAATAGCTGAAAACCAGAGAATATCAAAATCTTCTCGTATCAGGTCACCCTTTGGTAACAGAACAGAGCAATCACAAAAAGCGAATGTGAATAGCCAAATGGGCGAGAAAACCAAGCCAGCCCAAAATGAATCAATATTTGATGCCATAAAACAAGCGCGCGATAAAAACCCCTTACTAGGATTAGATAAATGAATTTATCATCGTTGACGAAATTAGGAACGGTTTCTATGAATGTTAACCTGCCTTGCGCCAGAATATTGGGGGTGCTGGCCGCGTTTCTATTTTGTTTCAGTCTATTTGGCAGCACTGCTGCATTTGCTCAAACAGCTTTAGAGACAGGATTATCAGGTCTGCCTGCGCTAAATGTAATTAATGGGGATGGTGGCTCTGGCACCACATATTCTTTATCATTGCAAATTCTAGCTCTTATGACCGCGTTAACTATTCTGCCCTCTCTCGTATTAGGTATGACCTCTTTTACCAGAGTTATTATTGTTTTATCTATTCTAAGACAAGCAATGGGAACACAGCAAACACCCCCCAATCAGGTTCTTATCGCAATAGCGTTATTTTTAACTTTCTTCATAATGGCGCCCACATTTGAGACACTTTATGATGATGCCATTACACCCTATTTAGAGGGGCAGATGACAGCAGATACAGCCATAGTTGATGGAACAAATGTTATGAAAAGGTTCCTAGTTCAAAATACCAGAATTACAGATTTGAATATGTTCTCTGATATGGTGGGGATTTCCAATTATGAAACGCCAGAGGATGTACCTCTGTCCGTATTATTGCCGGCATTTATTACATCAGAGCTAAAAACAGCATTCCAAATTGGCTTCCTTCTTTTCTTGCCTTTTCTTGTGATCGATATGGTTATTGCCTCTATATTGATGTCTCTTGGTATGATGATGTTAAGCCCGATGCTGGTGGCTATGCCGTTCAAATTATTGTTATTTGTCTTAGTAGATGGCTGGGCGATGACAGTTGGCTCACTTGTTGCCACCTATTCTATCGGAGCATAAAAATGACAAGTGCGAATCTATTTGACCAAAATGTTGAGTTTTTGCGAATTGCCTTCTGGCAGATTATTATCGCAGCAGGACCATTGCTGGCAATTGGCCTTACTGTTGGACTTGTAATTGGCATTATACAAGCGGCTACCTCAATAAATGAGATGACCCTAAGTTTTGTTCCAAAGCTTGTTATTGTGATGATTTCATTTGGTCTTTTATCTAACTTTATCTTAACCCAGCTATCTGATTATTTTGGGTTTATTTTCGATCAAATCGCAAATATTAGTTAGTCTGATATGCTTCCGCTCGCTGCCCAATCAATGACAGGACTGCCAGGACTTGAATTGCAAGGACTTATCACCCTTATGTTGCAGTTTTTTGTAGCCATGTTACGAATTGGTGCATTTTTGATCTCATCTCCATTGCTAGGTGCAAGATGGGTCCCCTTGCAAGTCAGATTGACAATGAGTGTTATGCTAACACTTGTTATCTGGCAATATACTACCCCTGTTAGTGTGGAGGTGCTGACTTCATATCAGGCCATATTAATTGTATTCTCAGAAATTAGTATTGGGCTATGCGCAGGTCTTATTTTAACAATTTGGTTTTCTGCTGTTTTGCTTGCAGGTGAGAAAGTTGCAGCCTCCTCTGGATTGAGTTTTGCAGCACAAATGGATCCCTCTACTGGCGGTCAAACACCTGTAGTTAGCCAAATTTTTTATCTGTTTATGTTAGTGTTATTTACAAGCACAGATGGCCATTTAGTAGCCATCCATACATTGCTAGATTCCTATAGAATTTTGCCCATAGGTCTAATTCCGTCATTCGAACTTTTTATTTCATCTGGTATCCAAGCGGCAGGCACAATGTTTTATGCAGCTTCGATAATCATGCTCCCCTTTACCGTCATTTTATTATTAATAAATGTCAGTATCGGAATAATTACCCGCTCTGCCCCATCCTTGAATTTATTCTCAATAGGTTTTCCAATAACCCTTATTGGCATTTTCTTTGTTTTATATTTCTCAACCACTTCGCTTGCAATTTCGGTAAGCAGTTTAACAGATTCGAGTTTAATAAATTTTCAAGATATAATGAAGGGTTTGATTAATGGCTGAAGAATCCCAAGACGGTCAGGAAAAAACCGAAGACCCCTCCCAACGGAAAATCGATAAATCCAAAGAAGATGGCCAGATACTGCAATCCAAAGAAATGTTTGTATTTACCTCCGTCGCAATGGGCATGCTTATTTTTCTATTTATTCCAGAGTTCGCAGTTCCAGGTATGAAGGAATGGGGAAAGCTATTCCAAGTAGAGAGCAAAGAGCAGCTTTCTAGCCTTGCTCTTACTCGTTTATATCAGGTTTTCCAGATTATCATCATCATTGCATTATTTATTGGGATTCCATTGATGATAGTAAGCCTGTTAACACAATTAGCCGTTGGCGGAATAAATTTTGCGCCAAAAGCTGCTGCATTTAAAGGTAGTAAAATTAATCCTATAAAGGGATTTAAACGGATTTTTTCTGTAAAAGGTTTAGTGGAGCTCGGAAAATCAGTTTTAAAAGTAGTGCTCCTAGTTGGACTAGCAGCACTTATCATTTACTTAATGCTGCCTCAATTATTGCAGATCTCACATGGCTCTTTGAAAAGCGCATTGGAAGTTATGTATTACGCCTTTCCGTTTCTGATAGGAGCATTGCTAACCGCTTTAGCTATAATCGCTGCTATTGATTATTTCTGGCAACGACATGTTCATGTTCAGCAATTAAAAATGACAAAGCAAGAACTCAAGGATGAAAATAAACAAACAGAAGGTTCCCCAGAGGTAAAAGCTAAAATTCGTCGCATGCAAATGGAAAAATCACGCGAATCTGGCAAGCAAAGAGAAGCCCTTGACAACGTATCCAGCGCCACCGCTGTTATCACAAACCCTACTCACTTTGCAGTTGCTTTGAAATATAATCCAGGCGAGGTAGGCGCACCAACTATTCTTGCAATGGGTCAGGGAATTATTGCGCAACAAATTATTGAGCGCGCAAATGAGCATAAAGTTACAGTCTTTCGCAGCCCGTTACTTGCAAGGGCATTATATTTTACAGGCGAGATTGGTCAGGAAATATCTGATAGACTCTACAATGCAGTTGCGGTTGCGCTTGCCTATATTTACAGAATTGATCAAGGGGAACCTGTTGAAGAACCAGACATTAACATTCCTGATGAATTAACGTTTGATGAATTTGGCAATGTGAAGTCATAAATATTAGTTATAATAATATAAGAAATAATCAGATTTAGGTTAGAGGCATTATGGCACGTAATCCGAAAAGTATTGGCGAGATGATCTCCACCCTCACCTTTTTTGGCGTGGCGGCGGCGTGTGTAATTCAGGCCATCGAATTTCACGAGGCAGAACTTCTGTTTAGAAGTTATGTAAGCACTTTTGCTGGATTTTTATGTCTGTCAGGCGGATTACGATTTTTTATCGCTGACATGATAAAAATTGTTAAGAAAAGAGTTCGCAAATGAGTTCCTCAAAAAATACACGAGAGCCAACCTCAATGGGCAGCGAACATGTGAATTGTTACCGGTGCGAATATTTATATATCACACATGAGAAAAATAGGCGTTACGGGTGCAGAAAATTCGGCTTTAAGGGGCCTTATTTTCCCTCCGTTACGGTGTTTGCCACAACTGGCACGAAATGTGCTTATTTTAAACTGAAAAAGCGGCTTCAAGATAGCAAGTCGTTGTCAAACTAATCCAGGGGTTGAAAATGAGTACGGATTATAATGCAGTTCAAGAAAGCATCAAAATTGCCCTTGATGCAGCCGATGCGGCAACAGATGTTACTGCTGAGTATAATAAGATTAGACGTGACCATAAGAAGTTGGAGGATTCCATGAAACAATCCCAGCGATTTATTTCCATCATTTTTGCAAGTTCCGTAGCGGCTGCTGTCGCCGCATTAGTATTTGCTGGATTAATATATTTTCGCACCTTGTCAGAACTATCCACGATGACGACAACGAGCAGAGAAGCCCTTATCGTATTCGCTGAGAATGTTGATAATATGAATAGCTCACTTGAACGTCTTGAAGTTTCTCTTGAAACCCAGACCGAGCTTGTCTCTTTAAATAAAACATTAATTAATGAGTTAAGCTCGCTTAAACAGACTATCGCGGACTCTAATACGACAATGGCTGCTAAACTAGATATGACTGCAAACGCACTCACAAAGAGCAACGGTTCTCTTGCAGAATCGCTCACCAAAGCAATTGCAAACGAATTAAATAGTCAAAATCGCAAAATGTTTGGGCAATTACAGAAAATTGAGAGCCTGACCATTGACTCAACATCTCAATTATCGGCCCGTATGGCAAGTGACCAAACACTATCCAAAGTAGCGGGAAACCAGCAAGCGCTTGCCAAGCGACTAGATGGTCTTACAAAACAAAACCAACAAATATTGCAACAGATAGAAACAAGTGACAACAAAATCACCTTTCCATAACCTAACGCTATAAGTCTCGATTGATTGGATTCTAACTGATGGTATTAGCAGATGAGACACCTTATGAAGAGCAACCTGTAAATCAGAAATTTTCTTCCCCAATGAGCGACGATAAAACAAGCCCAAAAGTCGGCGATAGTTTTATTTGCCTTAAAGAAGTTCGTTCTGTTTCACGCGCAAAAGCGCTTCGATTAAAAATTGGTGATGTTATTGTTGGTATCGAAGGCAACGCCTTTAATGGTTCTATTGAAGAATTTCTTGATATTTGTGATGAAATTGATGAACAAATTGGCGCCCTGCTTACGATTTGGAGAGAAGGCACTGTCTTTAACCTCATAATTTACGGGCCTCTTGGATGTGTGTTCGAATTCACCCCAGACGATATAACGATGAAACTTCACGAATTGCTCCCTGACATAGAGATGGGAGAGATTGGAGAATATGTTACATTTGAGCTTCTTCGAAATATTAAGAGCGAGTGCGATGTATTTGATACCAGAGTATCTCAGCTAGGGGTTTTTCTGCCTCCAATTTGGCTTATTCAACAAAGATTGTGGGAGCCTTTGATAGCTACGCTCGCGATATATGCTGTTACTTTTTCAGTCCACTGGGCTTTGTTTGTAATCGCCGCCATCTTATTAGCACTTTATTTTCGCAAAGCTCAGCTTGTATTGCTTCGCAGTTTCAGCTTACATAAAGAAAAACAAATCTGGATGGTTATTGCTGCCAAATCTATGTTTGATGTCCAAAAAATCGCCCGATTATTTGATGATAAAATTACATTCAGACCAGATTTAATTGGCCCGCCCCCACCACCTGAGATAGACCCCGCTAAGAAGAGAAAAAAGAAAAAACGGAAATCCGCAATTCCTGGGATGTAGGATACGCCCTGACTTTCATTGGTAATTATATGTTTTATCTGTTGGTGGGCCCGGCAGGACTCGAACCTGCAACAACACGGTTATGAGCCGTGGGTTCTAACCAATTGAACTACAGGCCCAGAACAGATAATTTTAATGCTCCAGAAAACTTCTTAATTTTCTAGAACGCGAAGGGTGTTTAAGCTTTCTGAGCGCTTTCGCCTCAATCTGCCTAATTCTTTCTCTGGTAACAGAGAATTGTTGTCCAACCTCCTCTAGCGTATGGTCTGTATTCATACCAATGCCGAAGCGCATGCGCAAGACACGTTCTTCTCGAGGGGTCAAACTTGCCAAAACTCGGGTAGTAGTCTCTCTCAAATTGGAATGGATGGCAGCTTCTAACGGCTGGATAGCATTTTTATCTTCAATGAAATCACCTAATTGACTGTCATCTTCATCTCCAATAGGCGTTTCAAGACTA
>Ga0181597_10004161_pt1 | contig 14512 bp, 18 predicted proteins | sample 041ome_5_FD_148647 | JGI IMG/M metagenome (GOLD analysis project Ga0181597, IMG submission 148647) | Coastal salt marsh microbial communities from the Groves Creek Marsh, Skidaway Island, Georgia - 041403US metaG (spades assembly) | ecosystem: Environmental > Aquatic > Marine > Intertidal zone... | reverse complement strand
TCACCCCTGAACCCAGAAGGCCGCGCTTAGCGGCTAAAGTAAAGGTAGCGACGCAGCAGGCTCGCATCGCGTCGACTAAGGCTCCCCGGCCACAACCGTAGGACTGTTGGCCGCCCATTCTTCTCAACACTTTCGAACCGAAGAATTATCAAAAATTCGCCACAGCGCACAAGACTCGGCACTGCCTTCTCAACAATGCCGGCTACTCCACCTAGGCCCCCTGCGCCTTGCTGAGTGATGAGTAGCGACTTCGTGCGAGTTATAATTAAGCGCCTTATGCGCGAGGGATGGCGTGAGGAACAGCGGTGGAATGAGACCGCTAAACTTAGGATTATGCCCAGCGCGAAAGGCATTTTTACAATAAAGGTTAGCGGCAAGTCGAACACCGCGTAGAGAAAAACCGCGTGAGCAAACAAGATGGCAAGGGGGATAAAGGGCGAGAGCCGGACATCCACTGCGAACATCTACGCTCCCTTTGGGTCGCTCTTCTGAATATGTGCGTAGATGGCCGACCCAGCAACTAATGCTTGCCGACAAAGACGCTCTTTACCTCAGTACCTCAGTCTAGGTGCTAGCCACCTTGTGCGCGAGGATTTGGTCAATCATTGGATGGAAGCGGGCCTCGCTGGGCTCTGCTCGCTTCATGAGCCATGCCCATAAATCCTGATCTTCCTCAGCCAAAAAGTCACGATAAAGCAATTTATCTTCGAGGCTTAAGGTCTCGAAAGCTTCGCGAGCAAAGGGCACGAGCAACAGATCGAGTTCGAGCATGCCACGCCTGCTGTGCCAAAATATTTTGGAGGGGTGAAGGTCGTATGATTCAGTCATCAGTTCCTCTGCATGGGCAGCGTGGTATGGGCGCGCAGGATAACGCTTGGTAAAAACCAAAGCCAGACAAAAGCCTAACCAAAGTCAGATTCTAAAAATGTGTCGGCGAGCATAGTGTCGTCGGCCAAGTTGCTGCTAGAACAGCCGCACCTGAAATAACGTAACCGGTATAGATAAACATGAGCCGCGCGAATGTGTAAAATGTGGTTGTGTTCGTCTATACCGACACACTTTTGTCTCGACCTATCAACGCTCAAAGCCAGAGAAGCCGATCACCAATGACAGGTTCAACACAGCTTATCCAATTCGAATTCATCCGCGTATCGGGCCCCGACGCACGTACCTTCTTGCAAGGCCAAGTAACCTGCGACACAACGAAAATAACGCCAACGCAGAGCGTGTTAGGCGCGCTTTGCAACCTCAAAGGCCGCGTAATCGCAGATTTCAGAGCAGCGCAATGGGGTGAAGACATTCTCTTACGAGTTGGCGCAGGCCTCGCGGACCCCGTGCTGGCCGTGCTTAAAAAGTACGCAGTTTTCTCTAAACTGACACTAAGCAAGGAAGCGGAGTTTGGGGCCCTAGGCTTTCTTGTTACTAGCGAACCAGAAGGCACCAGCCTGCCCTCTGCCCCCCATGCGGTGATAAGCCTCAGCGAAGACGTTCTCGCTATCGACTCTGGCTGCGGTGAAGCGGGGACACGGTGTATCGAACTGTGGGGGAGCAAGACATCGATACAAAGCGATGCGGCGCTTTTGGCCACATCAATTTCGACCGAATCGGATAAGGCGATACCTGTGGCGACGGTCGCTGTTGCAAGACAAGACGAATGGATACGACTCGAAATCCTCAGTGGGGTGATTCATATCACCCCTACCCTAAGCGAAGAATACACTCCTGCTCAGCTAAACTATGATATTTCGGGCGTCGTTGATTTCAAAAAAGGCTGTTACACAGGCCAAGAAATAGTTGCTCGCATGTTCTACCGCAGCACGCCGAAAAAGCGACTTTATCCGCTCAGCGCCGACATGCAACTTGCTCCCGACGCCGAGGTAGCAGATTCGGCAAGCGAGGAGATGATTAAGCCTCTTATAGTTGCAGGCAATGCATTGCTCGCGCAGCTTGATATAGATCCTGCGTCGCGCAAGATAACGCTCGCGGGCGACCCTAGTACCGAGTTCACAGTCGAAGAGCCCGCCTATTTCGCGAAATGAAAGTCCGCAGGTCCCCTGCGGCGGACGAGCAGGATCACGTCTTGCTCCCTCCCCGTTACATTGGGCACGTCCCACGAATGCTCTGCGCGGCCTGGGATTTTCACATAACCACCTACCGCCAGTTTAAGTGCCTCTCCGTTTAGTTGGAGCGTGACCTCACCCTGCAGGACAGTGGCAAATTCATCGAACGAATGCCAGTGCAAATCGAAATACGAACCTGCTGGAAATAACGCGTAGTAACTGATCCCGGCTGTCGATTCGTCTGTCTCAATCAGTTGCGTCCGCACGCCGACTGGGTACCCACCGCCACCCCCGGGTTTGCCCCACTTAATTGACTCGAGTGAGAAGTTGACTGTCTCGGCTGCGGCGGAATAAGAAAACAACAGAAACAAGGTAAGGATGAAGTGGGTAATTTTTACGCTCATGATCGTTCTCTACTGATTGCCTTAAAACACAGTGGGCTCACTTACTTACGCAACCTATTGATTAAAAGACAAATTTGACTTGCAAACAACGAAAAGAGAGCTGTACTGACACACTAGGCGTATAGAATAGTGGATTCTGAAATTAAATTAAAACAACCTGAGCAGCAATAGAATGAAGCTAATTGTTACCTTTGACAGCGCTATAAGAACCCTCTCCGTTCGTATTGGCATTGGTCTCATCGTCGCTTCGCTGATCTTGTTTACATCATGTATCGTCGGACTATTCGAGTTTTCAGTCTTCGACTTTGCTGGTCATTCTGGAATTCGAACACTAGCCGCACTGGCCGTTCTAGGTTGCGTCACATCAGCCATCGCATCAATGGAAGATTAAAGAGAAAAATTATGTTTAAGCAATCAGACCTATTTATATTACTAGCAGTGACCATTTCTTTCGCGGTATCTGGATTTTTATGGTTTTCTGGTCAGACAGACGAGGGACTGTTCACCGCAGTCTGGGTTCCGTCCATACTCTGCTTCGGCATCTACTTTAAACTTATGGCGTCGCAAGGGAGAGGAAGATGAGTACATCATTGATTCTGGGCGTTGCCGTGGTCGTTTTTTCCTTGATGCTTGTAGGGCTTATCCTCACAGCAAGAGAAGCGTCGAAATGGGATGACCCTGCCACGTTTAAAGGCAAAGACGAGCAGAAATAACGAACCGATTATTTCCGTAGTTAACCGAGGTCTTTGCGAAGACTCCGGTTAGCTGGCTTGTCTAACAGAGATACTCTCTTTCAATATTGAGCGATGTTCCGCTGAAAAACTCGCCAGTAATACCATTTCGCCACTACCTGCTCACTACCATCTTCAGCGATTGTTGTTGTAATCGCATCCCTGCCTAATACCTCTGCGAGTTCCACAGGATCATGAACCAGTGCTGCTGTCATCTCGTAAATCTTGCCGTCGATTTTTAGTCGAATCCGAGGGTCATTCTCTACGTTCGTCCACCACTGTTTGTAGTCAGGGAAATCGCGCGCTAGCCTGGCATCTCTGGCACTGCCGCCGATATACATTTTGTCACCACGAGGCGTCGGCAATATGGTGACTGAGTAAGGAATGCCATACCACGTTTGGGTTTCTAACATGATGGTATTGCCGCGTTCTGGGTGCGCCACATCTAAAACCCAATCCCAATTGTCAATCGGCTCTTTTACAACCTCACCAGAAAGCCACAACCCAGGCAATGTCATTCTGCCGCGCTCGTTGTATTCCTGCGTTGTGTAATCCATATACTCGGGGTCGAGTCCGGTAACACGCAAAGTGAGCAGAGCACCTAGCAAAAAAAAGCTAAGAATCAAAAGTGGTTTTGCTATTTTCTTCATAGAAATTAAACACACCTATTCTAATTATGACCTTAGATCTCGAAAGATTCGCGTGCCTAAGCATTATTACTGTTGCCGCACAGATACTGGATATTAAGAGACTTTACTGACTTTATCAGCGTCAGCTGATGCTTTTTATACTTCTGAGCGAGTCCACTAGAAGCCGTAGGGCTCTATCCGTAAACGTTGCCATATTGCCTTCTCGGTTATCCGAATTTGTTCTAATAGTCACTGCGGCGTCAATAGGGCCAGACAACGCGATCACGCTAATGCCTATTGCATCACTGTAAGGTGTGCCACCCGGGCCTGCCACCCCTAATTCTGCGATACCCCATGTCGTTTCCAACTTAGCTCGGGCAGCTATCGCAAACTCAAGGGCCATTTCTTCTGTTAAGGGGCTGAGTTGCCTTGTACGCTCTCTGTTTAAATCTAGGAGTGCGAGACGTGATTTGGCGGTATAAATCACGGCACCTCCCTTAAAATAACGAGAAGCGCCAGGTACAGAAAGTAAGCTTGCCGATATCATCCCCCCAGTAGAAGACTCTGCTACCGATATAGAGTGGCTAAGATCGCACAGTAGCTTTGCGGCGCTTTGGGCATGTGGAGAAAAATGAAACATAGACATCGCCTTCGGAGAAAGGTTAAGAACAATATCTTGTTCATCGGATGAAAAATACACAAGCGCAAATTTTATGGCTGTTTGCTCACTTCGAACTAAGAGCCAAAGCGATAAAAGATAACCACAAGGTTTCGGTGGATCAAGCCACAGTAAACTAACTACGGTTTATCGCTCGGGTTTTAACATCAGTGGGTTAAGAGTACTTTGATTCAATCATTCAATTACAAAGGAAGCGCGCCTCGGACATATGCGTATAGTGTATCCTTAACTTGGTTTATCAAGTCGCTCTAGACGGAGTTATCAATATAAGCGCTTTCAATGAAAAAGAGTGCTTCCTGTTACTGATCTATAGCCTCTTTATAATCTCTTTAACTGTTTGAGTCGAAAACTATGGACGCCCGAACCCTGCACCTCCTGACAGCCCCTCCTTTCGCGCTGCTTGTCTCTCTCGCGACACCCAACAGTGTGGCTTTCTTCATCCAGTCGATCGTAAGCATGACCGAGGTCTGGATTATTGGCAGCCTAGGCACCGCGTCGCTTGCCGCCATTGCACTCGCCTTTCCACTGTTAATGCTCATGCAAACCCTGCCAGGCGGCGCGCTTGGCGGTTCGGTCGCGTCGTCCATCGCGCGCGCTCTTGGCGCTGGAAATCATGAGCGGGCTGAACGACTGATTTGGCATGCCCTTGCGATCGCAGCAATTGGCGCAGCTCTCATCCTCTTACTATTTATTTTTTTGGGCGAAGGCTTATTCCGCTTCCTTGGCGGTTCGGACACAGTACTCGACCAAGCCACAAGCTATGGATGGATCCTTTGCTCAGGTGGCTTGTTCTTATGGTTAATCGGTGTGCTCACCGCGGTGTTTCGCGGCATGGGCGATATGCGATTTCCTGCAATGATGATGGTAATAAACGCTGTTATTCAAGTTCCCGTGTCTATCTGTCTCGTCGTTGGCGCCTTTGGCCTGCCTCAGCTTGGCGTCTCGGGCGCGGCGGTGTCTGCTGTTTTAGTGAGCGCGCTGATTAGTTTCATCATGCTTTTACGCCTGGGCTTCGGCAACACACTCATCAAACTTCGTCTGCATACACGTCTCTTCTCACCCGACCTCTTCGCAGACATCATGCGTGTCGCAGCACCCGCCTCTCTCTCACCACTGCTCACGGTATCGACTATTGTCAGCCTCACGGCAATAGTCGGCGGCTTCGGTGAGAGTGCACTTGCAGGATACGGCATTGGCTCACGTATCGAATTTTTGATGATTCCACTTATCTTTGGGCTCGGTGCAGCGATGACGTCATTGGTAGGCATGAGCATTGGTGCTGGCGATCAGGCGCGTGCAGAACGTATAGGATGGATCGGGAGTTTTTCGGCAGCTGCGCTCGCAGGATCGGTAGGAATAATTCTCGCTGCAACGGGCAACTTGTGGATTCCAGTCTTTACACAAGACCCCGCAATACATGCCGCTGCGCTGAGCTACATACGTATAGTCGGTCCGTGTTTCATATTTATGGGTCTAGGCTTCTCACTCTATTTTGCCTCACAGGGAGCGGGGGCAATGCTGTGGCCTGTCGCAGCGACTGTCACACGAATATTCGTAGCTGTCGGGGGAGCGTTGGTGTTAACACGCACTTTCGACTTTGGATTAGACGGCGTCTATTTTGCGGCGGCTCTCGCGATGGCTTTTTATGGAATCGTGATAGCAACTTCGCTGAAACTCGGCGCTTGGAGGAAATAAAAGGCTTTCTTATTTACTCAGCGCACGTGCTGGAATAATCAACAGCGCAGGGAATACGCTATTCTTGTGCGGTCTAAAAGTGTTATCTATGTCTTCGGTATAGAGTGTCACCTATGTGTCCGATACGGACCGCGCAAAATATGGTGCCCCGGAGAGGCAACAACCTAACAAAAACACTGGCCCGTAGGGCATATAAACAGGCGCTTCCAAGGTGAATTCATTATCAATTCCGTAACTTTTTCCGTAACCCTTGCGAAGCAGGCTATCAGAATTCGCTTAACAAGCAAGGGCGGCTTCATAATAAGGGCGGGGGTCTTTGGATAGCGTTGGAGATTGTTGTTGTAGCGGCGCAGATACTTAATAGGCTTGATTTATTAATATCTTGCGAAAAGGCGATGGTTAACACAACATTACGCTTCGCAAGTCCGCTAGAGCTATCTTAAGATAAATGGCGGTCTACTCTAGATTTAATAGGGACTAGGTTATGGCGTTCAAAGTATCCAAGCTGAGTACTCTGCTCGTCATTCTAACGATGCAGTCAACGTCGTTCGCTCAAAGCACGGTAAATGAAGAAGCAAGAAAGGTATATGCCGCGGCCGGCATGTCAGGACTCAGAAAAAGCATTGCTTTCGACGCGCCAATAGGTGATTTACTCTCCAGAACCGGAACCCATCGCGTTGCTGCCCTGTCAAATTCAAGCCAAAAAGGCTCTCAAAGTTATTCTTCGTCGACGAACCTCGGTCAGTTCAACTCAATATTTAATATCACGAATCAAGGTGACACTTCATACTTTGTCAAAACAACAGCTAGGCATGTGGATTTTGAAGAGCCTGATCTTTTGCAAGCAAGCTCAAAGCGACTTGATGTCGGCGTGATTGGTATGCAGCTATCAAAGTCAAACCTATTGCGTTACTTAGGAGTCAGCTACATATCAGAAGAGAATATAGGCAGACCGCAATTTATAGATGCTTATCGCATAGGAGACGGTAGTGGTTTTAGACTAGAAGGGGGAGCTCAATTAAACAACAAGTGGGCATTCTCTTTTAGATCAGACTATCTAAATTGGGGTGGCGATAATGTGGCGAACATTCCTGCCCTGCCTGTGCCTGTCTCAAACTCTGTTGATCAAGTAAGAAAGTATCATAACGTTGACTTAATACGAGCCATGCCGTCACTGGGTGGAGTTGGACAGTGGAGAAGCGGCATACATTTTCTAGATAGTAGCTACGGAGAGCAATTAAATAATCTAGGCCGACGCGTGGAAGAGCCATTTGGCAATCAAGAAAAGATAGGTACGCTGAGAACGGGTTTTAACCAAACATGGCCGTTCCAAGGCTTAAGCAAGACAACATTTTTCATAGAAGGACATGTTGATTACGAATTCACCAACAATATGACTACTTCATTCGACGACAAGACAACTTTAGCCTTTAAGATTGGTGCAACATGGACTCCTACACCGATACATAGAGTCCAACTCGAATGGCAGGAATTCCATGGAACTCGAAACGTTCGCTCAAGAAGTGGGCTGGCAATAGTTATTCTTTTTGATGGTTTATAGAGTTCAAGACAACATCAATCAAGTCCAAACTAATCTACCACCACACATTTTAGCTACCAAGGGCGGCTTCATAACAAGGGCGGGGGTCTGTTTAGGACTCTGCAGATTGTTACCGTACCTGCGCAAACATTTAATAGGCTGATTTCAACTGACTGCTGTCGAATTGATCCAGTCAATTGCGGGCTACTCATTGCTGTTTACTTAGAACTACAAGTAGAGTTAACTTTTAGTTTGAGCAAACCGCCTGAATGGGAAGATGCTATGACTACACATACCGGAGGCTGCCTGTGTGGCGCTATATCCTACGAACTAGAGCAGGATGCTGTAGTCACTGCAATGCATTGCCATTGCTTAGACTGTCAGAAGTCGACAGGCTCAGGCAAGGCGACAATCATAGCCATTCCTGAATCTAGCCTGACGGTCGAAGGAACGCTTAAATACTATTCAGTTGTGGGCACTGATGGGGCAACAGTGAATAGAGGGTTCTGCGAAAACTGCGGTTCGCCGGTCATTAGCGCTGTAGTTGGTGTTGAAGGATGGGAAGCTATCAAGCTGATTAAAGCAGGGAGTCTTGATGACTCATCATGGGTGACGGTAAACGCTAATATTTGGAAATCTTCGGCAAGGCACTGGGATGCTGTGAGAGAAGAGCTACCAACTTTTGAACACAACTATCAAAATTAGCAGTTAGCAGATAAAGTAAACAATAGAATCTCGGGAGAAGTAGTCAATGAAAAAAAGCATAAGAAAAGTGTTAATACTCGTTAGTGGATTTTGCATGATTCTAACGGAGGCTGTTAACGCTGCTGAAGTATCTTACATAAGTGATGTCATCTATGGGCGTAAAGATGGTATGGCGCTAACTTACGATGTTTTACAGCCAGAGAATGCTAACGGAGCAGCAATAGTCTTTATGATGAGTGGCGGATGGTATTCCTCATGGGGCGCGCCAGAAACTAGAGCAACCCAATTTGCCGATATGTTGGAAGCAGGTTTTACAATGATTCCTGTCTATCACGGAAGTGCCCCGCTGTATAAAGTACCCGACGCATATTCGGATGTCGATATGGCCGTAAGGCACATCAAGGCAAATGCCGAAACCTATCAAATAGATAGCAATCGAATTGGTTTAACCGGAGGAAGTGCTGGCGGTCATCTGTCTCTCATGGTTGGTCTAAATTCAGACAGCGGAAAGGCTGACGCGCGCAATACGATAATGCAGCAAGATAATAAGGTAGCTACGATAGTGGCGTATTTCCCGCCAGTAGATTTCAGATCGGACCAAGCAGAGGCACAGGGAATAATTAATGAAGTCGAGCAAGACGAATTAATGCAACGATTTCCGGCTCTGGATTATGACGAAGCGATGATTCCGATGATGTCGCCAATCACGCATGTTGATAGCAACGATCCACCGGTATTGCTGATCCACGGAGATGCTGATCCATTAGTGCATGTGACACATTCGCATGCAATGTTGGCAACGCTCAAGAAGTTTGACGTGCCGTCGGAGCTGATTGTTATAAGTGGCGGGAAACACGGTTTCGGTGGTGAGAACGCTAAGATTGCGAACGCAGCGCGACTCGCGTGGTTTGAAAGGCATCTAAACCAATAGGCTTAGTGATGCACTGACTTGAAACAGTGGGATAAAGATTCTCCAGTTCACTCAGCGCTGTCTCGCGTGACTGCTACGGCGCTGAGTGTTCATGCTAATGCTAAAGCACCCGCGGAGTCTGTTAAGCCTTTAACGTCTTCTTACTTTCACGGTAACGTCAATTTTAACTTCGAAGAAGCTATTTCTCTTCACGGTCATGTAAACGGTTTAACCAAGTGCGGTCTTCATGACACTCCCACGGTCTGTTTTGGACTCTGCAGATTGTTGTTGCAGGGGTGCAGACATTTAATAGGCTGATTTAAGAATAGCCTCTGAAATCTTTCGCGGTTTCTGTGCTTGACAATTACTTTACTTAAATCTAACTTGCGAAACATACGTTATATTTGCTACTAAAAGTTAGTTTTTACAAACAAGGGCTCATTCCATGAATTTTATAGATTCAGTGTCTTTTATTTTCATCCTTCTACCGATTATCGCAGCAATAGTAAGTGGAGGGATTAGCATCCACGGTGTGCATCTAGTACGGCACATTATTGCCCAAGTAAGCGTTATAGGCATGTTGATAGGACTTGTCATCATGCTTGGGAACATGAGCGACCCTGATTCATTAGGTCCGGCTTTCGCTGTAATGCTATTAGTCCTGTTATACGGAACTATCGTTTATGGTCTATCTTCGGCATTACTGAGCGCTAAACCCGATGCCCCTGTCAGCAGCCATCCTCCGTACAGAAGGGCCATAGCTTGCGCAGTATTTCTAGTTGCTCTAGCGTGGGCTATCGGAAATAATCTGTTTGCATTTGTCGACATGCCGAGCATTATTTTACTAACAGGAAGTCTGACAATTCTTTATGCAATTCTGAAAGCGACTAAGAGCGAAACCATCTCCGAGGCACTCGCGCACTACCTCCCTTACGTAGGTTTAATCGGCTTTCTCATGGGCGTGATTGGTGTGCTAGGTAATGTGTCTGATCCAAAGGCGATAGGGCCTGCACTGGCGTTCGCTTGTCTGTCACTGCTCTACTCGAATATCGCTTCAGTCTTAATTAAACTCGCAAAACCAACTGTCATAGAGAATAAGGATCCGCTGAATCTCGGTTATTTAACGAGTGTGATTGTAGGAATATCGATCTCATTTTCTTTTTTGCTCTTTTCATTCGCATAGCTTCAAACAGATACGGTTTAACCAAGGGTGGCTTCATACCAAGGGCGGGGGTCTGTTTAGGACTCTGCAGATTATTACCGTACCTGCAGAGATACTTCTTAGACTGATTTGAATTTTGAAAAAGATAAGTGGTCGCTCTATCTAGCCTCACAGGAATCCCTTAGGTGCAGTCTGCGAGCCTAAGTTCCGCTGACTAAATTAATTCAGATCAACCTAAACGCGCCATTTATCAAGATGAACCTGAATAAGCTCTATAAGAGTTCCATCTGGATCGATACAAACCGCAATTTCTGCCATGCCATCTTTTGCAGTCATGGGTGGGCTAATGAAGTCGACACCAAGGTCTATTAGCCTTTTGTAATCTGCCTCTAAATTCACAGTCGCGAGGCACATACGTACTAAGCCCAAATTAGTGTTATTTAATGGAGTTGAAGGAGGCATGTCATTGAGCTGCGTCAAATCTAATTTCGGATAGCCATTATCTAGCTGCATGATACACGCTCGACCGCGGGTTTCTCGGGGCAACCCTAAAGCGGTACTGCTACCCTCATCAATTGAATTAGATTTTGTCTCCGCTGTTAAACCAATGTAGGGAATAGAAGGTATGTAAACGCCAAAACCTAGCTTCTCATAGAAATTAATAGAGGCATCAAGGTCGCTGACATTGATGTTTATATGACCCCACCTCAGTCTGGCCGAAGGCTCATCTGACGCTGCATCACTATTGCTCTGCGCGGTAACAGTAGACTGAGCTAGAAACGGACCGGCTGCTAACAACTGCATTAATTTTCGACGTAGATTCATAATTAGTTGACCTTAGTTAGAGAATTTTGACCATAGCACTAACTTACTAGAAAAATCAGAATAGTCCGCCTTAACCCTAGACCTAGCCACTCCGCCACCAGTGTTAGCATGTTCAAACCATGCTCGCAGCATAGCCTCCTTTGCCCAGTTTGCGTTGTCTTGCATGACTGCTACAGCGCTGAGTGTACATGCTAGTGCTAAAGCACCTGCAGAGTCTCTTAAGCTCGCAGCAACATCAAGTGTAACTCCCAAGAAGCTATGTCTCTGCACGGTCATGTATACGGTTTAACCAAGGGCGGTTTCCTGCTTCTGTAAGCACAACTTATTTCCCTGCTAGTTTGTCAAACACGGCGAGAGTTTTCCAATTAACTCCAGCATCTTTTGCATCGGTTCTTATGGTTTCATACGTATAAGGGAAAAGAGCTTTTTTTCGAGTATGGAAGAAATAAACAATAAACCCCCATAAATTAAGAGATACACAAAGTACTAAAATTTCAGGTCTTATTAAATTCCAAAAAAAGATGAACATAACAATTTGAAGCGTGGTTTCTGGTTTAGTTAGAAACAGAACATTAAAGCCAAGTCTGCCTGGAAGTATCGTCATCCAAAGCAACATCATAATTAATGCTAGACTAACAAAAATTAATTCAAGTTCAAATCTCGTTACTGCTCCCTCTAAAATGCCATTCAATGCTATAAAACCCAATAAAAAACACACTGAAGCATGCATTTTATGGCTAACAGTCTCTTTCATAAATAAGAAGCTATTAGATTTACCATTCTTTATGACCCAGGGCTTAGCGTCGGCAAATGAATCAAATATTTCATATAAGCCAATACCCATATAGATTAAAAACTCTATCCATAAGACTATTTTAAGGGTTAAGGTTAATTCTAATAGTTCAGTTGCATTCATGCCTTAAGTTCCCCTGAGAAGCTCTAAATGTAAACATTCGCAGTAACAGCAAAGCGAAGCAAGGTTATTGCTGTTAGTAGTTTGATTATTCGCAATCCTAATAGTCAGCGTCAATGCACTTTTTTGCTATTTTTTGAGCCTGAGTTTGTTGATCAGGGACTAGCCTACTCGCGAGATTAGCTGTGCTCAAAACTCATTATCTAAACTATCGTCAATTTTCCTCTGACCCAAAGTTGATCGCTCAAGCTGAGCTGTTAGCGACTCAGTATCGTGCAGCAAATCAGCAACTGAGGAAAAACAGCCGTGACTTCGAAGTAGCCTTTAACGTTATCCTAACCAATGTTGAGGTGTATCAAGCCTACGATGGTTGGTGTCTGCAGATTCCAACTGACAACAATTTATTCTCTGGAAAGGATAAGCGCAATGCCACATACACTACAGAAATACGTGATGCGCTGAAGTGGCTCATTTCAGAAGGCTGCTTAGAGAAAGCAGCAGGGCTAACGCGGCCAAAGAAGGACGGGAGTGACGAGCGCCACTGGCTACCCTTCGCCTACAAGCTATCATCAAAATGGTTAGCAGAAATTGCTACATCTCCTCTGTCAGACCCAAGCCTGATACACAGAAACCCTCTAGTGGAGTATTGGCTGCTCCGTGACACTGAGTACGTCAGAGGTAAGAAGAAGAAATTTGCTATCAAGCCTACTGATGGGCAACTGGAGCTACACAGTACGGTGTTGGAAGCTACAAATCAGACATTGTCAGCCTATGAAGACTTCATGGCTACTGTAGCTACATCGATAGGCTCCACTCCTGTTCATCCCTCGCAGTTGTCTCTAACACGCATCTTCAGCAAAGGCTCGTTTGATCTTGGTGGTCGTCTCTTTGCACCAATACAGAACTACACTAAGCAGACTAGGAAGTACTTCTACCTCAGTGGTGAACCAACAATAGAAATAGACTACAGCAGCATCCACCCATATATGCTCTATCACGCAAAAGGCCTAGAGTTTAGCGGTGATGACCCTTACGCCATAGAAGGTTTTGACAGAGATGCTGTGAAGGTAGCTTTTAACGTAATGCTGAATAAAGAAGCTTTTAGAGCTGACAAGTCTGTAGCAAAGACTATTCGCAAGGTAGTGGACTGTGACATTGATACTGCAGAGGCTCTAGAGGCGGCCATACAGGACCTACACAGCCCTATAGCCCATCACTTCAACACAGGCATTGGTTTAACGCTGCAGCGCAGAGACAGCGACATAGCCCTGCTAGTGATTAACACATTCGTTAACGAATTAAATAGACCCATCATCTGCGTACACGATAGCTTCATAGTCTCTGTAAGAGACACAGAGTCATTGATATTGGCAATGAACGATAGCTACACAGCAGTACACAATAATGAGCTGAATATGAAAGGTATTAAGGGTACGTGTTTGGAGTTCAGTGACGCTCTGAAGACAGCAATAGAGCTATGCTTTGAACAAGACACAGAGACTCTAACAGACGGCTATTGGGATACGTTGTTAGCAGCTGAAGAAGTACAAGAGTGTGACAAGGTCGATGTTGAGGAAGAAGTAGAAGAGCTTTAGCGTGCTTAGCCTCTATAGACCCTACTGTTGTAAGACAACTAAGGGCAACCGCCACGCACCACTAAAGCCCATCACAATAACTTATTATCGCGAGCACCAAGGCCGTAAAATTCACTAGACTTTTATACTTTTATGAACAGTGGCTTTTCTTGAGCCAACAGAGGTCCTACAGCCTTCGCTCTAAATACAATGCACCGGAGAGCCATTTGCTTCTAGCCTCGCCCGTGGGCTTCTTACTTGACCATACAGCTGCAGAAGATGATCTGACAATTGTTTCTCAAAATACTCTTACGAGTTTTGAAAGATACACCTCTGCTAGTTGATCACAAGTCAGCCCCTGATCATCGCTATTAATTTCCTCACAAGTAACATTAGCGAAAGATGCTTGTGGGTTTATCAGATCGCTTAATTGAAGCTCAAAACTTAGCAACACATCATCCTCATCATCTTCAGAGTCTGTTTCCACAACAGTTTCTAAGTTAAAAATAGCTAAATCGTCACTGATGCTCGCGGTGTATGCACCTATCCAGGCTCTATCATCATCATCGCCGTTCTCAAAAATTAGTATTACAGCTATACCATCGCTATCAAACAGGAGCATGTCTGCTCCCCATTGCGTGGTGTAGATCGCTTTAAGCGCGCCATTAGCCTTAATGACAGGCAA
>Ga0181597_10004159_pt1 | contig 14515 bp, 16 predicted proteins | sample 041ome_5_FD_148647 | JGI IMG/M metagenome (GOLD analysis project Ga0181597, IMG submission 148647) | Coastal salt marsh microbial communities from the Groves Creek Marsh, Skidaway Island, Georgia - 041403US metaG (spades assembly) | ecosystem: Environmental > Aquatic > Marine > Intertidal zone... | reverse complement strand
AACAATAAAAACACCGCCACCAACAAGCGTAAACCCTGGCTGGTAATAATGATCGCCGGCGGGATCAATGATAGTAATGTCGAGATCAGATTTTCGTTTAAGCAGGCTGGTCGCTACAGAAATCCCTGCACTTCCGCCACCCACGATCACCACCTGTTTTACTGAATCCTGAGACGCCATCGTTATCTCCTTTTATATATTATTTTTAAAAATTATTCGGGCCAGCAACCTTTTCAGTCCATCTATCGGTTGCGAACGTCGGATGCGGCCTGCGGCCTTATCCGACCTACAATGTTTATCCGCAAACTATGCCCACCTTTTTCCTTTATCCTTTATCTTTTTTCCCGCTTGCCTCTTGTAACTTGTAACTTGCGACTATTTTGTTATTTAAAAGCATTCACCGGAATCTTCAGATACACCATACCGTTATTTTCTGCCGGCGGATAATGCCCGGCGCGCATATTGATCTGCAATGATGGCAGAATCAGGTGCGGCATGGCCAGTGTCGCATCACGGCTTTGGCGCATTTCCACAAACTGGCTTTCGGTGATCCCGCTATGAACATGAATATTAGCGCTTTTTTCATCCCCCACGGAGGTTTCGTAGGCAATATCCCTGCCCTCAGGATAGTCATGGCACATAAAAAGACGGGTTTCATACGGTAGGGAAAGGACTTTAGTGATTGAATGGAACAGCGTGCTGGCATCGCCACCCGGAAAATCTGCTCTTGCCGTACCAACGTCTGGCATAAACAGAGTATCACCAACAAATGCCGCATCACCAATGACATGGGTCATGCAGGCCGGGGTATGACCTGGCGTATGCATAACATAAGCCGTCATAGATCCAATCTGGTAGCTATCACCATCGCTAAACAGCTTGTCAAATTGCGAGCCATCGCATTTGAACTCATCACCGGTGTTAAAAATACCGGCAAATACTTTCTGAACCACGGTGACGTTTTTACCAATACCGACTTTGCCACCCAGTTTTTGCTTGATATAGGGAGCAGCAGATAAATGGTCTGCATGTACATGGGTCTCAATTATCCATTCAAGGCTGAGATCATGTTCACGAATCCAGGCAATTATTTCATCTGCCCCTTCATAGCTGATGGTTCCGGAGGCGTATTCCAGGTTGGTAACTGAATCCACTACTGCACAGGAAGACGAGTCCGGATCCTTGACCACATAGGAAAAGGTTTCCGTTTCCTTATCAAAGAACGCTTTTACTTCCGGCTTGATCTTCATATCCGGGACAAAGGGCTGCTGGGGTGTCATTTTTCTTCCTCTCACGTTTTGGAAAAGTGCACAGACATCCACCAACTCTCTATGTACTGTCAAACAGAGCCTGGTGAAAATCTTTTCAAGATTACTGTGCTAAATCTTTGCAGTTTTCATGCCACTAGCGTGCCTACCTCTAAAACTTCATATCTAATTGTTTTTATTAATTTTATTAACGATACTCTATGATCAGTGGAAACTACAAGGACGCCAGAAATGACAAATTTGCCATTATTGGCAGAATAATTTGTCAATTTCGACAAATCTCTTTCTATTAACACACCCCCTCTATACCAGGCGATGGCATAACGAGAAGTACTGTTGGATTTTCCCCAGTAGAAAAAAATGACTGACTTTTATATGATGATCCCAGAAATGTTCTACATGGCACTTTCTTCAAGAGTCAAATCCGAATAAATCACTAAACACCGAATCTATTGATAACAACGAATTCTTTTTAAAATTCTGCTCAACGCTACAGCACTTATACTATGGAAAGTTTAATTCAGGATGCTAAACAGCTAATCTTTGGCTATGGTGAAAAAGTTGCACAGCAAAAACTGGATGAAATGATGGAGAGTCTTTGCGAAGACGCCACCATTAGCATGCCAAATACCTTGCCGCTTGAGGGCAAAGCTGCAATCAGGGAATTTTACGAAACAAATTTCAGTAAAGGTAACTATCACTTCAAACTGGAGTTCACCGATGAAAAAGAAGTGGCAGAGCTGATATTCATTAACGGGCTAATGGATAAGAATTTTACTTCTGCAGAAGAACGAAGCAATACAAGTTATGATTTTTCCTTCATTCTTAAAAAGGAAAATGATGTCCTGAAAATTTTTCAGATGCGCCTTGTATGAACGCTTGTCGAGCTGGAAACGCTCACATACCCAGATAAGCTTGCCTGATACGATCATCATTCTGTAACTCGGCAGGATTACCACTCAAAATTATTCTCCCCGCTTCCAGCACATAGGCGCGGCTGGCAAAGTGCAGTGCTTCTGCCACGCGCTGTTCCACCAGGATGATGCTCAACCTGGTGGTCTTGTGTATTTCAATCAGGCGCTCAAAAATTTCATCGGCTATTGTCGGTGCCAAGCCCATTGAAGGCTCATCAAGCATCAAAATATCCGGGTTTGCTGCCAGCCCACGCCCAATGGCCAGCATCTGCTGCTCTCCCCCCGACAAGGTACCCGCCAGTTGCTGCTGCCTTTCGCCCAGCACAGGAAACCAGCTCACTATTTTTTCAAAGGTCTGCCTGAATTCAACCCCGGTTTTATCCACATAGGCACCCAACTCAAGATTTTCCAGCACACTCATGCTCGGAAATACCTGGCGCCCCTCAGGCACATGGGCCAGCCCCAGGTGTGCGCGTCTGGAGGCCTCTACCTCAAGCAGGTTGCTGCCCTTGTAAAAGATGGAGCCTGATGCAGGTGTGACGATGCCGGAAATGGTTTTAAACAGGGTGGACTTCCCTGCCCCATTGGGGCCAATCACTGAAATGAATTCTCCAGCTGATAACGAGATATTAATGTCGTGCAAGACCTTGGGCCCACCGTAACCGGCGCTGATATTGGCAAGTTCCAGCAGAGTCGATTCAGGCATTTTCCAACCATTTTTTGCCGAGATAGGCTTCAATTACTGCGGGGTTTTTGACGATTTCCTCAGGGCTTCCCTGAGCCAGCAAGGCGCCGTGATCAAGCACCACAAAGCGATCCACCAGCTGCACCATGGCCTGCATGCTATGTTCAATAATGACAATAGTAATACCCAGTGCCCTGACCTTTTGCAGCACCACCAGCATTTCCTGCATGGCTTCGGGATCAAGCCCGGCAAGAATTTCATCCACCAGTATCAGACTGGGCTTTGAGGCCAGTGCCCTGGCCAGTTCCATCAGGCGTAATTCCTTGTTGGTAAGGTTGGCGCCCGGTAAATCACACTGCTGCTCCAGGCCCACCAGAGCAATAGCCGCAGAAGCTATCTGCCCGGCGGCTTGCCGACTTGAGGTATGTACATAAGCGCCGACAATAACGTTATCCAGCACCGAAAGATGGGTAAAGGGTTTGGCTACCTGGAAGGTACGGGCAATGCCCATGGCACAGATACGATTGGGGCGTAGATTCAACAGCGCTTTATTCTGAAAGTGTATGCTGCCCTTATCCGGTTTAACAAACCCATTGAGCAGATTGAACAGCGTGGTTTTTCCGGCCCCGTTAGGACCAATAATACCCAGCAGCTCCCCCTGCCTGACCTTGAAAGATAAAGCATCGGTTGCCTGCAAACCGCCATAGGCTTTGGAAAGATCCGAGACTTCCAGAATGGTCTCGTTCCTATCATCATGAGTAACCGCCAAAAGCGATTCATCCGCGCTGAAATCTGCGACACTGGCACTGGAACCCAGCATGCGAAACTGCCCTGGTCTGAGCAGTGAACGCACCTTCCACAGAATGCCTTCCGGGGCGAAAAGAATTACCGCAATAATTGCCACACCATAAATCACGCCCTGAATGCCGGGAAAATCAGCCGCATAGCGGGCATAGAGAATTTCACTGAGCGGCACCAGGATAATGGCACCAAGCACCGGTCCCCACAGCGTTCCTACGCCACCGAACATGGCAAAAATAAGGGCCTGGGCAGACACCAGCATGCCAAATACCGCTAACGGTGTGACCACCAGTAAAACCACCGCATAAAAACCGCCGGCAGCACCGGCCAGTGCCGCGCTGATGGTAATGGCCACCAGCTTCCAGTAAAGCGTATTAATACCCACTGCCTCTGCGGCGTCTTCATCCAGCTTGATAGCCAGCAAGGACATGCCCAGGCGCGAGTGAGAAATCAAGGTGGTGATAACAAGAGTAAAAAGCAGTAACAACAGCCCCAGCAGAACATAATAGAACGGGTTTTCGAACTGCATATACATCAACGGGGCTTCGCGGTTCATGGGTAAAGCCACTTCCTGGTAACCCAGCCATTCAAAGATATAAAGCAGCGCCAGCGGATAGGCCAGCATGGCCAGGGCAAAATAATGTCCGCGCAGTCGGAAAGTGGGAATGCCCACCAGCAAGCCCGAGACACCACCGGCCAGCGTAGCAAGCGGTATGGTAATCCAGGGATTAAGCTCCCATACCACCATGCACAGGGCCACCAGATAGGCGCCCAAGCCAAAAAAGGCGGCATGGCCAAAGCTGATCAACCCGCTATAGCCGGAAAAAAGATTCCAGGAAAGACCCATCACCGCCCAGACCGGGACGATAGTCATGATCAGGAGATAGTAGGAATTGCTAACCAGTGCGGCCAGCACAATATAGACGAGCCCAAACAAGGCGATGTGAAGAAAATCTTTTCTGACACCGGAGACGCTCATGCGGTTCTGTCCTTTTTACCGAAAAAGCCCTGGGGCCGGAACAGAATAATGATGAGGAAGCAGATAAAAATTACCGTGTTCTGTAACTGGTTGGGCAGAATGATGGCCGACACCTGCTGCAGCACACCAATGCTAAGTCCGCCCAGAAACGCACCCCGGATACTGCCCAGACCGCCCAGCACCACACCGGCATACATAATGATCACATACTCGGTCCCAATATAAGGCTGGAACGGGGCATTGGATGCCAGCAGCCCGCCGCCGATGGCGGTAATGCCAACGCCAAAGCCAAAGGCCAGTCGATGGGCGCGATCCACATTAATGCCCATGTAGATGGCGGCATCAGGATTATCAGCGGAAGCGCGTAACGATTTACCCAGACGGGTTTTGGCCATCAGCAGGCCAAAGCCAATGACCACAAAAACCGCAAGAATGGCTGAAATGGTTTGCGCCTGATTGACAAACACACTGACCCGCTCGCCGATCATTGGCCCCCACTCCCAGGCACTGTAGGACAGCTCGTTGGACACCGATACCGGGGAAGAACCAAACAGGAACAGACCGCCGTTTTGCAGTACCAGGGCGATACCCAGTGTCAGTACCAGTTGCGCATAATGCCCCTGGGCTTCCAGCTGACTGGCCTGGCGACCGGTTACCGCATTAATCAGCAAGCGATGCAGCACCAGCCCTACCAGGAATACTGCCGGGCCTGCCAGCAAAGCCAGCAGGAAGGGAAACCAGAGCCCATCAAAAAAGGCATAAGTGCCAAACCAGGCAAAACAGAAATAGGCAAAGTACATGCCCAGCATCATGAACTCACCCTGGGCGAAATTGATCACCCGCATCACCCCGAAAATGATGGTCAGTCCCACGCACATCAAGCCATACATGGCACCCATCAATAATCCCGCAACAAGGGACTGGAGAAAATTTTCCAGATACTGGAGAGCGTCCACGGAGGCTTAGCTTGATTTCGAGCTTTTGCGGAAAGGCATGGATAGCAGGAACAGCCAGGTAGAGAAACTCATCATCTTCATGCCCTTGCGCGCTTCTTCCGGATTAAGCTTGGCTGTCATTGGCATGGATTGAAAAATCTTGCCTTTGACCACCAGCCTGTTTCCGTCACGCTCAATGGCAGAGACATCCATCAGTTCACTGCCATCCTGCGAATAGATCTTCATGCTTGATAACTACCTTATGCAATTTCTGTCGATAAATTCTTATTGAATCAGTTAATCACGTAATTATTTTATAACTGGCTCATTTTATAACTGACTCAAAGTCCATACCCATCTGATCAAACATGGTGATGGCAGTACCGCGACCGGCACCAAATACACCACCACCGGGATGCTGGAAAGGACCTACAAGATATAAACGCTCAATACCCGGTACCAGGTTTTTACCCAGCTCGGGGGTCGGGCGATGAGCACCAAACTGATAAAGATAAGGCGCAACACCATGGATATCACCTTTCTGGAAACTGGCGGAGGTGCGCTCCATGTCCAGTGGTGAATCACAATGCCAATCCAGAATAATATCGCGACTCAGATTGGGTACATAAGGCTGCATACTGGCCAGCATGTGATCGGCAAAGGCGTCCTTGTGACGATCCCAGGCCTGGGCACCGCCGTCCGGATGCTCATAGGGACAATAATCCCAGGCATGCATGGTGGCTTTACCTTCCGGTGCCCGCGAAGGATCGATATTGGTGGCTGAGCCCAGCGCACACAGAGAATTTTTGGGGATACGGCCGTAACGCAGATCATCAAAATGATCACGCAGGGTATCAATGCTGTCAGGCAGCAATTCGATCATCATGGCTTTCTTCACATGATCGCCGGCAGCGAACTGCAAAGGCTCATCCAGTGCAGCATGAATAGTGAACACACAGTTGGCAGACAACTCGACGTTTGCGGCTGTTTTGGCCACGAAAGGATCCAGGCCATCCACCATTTTTGGCAACAGGTGCGGATGAATGGCACCAATAACCGCGTCTTTGGCTTTTATCTCACGGCCATCATCAGTGACCACGCCGACAGCCCGACCATCAGATACCAGCACCTTGCTGATTGAGGTATTGGTAATGACTTCGCCGCCATGGTCCTTGATGCAATCCACCAGCGACTGACTCAGCATTCCGCTACCGCCCTTGGCGACACCGATACCATATTTTTCCAGCCAGCCTAAAAACATGAAGGGGCCAATACCGGTACCCTTCTCTTCCGGTCCGGTCAGATTTTCGCTGACCATGCGCAGAAAATGCAGACGTACGCGCTCATCCTCAAAATATTCCATGACGATGTCGTAGGCACTCTTCATCATCACCGACATAATCTCCTGGCCTTCGCGGGACTGATCCATCATCGCGTACATGGCACCGATGGGCGCCGGAGGCGTATACAGGGTACCTACAAGGGCAGGCAGATAACCAGCTGCAGTCTCGGAAAAGCGGCGGTAATTCTCCGCATCTTTTTCAGAGAACTTGGCAATCTCGGCAATGTTCTTCTCCCTGTCCGTATGAATGGCGAGGGTTTGCCCATCAGGAAAAACGGAAATCATGGGAATTTCGGGATGGATGTATTCGAGGCCGTATTTCGACTGCAGACCCAGTTCATCATTGGTGATCAGAGGATTGGCCTGAATAAAGATATGGGCCATGGAATGCTGGTCATGTTTGAAACCGGGCAAGGTCAATTCACGGGTAACCACGCCGCCACCAATCCAGTCATTACGCTCCAGCACCAGTACTTTTTTTCCGGCTTTTGCCATGTAGGCAGCTGCCACCAGGCCGTTATGGCCAGAGCCAATCGCCACAACATCATATGAATCAGACATTCAAATCCCCTTTTACTTAGTCTCAAGTTGCAAGTCACAAGTAGAATGAGTCACCCTGAAGCGAGTTCTGCCCTGCCACTTGTTTGCTTGTGACCTGGGACTTGCGACTTGCGACTGCTCTCATGTATCTTGCAAAGCAATATCCAAAACGTAAATTAACAGACCAAGCATAGTAAAGAAATAGGGAGCATGTTCATATGTCCGATACAGAAAAAAACAATGAAGAACTGGTAAAACGCTTTTTTGAAACCCTCAGCGCCGGTGATCTGGAAACCCTGCGTGGCATGTTTCGGGAAGACGCCTGCTGGACCGCCATGTCAAAGGAAATTCCCGGTGCCGGCCCGCATCCCGGACGTGATCACATCATTGATGAATTTCTGGCCCCGGTCAGAGGGCTGTTTATTCCGGGCGACCCCAAGGTCATCATTCATAAACTGACCGCCAAGGACGACGTGGTCTATGCCGAAACCCAGGCCATCGGAAAATTTCAGAGCGGTAACGAGTATGACAACCTGTATTGCTGGGCCTTTGAAATAAAAGATGGCCAGGTTGATCAGGTAAGGGAATACATGGACAGCCACTACATCATGAATGTCGTCGCATAAGTATTGTCGCAAGACCTTAAAAGGCCATTGTCACAACAGGGACGATTATTTCAATTCGTCCCTGAGTTTAATCAACTGCGTGTGGTAGTGCTCGGCATCGCCATAGTCAGCAAATTTATTGTAATGGCGATGACTCCCCACCACCCGGCGCGCATGTTTGATCGGGCACCAGTATTGCTCAGTGCGGGCAATCACTTCCCGGGTATAAGCCACCACGCCATTACCATAGCCACAATAAAGACAATTCAGTTTTTCAACGCCATTCAGGTAAGCCAGTTGATGGCGGTCCACGACAATATATTTACTGCGATCAACACGACGAATGCCATAAAGGCGAAAACAGATATGCTGATACAGGGTAATGGTGATATCAAAAAACAGGATAGGGACAATCATGGCATAAATGAAAGGCGCCGAAATAATGCTGCGTACTTTGGAAGAAAATAGCCAGGGCAGAACCGCATTTTGAGTTTTCTGTGAGCCTCCAGAATTTTCTGTTCAAATTTAACGCGGGTGCCTTCCAGATGGTATTGAAATTTTTCCTGCTGGGTATCAAGTTCATCCAGCAGCTTTTTCTCCAACGCGGCGTTCTTGTCCACAAGCTCATTAATATTACTGTTCACTAATTATTACTCCGTCAGGGTGCATTGCTGAACCAGGCTGAATCTCATTATCTGTATTAAATCTGCCCAATGTAAAGTTGCCAAATTGCTAATGTTTTTTTGCAGCACTTGATGCAAGCCAATCGAAGGGCTGATTAACATTGAATATTTCTATTAGCATTGCTGCCCGCGACTGCACTACAAATCAACTGATCCATGATCCCATGAAAACACCCGTGTCAGCTTTCCGATCCCTTTGCCTGAGTATTTTGACCATGACTTCCTGTTCAGCACTTATACAAACGGTGCACGCACAGGTTGATGAGGAACAACTGGGTGGCTGGTATAGCTGGTTTTACAATCGTAATATTGATGGAACGCCCTGGGCGACCCAGATGATTCTGCAAAGTCGAAACTGGGATCTGGCGCAGGATACGCAGCAGACCCTGGTGCTTGGCCTCATCAGTTACAAACCAGAGGATCATCCCTTGCGTTATGGTCTGGGCTATTACCATCTACGCAACAGTGAATTTGGGCCAGCCGCCAACACCTGGAATGAAGATGTCATATTCCAGCAGGGCTTGTACACAAAGGTAATGGGAGAGAGGAATTACCCGACCCAGCGCCTGCGCCTGGAAGAACATTTTCCCGAGCAGCGAGAGAATCACCGCATGTTGCGTCACTATGTCAGCATCAAACGCCCCCTTAACCAGCCGCTGCTTAATAGTGGGGCCTGGTATTTATCCCTGTATGACGAATATTTTGTGAATCTTAACCAGGGTGGGTTTGCATTGAATCGTGTCTATGCCGGACTCGGCCATAAAATCACTGACCATACCAGCTGGCAGGTTGGTGTGATGCGACAACGCACCCGCGCCTATGAAAAAGACCAGCTGATGTTTAATCTTTTCCATCACTATTAAAATCAGCGCAAAATGTGCTGGAATTTCCGCCTGACATCCTTCCTTTGTCATCAATCCCCGCAAATAGCAGGCCCTCATTTTCGGCGCATGGCGAAGGCGTACTGATGATTACAGGCAGTACTGAAATAACTATGGGTTTTTTTGCCTGACCAGGACGGTGAGCAAGGCTATTTGGACAGCTTCACCAGGACTGTCAGCTGTGATCTTTAATATAGTTACGCTCGTATTCTGCCTGGGCGTGATCCTTTTCTTTTTTAATACTGCTGGCCCGGCCTCTTGCTTCCTGAAAGGATTTCGCTCGGGATCTGGAGGTGCTTACTACAGCGCCGGTAAACTGCTTCTCCAGCTCGCTGCTGTCGCAGGATGGGCAGTTGGGTGACTCATTCAGTTTGACGATTTTTTCAAACTGATGACCACAGGATTGACAGATATATTCATATATTGGCATGCCACTAGAATACACCAGATTAGTCCATTCTCAATAGTGTCTTGATGCTAAATCAGGTCGCGGCTCAGACGTACATGGATAGTCAGGATAATTGATCCACCAGGGCGCTTTGGCTGTATATACACCTCATGTGCCAGCCTTGTTTTTACCCCCATCTGCAGACCTGATTAACGTTATACTATGACGCCATGAGCGATGACACCCGCAAGATAATCCATTGCGACTGCGACTGTTTTTATGCCGCTATCGAAATCCGTGATGACCCCTCTCTGGCTGGTTTACCGGTTGCCGTGGGGGGATCAGAGGATCGCCGCGGTGTCATTGCTACCTGCAATTACGAAGCTCGCCAGTACGGTATCCATTCTGCCATGGCCTCGGCAACGGCAAAGCGAAAATGTCGTGATCTGATCATCATTCCCGGCAATATGGAGAAATACCGCGCAGCGTCCCAGCAGATGCATGAGATATTCAGGGAATACACCGACATTATTGAGCCATTGTCCCTCGACGAAGCGTTTCTCGATGTGACCGGCACCACCATTTGCCAGGGCAGCGGCACCCTGATTGCGCAGGAAATTCGGCAGAAAGTCCGACAGGAAATCGGGATTACCCTGTCAGCCGGGGTGGCACCCAACAAGTTTCTGGCCAAGATCGCCAGTGACTGGAACAAGCCTGATGGCCAGTTTGTAATCACGCCGGATAAGGTCGAAGCCTTTATTTTAAAACTCCCTATTGGCAAGCTTTTCGGGGTTGGGAAAGTGACGGCCCGTAAAATGGATTTACTGGGAATAGAAAATTGCGGTGATCTGCAAGACTATACCAATTTCGAACTGGTAGAGATGTTTGGCAGTTTTGGTGAAACCCTTTATAACCTTTGTCGTGGTATTGATGAGCGCATTGTGCAGACCGAGGGCCGCCGCAAATCAATCAGCGTCGAACATACCTTTCCCGAAGATCTGCCAAGTCTGGAAAGCTGCCTGGCGACACTGCCGGAATTATTGGTCATGCTTGAACAGCGTATCCAGAACTCAAAAAAGAAGGTCACCATTGGCAAGCAGTTCGTTAAAATCAAGTTCAATGATTTTATCTCAACGACGGTAGAACAAAATGCCAATACACTGGATCTGGATACCTTCAAAACCCTTTGCAAAACCGGCTTTGAGAGAGGCAATAAGCCGGTACGTTTGTTGGGGCTGGGTGTACGCATGAAAGAAGCACCACTGTATACGCAACTGGAGTTTAGTTACTGATGTCTCGCTACCGGCCACCACGCGTACCCATGTCCGCCTATATCACTCCGGAAGGATACAAGCGACTAAAAGATGAATTGCATTTCCTGTGGAAGGTAGAGCGTCCCGAAGTCACGCAACAGGTCTCTGCAGCTGCAGCCCTGGGGGACCGTTCGGAAAATGCAGAATATATTTATGGCAAAAAACGCTTGCGCGAAATAGACAGCAGAGTGCGCTTTTTACGCAAACGCCTGGAAAATCTAACCGTGGTGGATCAGTTACCCACGGATACCAGCAAGATTTATTTTGGCGCCTGGGTAGAGTTGTATAAAGACGACGGGCAGACTGTTAACTATCGGCTGGTAGGGCCTGATGAAATAGATCCGGCCCTGAACCATATCAGCATTGACTCGGTACTGGGCAAGGCCTTGCTGGGGAAACATCTGGATGATGAAGTGCTGGTTGATACGCCCTCCGGCACCCATCAATACGAAGTCATTGCAGTAAACTATGCTCCCCCGGAGCCTGTCTAATGCTCAAAGTCTCGGTAATCGGCTATCGCAAGGTGTTGGGCACCAGTATCACTATTCCCATTGAAATGTTGAATGCCGCAGACCTGATTAACCGTATCGAGGGCGGAAACCAGGATCGGCTTAGCTTGCAACTGGTGAGCATGGACAGCGGCAATATCCAGCTCAATGCCGGGCTGGAACTGGTGTCCAGGCTGAGCCTTGCCGATATCGACGATACCAACATAGTGATATTACCGGCCTTGTGGGGCAATCCGCTGGGCGTTGTCAGACAGTACCCTGCCCTGAATGAGTGGTTGAGAATACAGCAAGAGAAAGACACCAGTCTTTGCGCTGCAGGAACCGGCAGCTATTTTCTGGCAGAAGCCGGTCTGTTAAACAACAAGGTGGCAACCACGCACTGGTATTATTTTGACCAGTTCAGCCGCACTTATCCTGAGGTCTTGCTGCAGCGTGATCGCTTTACCACCAAGGCAGGCAATATCTACTGTGCAGGAAGCGTAAATTCGATAAGGGATGTAATGCTGCACTTTATTGAAAATTATTATTCATCCTATGTTGCGGACCAGGTGTCGCGCCATTTTACTCATGAAATAAAGCGCTCCTATACTTCAAGCTTTCTGAAAAACTCACCACAGAATTATCATGATGATGAAAATATCATCGCCATCCAGGAATGGATGCACAGCTGCTATCACGATGAAATTACCCTGGAGCTTGTTTCGGAAAAATTTGGCATCAGTATCCGCTCACTGAATCGACGCTTCAAACACGCTACCGGAAAATCACCTATGCAGTATTTGCAGCAATTACGAATTGAGAATGCCCAGGAACTGCTTAAAACCAGTAACCTGAGCATTGCAGAGGTGGCCTACAATGTCGGCTATCCTGATAGCAGTTATTTTTCAGCCCTGTTTCGAAAAGCGATTTCGGTTTCACCAAAAGAATATCGCAATCTGGTACGCAAAAAACTATTCAAGGTGAATACCTGAAGCAGTTTAAGCAGACGAAAAAAAACACGGGTAATGGCCCGTGTTTTTTTTCGAAAATATACAGTTAAATTTTATTAGTGATTAGCGGCTTCGGATTCCTGAAACTCTTCGACATTCACAATTTCAGCCAATTCCGGCTCGGTTAACTTATTGGGAATACGGCTAAGACGTCGTTTCTTTTCGTTCAATTCTTTAATTTGCCGCTCTACCGCATCAAAGGTATCGCGAATCGCAACATAGATATCTTCATGTGCATGCTTGTCATGTTGATCATGATTTACCACGATATCGTGGTTGGGGATAAGGGCTTCTACGCCTACATGGTAGACCTTGCCTTTGTGATGATTATTGTGGGGGGATTCTACTGTTACTTTAAGACTCAGGATCTGGTCACTAAATCTGCCGAGTTTTTCTGCTCTTTTATGAACTGCCTCTTCAACGGCCTGTGAATGCTCAATATTTCGAAATAGTACCTGTGTATCACTAATCATACATGCGCCTCCTTCTTACGCTATGTGCGTTTATTTAGACACCGCTTTTCTGCATTAGTTAAAACAATTTTCAATTATTTTTACAAAAATTAATTTTATGAATCAACGTGAATGCCTGATCCATACTACTCTGAATGGGGGGGCTGTCAACGAATTTCAATGGTGCCAAAAGTATATTTATCTGGCCCGGAGAAAGTCTCTGGTTTTCCTTGTTTTCCCTTAGAAGGCATGGTTGAATTGGTTAAGTTTATGGGGGCGAAAATATTGCCTGCGCTTTACTTGTAAACGCCTTTGTAATCAACCCTATCTCAGCTGTCTCACTTTTTTCTCACTTTTCCCGCGTTTTTCCAGCGCTTTCAAGCCAATCTGGTATGGCTAATTAAGGTTAAATAGTAAAAACAATATTCAGTCTTTATTATTACTTTTTTATTTTATTTATAGAAACGCTTTGCAATGGAATGGGAATAATTATCATTTATAAATAATAAAGATTAGTCCTGCCCCTGTTTAATCAGCCGCATACTTCCAGTGCCACGGTTCATAGGCAATTCCCGCATCATTTTGCTTTGGGAAACTCATACTAAAACCATATTGTTTTCCATGTTCACACAACCAGATAAACGCCGGGCTGTTTTCAAACACTTCTTCCAGGGGCTCAAAATCAGGGGTAGTGATATCAAGGGCGCAACCACTATGATGCTCGCTGAAACCCGGTGCGGCATTAACCTTGAGTATATCTTCAAGACACTGCCCTGCTTCCAGTTTTCGCTGCAACAGATTTTTCTGGTAATCCGCGCTGCGAAATGCTGAAACAATCTGTAATTCAATACCGTCTTCACTGGCAGCTTTTTGCATTTCCTGCCAGGCAATAAATGCACTCTCGGAAAGATAAGGTTGACGCCCAAAAACATCCAGTTCAGTAGCGACCAGCGATTGGCAATCGGGCTGAAAGTCCAGCCCACAGGATGACGCGTAGTGTGCCGGGATACCCAATTCGTCATGAATGGCCTGAATTTCAGGGGGCGTTTTTTGCTTGCTCATAGGATGGCTGGGTACTCTGTAAATTCCGCGTTTAAATTCGGGAGTGTAAGCAAGTGCGTGCTTTTCGTCACATATTTTACAGTCATAATACAAAATGGCTATTTTGTTATATTTTTTGGCCAATATGCTAGACATGTATTTAATAAGGGCTATTATGATGCAGTCTATG
>Ga0181597_10004137_pt1 | contig 14555 bp, 10 predicted proteins | sample 041ome_5_FD_148647 | JGI IMG/M metagenome (GOLD analysis project Ga0181597, IMG submission 148647) | Coastal salt marsh microbial communities from the Groves Creek Marsh, Skidaway Island, Georgia - 041403US metaG (spades assembly) | ecosystem: Environmental > Aquatic > Marine > Intertidal zone... | reverse complement strand
GCAAAAAAAAAATGGGCTCTCGGTCGTTGCGCCACGTCTCGTCCCCACCCCCAAAAAAAAAGTAATCTCTCTCTCTTTCTCTCTCTCTCTCGCTCTCCTCACAAGTTTTATCTTTGATAAACGCGCTTGCGCTCGTGTACTAATACCTCTCCGCGACAACAAAAGAGGAAAACCAAAATGTTGACGAGGAGCGTATCGTCCGCGATGGCGTCCACTTCGTCTTCGACGACGTCTTCTTTGTTCTCGTCGTCGGGAAGAAGAGAATTCGTCTTTGCCTCGAGGAAGAGCGGCCGCAACAACAAAAACGAAGACGACGAGGAGGAGCGAAGAAGAAACACCGTGGTGGTCTTCTCGGCGAGGAGGAAGAATTATCCACTCCCCGTCGGGGTCTCGTGTTCTCGAAGAGGCGCGCGCGCACTCGCGAGCGCGACGTCGTCATCGCGCGACGATGAGACAGACAAGGAGATCATCTTCCCGATTGCCCCCGGACGGAGAGCGAAGAGCAACAAGACCGAGATCTGCCACGCGATAAGCGAACCGAGAAAGAGCGCGACCACAAAGACCGAAAAAGACCCCACCAAAGGCAGCGGTGGGGGTGGATCCGGACAGAGCGCATCTTCTTCTTCTCCGTCTTCTTCTTCTTCTTCTTCGGGAAAGAAAAAGTCCTCCTCTTTTACGGTTCGAAACAACAACAACGGCAAGATGAAAGCGGCGAACGGATCTGCTGGATCCAAGGGTTATAAACCGTTCAAGCCGACGTCGTCGAAAGTCAGCAACGTCCGGAGGAAAAAATTTGCTCCGTTAATCGCGGGCGTTGCCGATAACGTCCCTCTGGACGAGTTGTTGAAAAAATATCCAAACTTTGAGGATTGCTTAGGACCGAAGAAGTACGACGCCGGACATTTCATTCGATTATACAGCGATTTAGTCCGATGCGATCGACTGGGAGACGCGATTGATTTGTTGCAGCGACTCAGCGATGCGAAAGTTCCGTGCTTGAACGACACGAGAATAAGGAAGCACGGGACGGTGGATTTCTTGGTGTCGTGCGAACGATCGAACAAGTTGAACAACTCACCGGTGACGCACGCGTTTACGTTTACGAATTTGGTCTTGGGAGCCGCGAGAAAGGAATTAACGAACGAGGAAGTTGCGGCTATATACAACAAGCTCTTGGCGGTGTGCTCTGCGCACGGAGACAGCGAGGCGGCGGCAAAGGCGTTCGAGCAGATGAAGCAAGATCCAAAAGGGTTGACTATTGACGTCATCACGCACACGAGCTTGATCGTGGCCTACGGGAAGGCTGGAAAAGTTGACATGGCGTTTGAACAGTTCGAGACGATGACGAAAAAAGATAAGACCGAACCGACTATTGTTACTTACGGGGCGTTGATGGACGCGGTGTCTAGAGAGATTGGAAGGCGTTCGGGCAACGGCGGTTTCAAATCAAATAACAAGAAGGATATTTCGTACGTGAAAGACGCGTTGGATCGCGTGTTTAACTTGCGCTTGGATTTAGAGGCTAGTGGGTTGCAAATGGACGTGAGAGTGTTGAATTGTTTGGTCTCCGCTTGCGGAAGAGCGGCCGCTTTTGAGGAGCTGAGATCGGATGCGCTCAATCGCGCATTTGATATTGTCGCCGAATCTCGTCGAAACGGTTTGTTTCCAGATGCCGTCACGTACTCTTCACTGATGAGCGGATGTGTCAATGCTGGCGAGCCGCAGAGAGCGTTAGCGTTGTATGACGAGATGGAGACGAAGGGCGTCGCGAGAACGGCGTCGGTGTACGCCACTGCCATTCACGCGTGCGCGGCAGAGTACGACTACGAGAACTCTGCGCCAAACTATCGCAAGGCGTTTAAGATTTGGGAAGAAGTGCAACAAAACGAACCCAGAGTAGTGGTAGATCCTGTCTTATACGCGACTATTTTGACTGTCGCGAGTCGAGCCGGGAACGTTGAAATGTGCGCGAATTTGATCAGAGAGATGGAAATGAACGGATCAATGATGTCGCCTGCGGTTGTCTCGAATATGTGTGGATCGTTTGCGCGAGCTGGAGATGCTGGTGCGGTCGATCGCATCTTATCCGATGCCGAAAAGTCTAACGAATACGTCCCGCGCGCGTGTTATAACGCGTTGATCAATTCATTCGCGAGAGATGCCGATCTCGAAGGAGCAATGAAAGCGTACGATCGATTAGTTGAATCTGGGCAATCGCCGGATGAGATCACGTTCGAAGGACTCATTTTAGCCGCCGCGAAGAAGCCAGAAACGCTCGTAGACGCTAAGAAATTGTTGCAAGAGGCGTTAGATATGGGTTTACGACCAACTTTGCCAACTTACAACGCGTTGGTCAGAGGTTTCGGTCGATCCGGAGACTTGAACAAAACGTACGCCACAGTGAAGGCGATGAAGTACGCCGGGTACACGCCTGACGAGATGACCTGGAGAGAGCTTCTATTCTCGTGCGCTCGTCATGGAAACTGCTTGCTCGCATGGGATGCGTACAAGAGTTCGCGCGCGGCTGGAATTGCGCCGTGCGAAGTGACTTTGAATACCATTATCGGTGCCATTCTTGCCCACATTCGGACATTGACGGATCCAACCAGATTAGCTTCGGACAAACCTGGTCACGGGTTGACGGATACGACCACGAGTGGTGAAATTTCAAGCTCAGTGGCGCAGCCAGCGTGGAAAGAATGGGCCGATCGAGCGACAGCGGTGTTCCACGAAGCGACCACGCACGGTGTGAAACCGAGAGTTGAAACGTTCTCCTCCATGCTCGCGTGTTTGCGACCGCCAACTGATCAAGAAGTGCAGTTAGCAGCGAGATACGGAGGCGAATCGCTCGCGAGATTGGTGACGCACCAATCGAACGTTCACGAGGATGCGGCGACGTATTACCCGACCAAGGCGTTGATTTTGTTCGAAGAAGCGCAAGCGATTGGGATCGTTCCCCAATTCGAGATGAGCGAAGACTCAGAGTATGACATGCGAAATTTTCCTCCGGCGGCTGCTGAAGTTGCGCTCTTGACGTTGATTCGAAAAATCAAAAGGCATGTAGAAACGCACGGCGAGAAAGATTTGAAGAACAGATTACCAACGTTTACGCTTCTCGTGCGCGAAAAGCCGGAAATGTTGGTCGACGAAGATGGATATCTCGTTTCGTCCAGCGCGGATGAGTCGCTCGCCGATCGCGGTGCCGCAAGACGCCTGGAAAGAACAGGCGAACGCCTTGTCGTTCTTCTGAGAAGATTACGAATCAACTACGCCGGATCGCTCGAAAGAGGGAAGATTGAGCTCTCTTCACACATCATGTATCGCTGGATTCACGGTAAATCGTCCGCTCCGCACGCGTTGCCGGGTATGGAGGCAAGATTAGCCGGTGACATCGCCATGCAGGCGATGCGCATACGTTCGAAAGATATGATGAGCGGCAGAGGAACTATCGATCATTACGGAAATGATGCGGATGAGAGCAGCTCGTTCATTCCGGGATACAGAGCTCCGGTGTTTCGAAATCCGAACGCTAATTACGGTCGATCTGAAGGTGGACAAGCCGGTGGTAGATGGTCTCGAACCGGATGGTCGCAAAGTTCCTTCGATGACATCCCGTCGGATCAACATTTGAGCATCGACGACTTGGACGATTTGATCAAGAATAGGACATAATATGATAATAAAGTTGTAAATACAAATAACAAGCAGCGAGCAATCAACGCAGCAGTATTGAAATAAACGAATACGAACTACATCTCGTCGTAAAATATTCTCGCTTCAAATTTATTCGCGTGCTGTGGCTCTTTCGATTTCACCACGCCTCTGTACTTGCTTTGTCTGCGCTCAATTTTCGCAGAGCTTTCAACTAACGCTTCCACGAAGTCTTCGTTCGTGGCAGTGGCCGGCATGTTCATATCTTTAAGCGCCTTTAATGTGATAGTATATTCACTCATCGGAAAGTTTAACATCTCTCTCGTTTCTTTTGAATCTCCTCGCATGAAGAGTAAAGCCGCGTCGTGCGCTCTCGCTGCGCTTTCTTGCGTCGTCCAAGTTCCGAGCTCATATCTTTTATTATTTTCTTCCTTAATGTCTACATACGCATTCCATCGCGTGTTGAACACGGGACGAAACACGCCGTTGAAATCCTGAGTGTGGTGCATCAATTCATCGTCAGCGGAGACGATGTTGTTTGCAGGAGCTGTCACGCAACGTCGAAGTGTACCCAGAACAGGAGGAGAATTATTCAGCGTCTCTTTTTCCTTTCCATCGCGAAGGAGCCCTTTTGCATCTGCTCCTTCTTCTCTTTCTTCACCTTCGAGAACTGTCGATGGAAGAGAAGAAATGAAATGAGATAAGAAAGATGGCTGTTGATGATGGTGGAGATGGTGGTGGTCGTGATACTCGCTGTTTGTTCGTCGGAGAGACGGAGGAGACTCGAACATTAATTCACCCCGATCATCGTCCTCATCCACGTCCTCGCCGTCTGCGTCTTTCTCGATGATTTCGTCGACATCGATGTGGTGCCCAATGGCGTTCGCTGCGGCGAGGTCGGCGATGAGACTCGCCGCAGGCGAGACCATTCTTGTTTTTTTTTAAAGAATCCACCCTCGTATTTTGTAGCAACTAGAAAATACGAACATTTGAAAGGGGTAGGAGAGAGTGTAAAAGAAAACGTAGTCGTACAAAAGTTATGTGCATATTAAAACGAAAGAAAGAATGAGTGCGGATACGCGCGCCAGACGCACTCGCATGCGCATCATCCAATCCAGAAATTTATTAATCCCAAATAGCCCTGAACTCTTCCTCTTCCTTCAAAATCTGTTCTTCCGTAACCCAGACTTCCGTATCTACTACGTCTCTCTCGGTCGCCGCGAGCTGTCTCATAAACTCAGCGTGTAACTCGTGCGACGCTTTGTGGCACAAAACGTGCCCGATGGGAACACCCGCCATGCCCGGTTCTGCCAATAAGCTCATGTCGCCGATTAAATCCAAAACTTTGTGCCTCGCGCACTCATTTTCCCAGCCGTTTCGCATGGGCGGATTTAAAAATTCAGTCCCGTTGGCGATTAAACTACACGATGCTGTCCCACCTTTGATGATATCATGTCTATAATATGCCATGTAATCTTGAATGGTACCAAAAGTTCTCGCCGGCGCGATGTCGACGTCGTATTTCGCATCTTCTAAAGGCGTCCACGAAAACCATTGCTTCCCGATGGCAGTAGATTTGTACGTTAAATCGATGCCGTAAGAAAGTTTCGACTGATCTTGAGGCGTGAACATGATGAATGCGTCTTTATCTCTCACGATGACCGGTTCTCTCGGTTTATACTGTTTCTTTGGAACTTTCTCTCCGTTTTTATCGTTTACATCGCTCGCCGGCGTCACCCCGGCTTTGCAAATTTCGTGCGCCCAGTGACCGGCGCCGCCGTCTAAAATAGGCAATTCCCCCGTTCCTCCAATCTCTATTCTGCAGTTATCTACACCAAGCGCTTCTAAAGCCGATAAGAGGTGTTCTGGTTTCGTCACCGCCGCATCATTTGTCCCGGGCGCATTTAACACGCTCGAGATTTGTAAACCTTTCGCCAAGTTTGCCAAATTCGCCTGCACTCTCGTCTCCGATCCTTGGTTCCCTAAAAAGTCTCCGGGAGAATCAATCTTTTCCTCATCTTCACTTCTTAATATCGATTGATTCTTCAAAATCTCTTTCCTATCACTCGGATCGTTCGAAAGCATCGCTCTCGCGCGTTCCAATAACAATTTATTCACCTGCGCGTCCGAAAGCTCGTCGTCGCTCGTCTCATTCTCGATAGAGTCGTCCGACACTCGCACGAAATACCGCCCTTCGTTCGCGTACGCCGGGCATATTCTCACAATTTCATCTTCTCCAGAGTGTAAACCAAAGCCGGAAACCACGAACGCTTTCTTGACTGTTTGTTGATACGAGCGGTTCGGCGGATACGCTTTCGGTTCCGCCCGAATCGCCTCGTTCATGAACCCAGACGGAAGGCTGTCCTCGACCGCTGCTTTCGTCGCACGCGCGGTCGTCACCTCGCCTCGTCTTTGTATTCTCTCCTGATGTTGGTGGTGGTGGTAGTGATGATGATGATGATCACGATGGTATTCTCCTTCTATTATCGCCGACGTTCCTCGAGTGCGCCGCGCACCAGAACTCGCGCTCGCGGTTCTTCTCCTGCTCTTCGAAATCTCCCTCGCATTAGGTTGTTGCCTGGCGGCTGCTGCGAAACCACCGAACGAAGTGGACGCCATTCTTTCTCCTTCCTTCCTTCTTCTTCTTCTTCTGTTTTAGTGTATTCTTTCAACCCTTGTCGAGAGCGAAAAAAAGCGCGACTTTGACGACGACGTAAACGACGACGAGAGAACGCGCGAGCGAACAAAAACAATCGCCAGGCTTTTGGTCGATGGTTGTTCTTTTGTCCCGACAGCGCAGTCAGTGTTTTAAAGAATCGGTTTTTCACTCGAGGGCTCTCTCTCTTTCTTCTCTCTGAAAAAAGTCCACGCGCGCGCGTTGTGGAAGGAGGAAGCTCACGAAAAAGCCAAAAAAGCAAAAAGTTCTACGTATTGCGATGGATGATCAAAAAATCACAGGGGGAGAAAAATGGATGAGATGCGAAAAGAACGCTTCAGACTTCACTCGAGCGACTTCGTAACTGTCATCACGCGACAAACAAACAAAACAACAACATGAGAGAACCGAGCACAACAACAACAAAGAAGAAGAAGGCGAACGTGGACGCATCGAAACCGCACGAAGCGCGAGAAAACGACACCCCGGAGTTTGTGAAGAAGCAAATAGAGCTGGCGATGATGGCAGTTCTCGAAAAGAGAGGCGCGGAGAAGACGTGCTGACCTTCGGAGATACCACGGTTGCACGTGTTTGCACGAAGTGCAAATTGGCGGTTGCACCGTGGGAAGTCAACGATGGATGCGACTCGAGAAGTCGCGGTGGAGTTGATGAAGGAAAATAAGGTTCAAATCGAACAAAACGGAGAGGTTTTGAGAGGAATTCAGACCGCGAAGGACGTGAAAGGAAGAGTTCGGTTGCGATTAAAGGAGAAGAAGGAGGAGTAAAAACAAAATTTGTGAGCAACTCCGGGCGAGCGAAGATGAAGTGACAGTTCTCGCGAAAAAAGAGACACGCGAGTGCTCGATAATACATGAAACGCATACGCTCTCTCGCACATTGTAACAACATTGAATTAATTGGCTAGCTGAGATACATTTAGAAAATTTGAAATAAACAAAGTCTATAGATGCGCATTAAAACGGAGGGACGACAAAAGCATCACCGACTTTTTGGCGATACTCGTGCCACCACCACCACGAGGCGTATGCTCGTTTTTCTCTCCATTGTCTTTCAATTTCCTCGAAATCTTCATCGTCGTCGTATTCTCCTTCGCTATCCCCACCATCGCTACTGCTGCTGCTGCTACTACTACTACTACTGTCGCTCCTACTCTCCTCCTCTTCTTCTTCTTCTTCTTCCTCGCTAGATGTTTCTAAAAGTGCTAATTTTTCCTCCTCTAATTGTAATGCTTGAAGTCGCTTCTCGTCGTTTTCTTCGAGGTCGTAAGCGTACCAACTCTCTGGAACTGTATCGGGAAGTTCTTCGATATTGCAAAACGCGACGCGAGTGTCTTTTTTTCTGTTCTGATTCTCGTCGTCCTCCCCGTCATTTTCATCATTATCTTCGATAATCTTGCGTTCAGATTCTTCCTCGGATGTTTTATCGAGCATATCTTTGAGCGTTTTCAACTCTTTTTCGTCTTTGAGAACGGCGACAGCAACACCTGAAGTGCCAAATCTTCCTGTCCGTCCACACCTGTGCATGAACGTTTGACCATCTCTCGGTAAATCGACGTTGACGACTAAATTCACACGTTCGCAATCGACACCTCTGGAGATTAAATCAGTCGATACGATGGCACGAAGCTCAAAGTCGCGAAAGCGTTGCATGACATTCATTCGTTCGCGCTGTGGCAGCTTTCCCGAGGTGAATGCCGTTTTAAATCCTCCTTTTCTAGTCATAATGGCGGAAAGTTTTTCTCCTCGGTCTCGACTTTCGACAAAAATAACAGCTTGGTGAAAACGAACAGAGTTGAAAATGTCAATGCACGCCTCCGCCTTTTCTTCCAAAAGGTACATGTCATCGTCATCGTCGTCGTCGTTATTGTCGCTTTCTTTTTCCTTTAGATCTTCCATTTTCTCTTCACGTCGGAATAAGAGCCGATAGCACATCTTCACTCCTTTTAACGCCACTGTCTCCTCGCACAAGCTCACTTTCTCAATCGCGCTCGGTTTCCCATCTCTCGTCGTCAAACTCTCCATTCTTTTCCTCGCGGTCTTCGAAAATGTCGCCGAACAAGCGATCAACTGCCTCTGCCTGTGACTCGCGGCGTGTATCAAGAATAGAACATCCTGACAGAATCCAACTTGCGTCAACAACTGATCCGCTTCGTCTAAAACTACGGTTCGTATCTGATCAGTTCTCAAAATATCCATCTCTACGAGCTGCTTCATTCTCCCTGGCGTTCCGACGACGCATGCTGGCCTTCTCTTCATCACACGTCCATCGTCTGCGACTGGTAAACCGCCAAAAAAGCACGCCAACCGTTCTTGTTTATATAAACCTTTCGCGCTTCCCGCGCACGCCGTCGCCAGCGTCCGCAACACATCCGCTGTTTGCAACGCGATTTCTCTCGTCGGCGCAATACACATCGCTTTCACGGACGAAGACGCATCTAGTCTTCCCCTTCTCCTCTCATCGATCGCAAAGTTATCGTTATCATTTTCCTCTCCTTCTCTTTTTTCTTCCGGTGCTTCTGCTTCTATTTTTGTCAGCAAAACCGAATCCAAAAGCCGGCACGCGAACGCGACTGTTTTCCCGGTCCCCGATTTCGCTTGCACTAACACGTCTCTCCCTAACCGTTCCAAAGGAATCGCCGACACTTGCACCGGGGAAGGATAGACGAATCCACACTTTTGTAAACCAAGAACGACGTGTTCTGGTAACGCTAAATCTTTAAACGTCAATCGAATCGCATCTTCCGTTTCATCGTCGTCGTTATCGTTCTCGTTCTCGTCGTCGTCGTTAAAAGTGCCGAGTCCGAATGATTTTCGATTCCAATTCTGCTGGTGGTTTTGAGGCACGAAGAAGACGTCGGAGGAGCGCGAACGAGTCGAGCTCGCGTTGGCCAGTATTCTCGGCATTATTCGTACTTTTTATTGTTCTTCGTCGTCGCGATTTGCTCCATCTTTTTTTTTCTCTCTCTCTCTCTTGTCTGTGTGTGTGTATACATGCGATAGTAAGTGGCGAATCGACGCGTTCGCGAATAGTCTTGAGAACTTTTTCACGCGCGAGCGCACTTTTTGTTTCAACGACGCACGACAACACTTTCACTTTGCGGAGCGAGAAAGCGGTAGAAAAAAAGGATGGGTCTCTTCGACGCATTGCCTCTCCCGGCGTCCTCGACGAAACCAAAAAGAGAAGAGGAAGAAGGAGAAGAAGGAGACGCGACGAGGAGTGCCAGCGCTACTACTAACAAGAAGCAGAAGATTTCTGAAACGGAAACGGTACCGAATCCACCGCCGCCGCCGGTGTCGTCGTCGTCTTCTTCGATGGACGACCGTCTTGAGAAACTCTCGAAACACATGAACAGAAAGTTTGAAACCTGCTCTCGAGCGTTTTTGGAGCTGATTTCAAAACCGGAACACGTGGACGCGTTGGAACGGAAACACGGGAAGAAAATTGTAGCCGTGATGCGAAGCGCGATGGAGACGTATCTTCTTTCGCGGCAATCGAAGAACGATTCGGAGACGGCGACGCTTTTTTATAACCTCTTCGAAGCGATGGTGCAGTTGACAGAAAAAGGGATCGTAGGGAAGAACGTGAAAGTGAACGCAGAGATGCTCGCGTGGGAGCTGTATTGTCGAACTATGCCAGAGATTACGACGAGCGAAGATTCGTTCGCGCTCAACCGGTCGACAAAACGGTTGAAGAAGGCGTTTGAGGAAGCGCCAAGGAGGAAGAAAGAAGAGGAGAACGAAGAGGAAAAAGAAGAAGAAAAGAAACGGAAATTAGAAATAGAAATAGAGGAGAACGAACACATTCCGAAGGAAGACAAAGGCGAGGCTTTGAAATGTGCACTGAAAGCGTTGGAAGCAGAAACTGCCTCGGCCAGAGAAGTGGATGAAACACATTCGAAGATTCGCGAAGCTTTAATCGATTGCTTAGAAGTCGCCGAAAGTTCGATGCGGAGGAAAATGTGGGCGAAATCGATCGTCGATCAACTCTGTGACTTTGTCGAAAAGTTGTTGTCGTCGCACGATTACGATGTTTTCGATCAAACGCAAAAAGAAAGAATCGTTTCCTTGCTCAAAAAAGTTAAGGACAACGCGAGTAAAAATCACGGGAAAGCCGGCGTCGATTGGGTGAGCGATTTCGATAAACACAGTAAGAATTTCGCAAAAAGCGACAGCGTGAGCGTCCGAGGGAGCGTCGGAGGAGAGAGGACGAAGGATGGAAGAGGTGACGGAAAGTTTGGCGAACGATGATGATATAGCATAGCAGAGAGCTACACGCAGAATTTTTTTTCCATGCAACTGTAAAACAAAGCACGCATCGCGTCATAAATAATCACAACAGATACACACAAAACACACACGCACACCTCACGCGGACAAATGAGCTCCGATGAAGATGAAGACGCGTTATTCTCAGTTTCCGGAAAGACCGTCTTAATCACCGGAGGGAGCAAAGGCGTTGGATTGATGCTCACGGAGACGTTCTGCGCTCGCGGCGCTCGCGTGTGCATCGCTAGTAGAAACGAAAACGACGGGTTGAAGATATCGAAGCGGTTGAAGTGTGATTTCATCCAAGCCGATTTATCCACGGAAGCCGGATGTAAAAAACTCGCGAACGAGTTTAAGAGTCGATACGAGCGTTTAGACGTACTTATAAATAATAGCGGCGTTGCGTGGGGAGAACCATTCGAATCGCATTCAGAGAAAGGTTTTTATAAAACCCACGCGCTGAACGTGGTGGCGCCTTTTGTACTTATTCGCGAGTTTGCGGACCTCATGGAAAGTTCGGGGCGGAAGATAGGCACCCCGTCTAGGGTCATTAACATCGGTTCAATCGCAGGTTTAAAGCCCCAAGTCTTTCCAACTTTTAGTTACGACGCCTCTAAAGCTGCGTTGCATCACATGAGCACAAAGTTAGCAGACGAGTTGTCTTCGCGGAACATAACAGTTAACGTGTTGGCACTCGGATTCTTTCCCACGAAAATGACCGACAGTTTAGACGTGTACGGAAAAGACGTAAAAGATAACATAATGTCTAACGGGTTACTGATTAAAAGAGTAGGAAGAGCTGAGGATGTGGGCGGCGCTGCCGTATATTTAGCCTCACCTGCCGGGAGTTGGGTCACAGGGAGTGTATTAAAAGTAGACGGAGGCTTCCTTTCGAAGCTGTGAAAATGACGCATTAGATTAGTAATGAAGCACTTAGGCGCTTAACAATTGTAGTAAATCGCAATAGTTTTATGTAGGTATAGAGAACATCGATGATTCATCGCGTGAATGTAACAGAGCAGTAGTAAAACGGAGAGATATTACTTACAACTTCGCTACACCATTTTTTTCTTTTTGATTCCTTTTATTGAAGAAAGATAAATTAAGCAGTCTTCAAGAATTCTTGCAAGACGCCGAGCGCCGGCGTTTCCTCCCCGTAATCGGAGACGACAACGCACGAGCACTTCACAACCTTTCTCGCTTGGCCTTCGGCGTCGAGCTTGCACAAGCCGGCCCACTCGCCGAGAGACACCGCGGACGGCACTCTCACCAAGTGAACGTTCGCTTCGTTGCACAAAGCTTGGATCAACTTGGTGTAATCCGCTTGGTCGCAGTCTTGCGCCAAAACGCACAACAACGCCTTTCTGGATTCAATCGTCTTGCACGCCTCTCTGAGACCTCTGTGCAAGCCGTCTTCGGCCAAGGACTTCTTGAGCACGATTTGCAACGCGCTCATGAGGTCCATCGGTTCATCTCCAGCCGGTTCTTCGGCGGCGACTTCTTCGACAATTTCTTCGGCTTCAGCGCTGTGAAGATGAAAATTAAAGAGAAAGTAACAATGTCAGCGTTCAGTTTTGGTTTTAACGCGCGTTGCAAACCCCGAAGAAGAAGAAGAAGAAGAAGAAAAGAGAACAGATTACAGATTTCTCTCTTTGCGGCTCGGAAAGACCTAAGCTTGATGATGACGGAAAGAAACCCGCGCGATACAAACGCGCGCGCGCGCAAAGATAGAGAGAGAGAGAGGGAGAGAGAGAAAGAGAGAAGAAAATAGACCGCATAAACTTACTCAGACATGATTACTTCTTCTTTTCTTCGTTTGGGGTATAACACGTCCTTATGTCCTTATGTGTGTTTCACACTCGACTCGATGTTATGAAGGATTTCGAGCAGCTGTCGAGGGTCCGTTTTTCTTTTTTTTTATTCATGAATTTTGGAAGGGACTCTCCTTCCTTTTTGATGAAACGCATTTTTTTTCAATCCCATTAAAAAAAGCATGAACGACGATGAAGACGACAACCACGACACGAACAAAAACGATGGAGGAGAAGAGAGGAGGAGAAGGAGGAGAGGAAAAAAATAGCGAGGACGATGACAACGACGACGCTTTCGCGCGGATGATGGAAGAGGTCGAGAGAGAAATCGAACGCGCGAAAAAGCAAACTGATTTTTTTTGTTCGTCCTCTTCGCATGTCGGAAGCACCGAGAACGCGTTGAGTGGAGATCAGAGAGGAGAAGAAGAAGAAGAAGAAGAAGCGGAGAAGGAGAACGAGACGAAAGAGAAAGAGAACAAACGAGAAAGGAACAGAGCGAGGAGAGAGGCGGTGGAGTGGAGGAGGAAGAAGATCGAAGAAAAGACGTTCGATCCGAGAGCAGCTTTTCGAGAGAGAGTGAAAAAGAAGCAGAATAAAAACGATGAGAATATCGATGAGAACGCGTGGCAGTCTCCGAGCGTTGTGATGCGCAGACGGAGAGCTGAGAATATCAGCGTTTCGACTAGAAAGAAGAGTTGGACGGAATTGGAAACCGAATGGAAACGCTTTGAAGAGAAATGGAAAGAATCTCAAGACGACGACGACGATGACAACGAGAGCGGAAACGAAAAACAACGACGAAGCGCTTTGCGTTTTCAAGATATCCCGTTTCCACCTTCCGGCGCCGGTTTCCTGACGTTCTTGATTTCCGACCAAGGCCCATTCTCTGACGATGAGAATGGGAGGAAGAAAGCGAGGCGGGAACTCGCAAAGCGATGGCATCCGGACAAGTTCGCGCAAAAATTTTCGAGACTTCTCAAAGACGAAGACAGAGAAGACGTGATGGAGTTGGTGAAAGAAGTTTATCAATCTGGAACGGCGTTGATGAATACGCTCTCCTGGGACGGCTGAAAATGCTTTAACTAATGATGTTATTCCTTTGCATCTATTCTGCTCGCGCGCGCTGGTTCATTTTCTATCGCTACAACTATTTGCTACATCTGATTAACTCTCTCGTTCGCCAGGCTTTTCGCCTTTTCTGTTCTTCACCGTCACCGCTTCCGGATACGCCGCGACGAGCGCTTTTACAATCTTGTCGATTTTCACATCCACTCGTTTTCTCCTCTCTATCTCCTCCTTTTCTTCCTCGAGAACTGCTTCGCGTCGTCGTTTTGTTTCCTGCCAACTAAAATCGTGCACTTTATGCAACGCGGTCTCCCCGTCGTCATCTCTCAAGCTCGCGTCCGCGCCCGCTTTCAACAACGCCTCGACAATCTCAAACTCTCCTCTCGCGCTCGCTCGCATCAACGCCGTCGCGCTCCCAGATTTCGTCCTCGCGTTCACCTCGCACCCGTACTTTTTCTCCAGCAACAACCGCACGCACTCTAAGTGCCCGTTCCTGCTCGCGTAGTGTAAAGGCGTCAACCCGCTCAAAGGACCGTCGACGGAGTTCGTCCACCTCTCAGAGTCTTTCTCTAGTAACTGTCGCAGTTTCGTCGCGTTTCCAACCTGCGCGAAATGACACGCGGACTTTTGAAACTTGAGTTCCTCTAAAGATTGCTCGTAAACGGAGGATAAATTCGGCGCTCGAGAGTAACACTTGCATCCGGGAGGGTGTCGTTCGTTTCTTCCTCTCGTCCTCCCGTCGTCGAAGCCGTCGTCGTCGTCTGCGATCGATCGACAGTAGTAGTTATTAGTCATCGTTTTTCATTTTTTTTCTTATTTCTCTACGTATGCTTTTCCTTTTTTATTTTTTATGGAGAGTCGAAAGCCTCCTCTACCGGACGGGAGAGATCGACCGAGACGACGACGACGTTAAGCGCGCGAGCAGGCGAGAGAGCCCGCCACGCACGAGGAAAAGAGACCAAAAAAAAAGCAGCACGAAACACGCACACTCGCTCGCAGACCAACCGCACTATCGGAGCGCGCTTTGTAGAACAAAGTCATCTCACTCACTCTCTCTCTCTCTTCAGAGTCTCTTCCGTCTCTCGT
>Ga0181597_10004129_pt1 | contig 14569 bp, 11 predicted proteins | sample 041ome_5_FD_148647 | JGI IMG/M metagenome (GOLD analysis project Ga0181597, IMG submission 148647) | Coastal salt marsh microbial communities from the Groves Creek Marsh, Skidaway Island, Georgia - 041403US metaG (spades assembly) | ecosystem: Environmental > Aquatic > Marine > Intertidal zone... | reverse complement strand
ACAGATGGCAATGTAATGTTTTCTAAAAATTTACTTGTATGAAAAGGATGTACGATAAACCCATCGCCAGATTCAGCTGCAGCTTGAGTCATAAGGGGGCCTACGCCAGCGACATATATTTTTGGAATACCAAAAGGATTTTCTCCTGGATTAAAAAAAGGAGTCATTAGTGTATGTTTATAAAATTCACCCTTAAAATCTAGATCTTTCCCCTCATGCCAACATCCCCAGATAGCTTTAATAGCATTGACCATTTCCTTCATGCGTTTCGCAGGTGAAGACCATGGCATGGAGTATCTCTTTTCAATATGAGGTTTGATTTGAGATCCCAAACCAAGAGTGAATCTTCCTTTAGACATCAATTGCAGATCATATCCAAGGTTAGCTAAAGTCATAGGGTTCCTAGAAAATGCAACAGCTATTGAGGTTGAAAGTTCCAGTTTTTCTGTTGCCAGCGCTGCTGCTGCAAGAGGAAGGAATGGCTCATGCGGACCCTCAAAAGTGTAAGCCCCATCGTATCCAAGGTCCTCAAGGTTTTTGCTAATTTTTGAGGCCTCAGCTGGATCTCGTGTAATCATCGAGCAATCGACCTTAATTTTTTTCATTTTGTAATATTTTCATTTAATTTTAATATGAATGATTATGATGGATGTATTTCATTTTGTGTATCCCGGCTGCTAATATAAAACTCAATTTATTTCCTAGAAAGAAAAATAATGAACTCAAAAATTTGTGAACTTCTTGATATTGAATTCCCCCTTGTTGCATTTACTCACTGCAGAGATGTCGTCGTAGCAGTATCAAAAGCTGGGGGATGTGGTGTTTTAGGGGCTGTTGGGATGACTCCTGAGCAGCTTGAAAAAGAACTGAGGTGGATTGATGACCATATTGATGGGCTTCCATACGGCGTGGATGTTTTAATTCCCAATAAAATGGCCGATCAGAACCAAAAATTTGATGCTAAAAAATTAGCTTCAATGATTCCACAAGAATATGCAGATTTTAGAGCAGATATTTTAGAAAAGCATGATGTGAATGCTGATGAGCTAAGAACAATTAAACCAGCTGCAACTTACATGGCTGCAAATACTAAAGCAGAAGGTGCTAAAGCTTTGCTAGATATTGCATTCAGTCATCCAATTAAAATAATTGCAAATGCATTGGGGGTTCCGCCCGACTGGATGGTTCAAATGGGAAAAGATAATAATGTAAAAGTTGCAGCCCTACTGGGTACTGCAGAACACGCTATCAATCAAGTCAAAGCAGGGGTTGATATCTTAGTTGTCTCAGGCACAGAAGCTGGTGGTCATTGTGGTAGCGTTTCATCTATGGTTTTAATTCCAGAGGTTCATAAAGCCATACAACCATATGGTGATGTGCCAATTCTAGCTGCAGGAGGAATTGTAACCGGGAGGCAAATGGCTGCTGCAATGACCATGGGAGCATCGGGTGCATGGTGCGGCTCTGTTTGGTTAACAACTGCTGAATCTGAAGTTCCGCTTGTGATTAAAGAGAAAATGGTGGCTGCAACTTCAAGTCAAACCACTAGATCAAGAAGCAGAACAGGCAAGCACTCCAGACAGTTGGTATCTGAATGGACAAAAGCCTGGGAAGCAAAAGAAGCTCCTGAACCACTACCATTACCACTGCAACCCATGGTGGCTGAACCAGCTTTAGCAAAAGTTAATCAGTTAGCAGAAAACGGTCATGGAGGCGCAAAAGAACTTTCGACTTACTGGGTTGGTCAGGGCGTGGGATTGATGAACCAAACAATTTCAGCAAGTGATGTCGTGCAAGAATTTAAAGAAGACTTTATTGAAGCCTATGAAAGGCTGTCTAATTTTATTAGCGATTGATCTACAAGGAGCAGAAATCTTTGAGACAAACCTCTTTTAAATCTAATTAACTCTCGAAGCATGTCAGTCCAATGCTTAATATTAGATTTAAATTAGATTTCTTGTAATTGCTTCTTCAAGGAGATGCAATCGATCATTCCCAAAAAACATTTTTTCTTTACAGAAAAATGTGGGTGAGCCAAAACCTCCACGCTCAATTAACTCGTCAGTATTCTGAATCAATAAATCTTTGGCCTCTTGTGAGGCTATATATTTTTTAAATTTCTTAGTATTTAATTTTGAATTCTTGGCAATGTCGACCAATAAGTCTTCCTGACTGATATCTATACCTTCGCTCCAGTAGGCCTGGAATAAATTGCTCGCAAACTCAACTAATTTACTTTCTGTTTGAGCAAACAAACAACCCCGCATCGCTTTGACTGAATTAACAGGAAATACTTTGGGAAAACTAATGCTAATTCCTCTTAACTCACACCATAAATTCAAGTCATCATTTGAATAGTTTAACTTTAAAGGGTTAGGCTTTTTTCTGAACTCATATACGTCTTGATTAACGGTATTAAAAACTCCACCCACGAGAACTGGCTTCCACTCTATTTCTAAGCTATGTCTTTGAGATAATGGTAAAATTTCACTAAATGCTAAATATGTCCAGGGGCTTGAACAGTCAAAGTAAAATTCTATATAGTTAGCATTCATCATTAATAAATATTGTAAATTAATTATCTTGTATAAACAGAAAAAAGCTTTGAGCTTAATAGCAATACTGTTACTTAGTATTAGCATTGAGGCAAAAATCAATATACCTGCATCAGCTGAAAAACAAGAGCTGTGTCAGGAAATATACAACAAGATGACGAATGAACATTTCTTCAATGACAAAGACTTGAGTTCCATTAATTCTGAAATATTTGATGCTTTATTAGATCGGTTGGATTCCCAGAAAATATACTTCACAGAAAATGAAATCAACTCATATAAAAGAAAATTTTCTAAGTTTGATAAACCATTTGACTATCAAAAAAAATATTCGAAGTCTTTTCTTTGCTCAATAGATTTAAAGACTAAATTTACATTTATAAATCTTTACTTTAATCGGTTGATTGAGGCAACAAATTATCAACTTAAAGAGGTCGCTAAACAGGGTTTTGATTTTACAAAAGACGAAATCATCATCATTGATGATGAGCAAAAAAAATGGCAAAAGAGCAAATTAGAGCTACAAAAAATTTGGCGAAAGATAGCTAAAAATGATGTTTTAACGTCTATGCTGGCTGAAAAGGAATTAGACGAAGCAACAGAAACTATTAAAAAAAGATATACAAGCAGACTTCGAAGAATCTCTCAAAGAAATGAGGAGGATGTCTTCTCAATTGCTATGAATAATTTGACAACTTATTTTGATCCTCATTCCTCATACTTCTCTCCCAAGTCAGCTGAGGATTTTGAAATGACGATGAGTCTAAAGCTCGAGGGAATTGGAGCGCTTCTTACAACAGAAGATGATTATCCGACCATAGTAAGTGTTGTACCTGGAGGTCCAGCTGAAAAAACTGGGAAAATTAATCCAAACGATAAAATAGTAAAGATATCTCAAGTTGAAGAAATGCACTCAACTCCAACTGATGTTGTCGGATGGAGGATAGATGAGGTTGTTCAGCTAATTCGGGGCAAACCAGGCACTAAAGTTGAGTTGGAGCTCATTCCAGGAAAAACGGAGGATTTTAGTGAGAGGAAATTTGTAACCATTACACGTGAAGAGGTAAAGCTGGAAGAACAAGCGGCAAAATCTAGAGTAATTGAAATTAATAGAAATTTACAAACAATAAAAATAGGCATAATTGATTTGCCAACTTTTTATATAGATTTCAAAGCATGGCAAAACAGAGATCCAAATTTTCGAAGCAGCTCAAAAGATGTAGAAAAAATTCTTAAAAAATTTAATAATCAAAATGTGGATGCTGTATTGGTTGATTTAAGAGGAAACTCTGGAGGCTCTCTGTTTGAGGCAAATAAACTAACCGGATTATTTGTAGCTTCTGGAGCAACACTGCAAGTAAAAGAAAGTAATGGCAGTGTAAGACCATGGGGAGATGCCAGAGCTAAGCAAATCTGGAAAAAGCCAATGGCTGTTATGGTAGATAGATATTCTGCCTCTGCTTCAGAAATTTTTGCAGGAGCTATTCAGGATTATCAAAGAGGGATAATAATTGGACAAAAAACATTTGGAAAAGGCACAGTTCAAAAACTAGATGATTTAAGCTCTGGGCAAATAAAAATTACTGAATCTAAGTTTTATAGAATTACTGGGGCAGGGATGCAAAGCAGAGGTATACAGCCAGACATAACCTTGCCAAGCACCTGGGATATAGAAGAAGTTGGTGAAAGTTCATATGATACAGCACTCTCATGGGATGAAATTAAACCTATTCGTTTCCAGAAATTTTCTATGGAGGCCTCGTTGATCTCTGAGTTAAATGATGAACATTTAAGAAGAGTTAGTGAGAATCCCAATTTGCAATATATCCTTGACATAAGGAAAAGATATGAAATCCAAAAAAATAAAGAGGTGATTTCTATTAACCTAGCAAATAGGAGAATTGAAAAAAAAGAAAGGCAATCGTGGGCTTTAAGTGTTGAAAACAAAAGACGCGCCTCACTAAACTTAGAAATTTTTGATTCTTACAAGACTATGGAAGATTATAATGATGCCAAGGAAACTGAAAACAAAAATATAGATTTTGAGATAGACATTGATGATGACTATCTTTTGAATGAGGGTGCACAAATTCTTTCAGACTATATGTTGTTTAGCCAAGATACCTATCTATCTCAAGCTGGATAAAATATGAAAATTGTGTCTTTTAATATTAATAGTATAAGAGCTCGCCCTCATCAACTAATTCACATCAGAGATACCATTGATCCAGATGTGATTGGAATACAAGAGACCAAAGTAAATGACCCAGAGTTTCCAATTGATGAAATCAAAGAGATTGGATATCACGCAGAATTTTGGGGTCAAAAAGGTCACTATGGGGTAGCCTTTCTAAGCAAGAAAAAACCTTTGGATGTCCAAAAAGGTTTCACTGGAGATAAGAAAGATGATCAAAAAAGATTTATTCAAGCTACTTTTAAATGGAAAAGAAAAAAAATTACAATTATGAATGGATACTTTCCTCAAGGTGAGAATCGATCTCACGAAACAAAATTTCCTAACAAGATAAAATTTTATAATGATCTTAAAAAGCACATAAAAAAACTCAAGAAAAAAGAGGAGAATCTTATAATTATGGGAGATTTTAATGTTGCTCCAACAGATCTAGATATTGGAATTGGTGATCAAAACGTGAAAAGATGGCTGCGTGATGGCAAAACTGCATTCCTTCCAGAAGAGATTGACATGTGGAATAAAATTAGAGATCTCGGATTTATAGACTCATGGAGAAAGCAAAATCCTGAAGAGGGATCAATTTATTCTTGGTTTGATTACCGTTCAAGGATGTTTGATGATAAACCTAAGAGAGGATTGCGAATTGACCACATATTGGTATCTGAAAATATAGAACATGCAATACTTAATACTGGAATAGATTACTCTGCTAGAGCAATGGAAAAACCATCAGATCATTGTCCCATTTGGCTAGAATTAAAATAGCTGCTTAAGAACGTTTGTTGTTTCTTTTAGATTTAAAAAATTTCCTTAATAGACTAGAGGACTCCTCTTGCATGTATCCACCACTAACAATAACTTTGTGATTAAGGTCACGTCTATGTAGAAATTGATCAATAGATTTGACTGCGCCCGTTCTTGGTTCCATTGCACCAAAATACAATGCATCAATTCTGGCATCCACAATTGCTTTTGCGCACATGTGACATGGCTCAAGCGAAACATAGATATCACATTCAATAAGTCTATAATTTTGAATAAATTGACTTGCCTGATTAATTGCATTGATTTCCGCATGAGCGGAAACTGATTTTTTTGCTAATACTTGATTGAAACCTCTACCAATAATTTTTCCATTATTAACAATAATTGCTCCTACTGGTACCTCGTCATTTTCATATGCCAGTTTGGCCATATTCATAGCCTCAATCATAAAATTATAATTATAATTATCGACAAATTTATTCATTCAGTATTCTCATAAAAATTTTGCCCATTCTCTTAGAGGCCTTCTTTTAGATTCTAAAGAATTAATTACAGCATTATGATCCCTATAGCCAATTGCCATGCCGCAAAATAATATATCGCTATCTTCTGCTTTAAGAAAGCTAGAAACACTATCATGTTTAATTGACCATGCCTCTTGAGCGCAAGTATCTAAGCCTGCTTCTTTTGCTAACAACATAAAAGTTTGCAGGAACATACCTAAATCAGACCATTGAGGGGGCCCCATTTGCTGATCAACATAACAGAAAAAAGCACATGGGGCCCCAAAGAATCTAAAGTTTTCCATAACTTGGGAAATCCTAGCATTTTTATCTTCTCTTCCAATGCCTAAAAGCTCATACATCTGTTCGCCTAATTCAAATCTTGAGGTTCTATAAGGCTCTTTAAGTTTTGGGGGATAAATATCATAATTAGGAGTCTCAGGCTCATCCCAATTTTTTTGAAAGGCAAGAAAATTTTTCATTGTATTGCCATTTATAACAAATATCTTCCATGGTTGTAGATTTCCCCCGCTTGGCGATCTAGAAGATTGGCTTAATAGCTTTTCTATAAGCTCATTGCTTACGGGTTTTTTAATAAAAGCCCTAATGGATCTTCTATTTAAAACTGCATCACTAACATTCATATAATTAACCACAAGATTTTATTTATAATGAATTATACTTGATGATATAAAAATAGTTATCGAGATATATAAGATTGAAAATTGCTGTTGTTGGAATGGGTTACGTTGGCTTGGCGAATGCTATAACTCTGTCGATTAAAAATGAAGTTTCTATCTTAGAGATCTCATCTGAAAAAGTAGACCTTTTGAATAGAAGGATATCGCCTATCAAAGATCAATTAATAGATAAATACTTAAAAAATAAAAAATTAAGAATTACAGCATCAACAGATGAAAAAGTGGTTTATAGAAATGCAAATGTTGTAATTATTTGTACTCCAACTGATTTCATATCTAAAGAAAATACTTTTAACACAGCCTCAATTCAAGAAATAGTATCTAAATTATCAGCATTTAATTTTAAAGGACTAATTATAATTAAATCAACAGTGCCAATTGGTTTTACTGAATCACTTTCTAAAAAGTATGTAAATCTAAAAATAGCTTTTTTCCCTGAGTTTCTAAGAGAGGGTTTTGCGCTGCAAGATTGCCTGAATCCCTCTAGGTTGATTTGTGGTTCTAGAGAAAAAACTGCTGTCAAGTTTCTAGAGCTTCTGAAAGAATGCTGCAAATCAAATAAGGTTGAAACCTTGATTACGCATTCTTCAGAAGCAGAGAGTATTAAACTGTTTTCAAATGCTTACCTAGCAATGAGAGTTGCATTTTTTAATGAATTAGATAACTTTGCTATCTCTAAATCTTTGAATGCAGAAGAAATTATTAAAGGAATCTCATTGGATCAAAGAATCGGTGATTATTATAATAACCCCTCATTCGGGTATGGTGGATACTGTTTGCCCAAGGATATAAAACAACTTTCAGCAAACTTTGAATTCATTCCTCACGATTTGTTAAGAGGAGTAATAAATTCAAATAAAAAAAGAAAAGCCTATCTCTCTCAAATGCTAATAAATAGCAAAGCACAGGTAATAGGAATCTATAAATTAGCAATGAAGTCAGGCTCAGATAACCATAGAGAGTCAGCCATTATTGATATAATTAAAAAGCTAAAAAAGAAGAAGGAAGTTATCATTTTTGATAATTCACTAACTGGCAAAACTTTTATGGGCATAAGAATATTTCGTAATATTGATAATTTTCTATCATCGTCAGATCTAATTATTGCTAATAGGTTTGAAAAAAAACTATTAAAGGTTGAACACAAGCTATTTACTAGAGATATTTTTAATTTAAATTAATTTTTTGATGAATAATGGTTGCCCAGGACAAATTCCTCTTTACAACAAGTGAAACGTTTTAGGGATAGAGATTGTAGGGCATGTTTTTCTCCCACTCAATCGATGTCATACACTAAAAACCATTACCTACAAAATCCTTATTAGACCTTGTATGAAGTTTGTATGAAATAACTTCCTCACTTCGTGCTGCCAAAGGAAATGGTGTCATTCTTGTTGTTTTGATGCAAAGTTTGTATCAAATTTTTGATTTATAAACTTTGTAAAGCGTTTATAAATCTTCTCTTTTAAAAAACAATGTGCGTGCATTTGCTAATTTAGGTTTTGTATAAATCGTAGGGATATTCATAATATTTTTAAAGTTGTGTTGTTTTAGCAACGACTTCCAATCTCTATGTCTATATCCACATATCTCTAATTCAGTTGTTGCCTCAAAATCATCTATCAGAACTGTTTTTGTATAATTTAATAGGGAATCTAAAAGACTGTTTAAATCTTCATCACTCATGCAATATAAGACTCTGTCAAAAATTATTAAATCAAAATGAGTTAAATTATTTTTTTCTAGAAAAGCTAAAATATTATTGGGATTAAATTTATAATCAAAAAAGAATTTTGTATTTTGCTCCTTAAATTCTCTGAATTTATTATTACAAATATCTATTGCATCTTTATTGATATCAATTCCATAAGAAAGTTGACTCGGATTATTATGGTTTAGTTGATGTAATAGTTCTCCTGTTGCGCATCCAAAATCTAATATACTCAAAATATTATTTTCAGAAACTATGTCAAAAAATAATTCAGGTACCCTTTTTTTATCATATGAGTCTATCCATGATGGTTGAAAGTAAGTTCTTAATTTCCAAAAAAGACTACTTGAAATTATTCTTCTTTTTAAAAGTATTATTAGATTACTCATAAAATTCATTCCCACTCAATTGTGGCTGGGGGCTTGCTAGAAATATCATAAACCACCCTGCTCACTCCCTCTAACTCATTCACAATACGATTTGAAACATGTGCCAAAAATTCATATGGGAGTTTGGCCCAAGTAGCGGTCATAAAATCAACTGTCTCAACTGCTCTAATTGCTATCACATCTGCATATCGCCTCTCATCTCCAACCACACCAACTGATTTTACTGGCAGAAAAGCACAAAATGCTTGGCTGACTTGGTTATACAAGCCTGCCTTAATTAATTCTTCAATAAATATAGCATCAGCATTTTGCAGAATTAAAACTCTTTCTTGGGAAATCTCTCCCAAAATTCTTACTCCTAGCCCTGGGCCTGGGAATGGATGTCGATTTAACATCTCCAATGACAAACCAAGCGCAGATCCAATTTTCCTAACCTCATCTTTAAATAAGTCACGCAAAGGCTCAACTAATTCCATCTTCATATCATCAGGAAGACCTCCAACATTATGATGAGATTTAATAACTCTAGCTTCTTTAGATTCTGATTCAGAAGATTCAATTACATCAGGATAAATGGTGCCCTGTGCTAAAAAATTAATCTCATCTTTTAATTTGGCAGCCTCATTATCAAAAACATCAATAAAAGTTCTGCCAATAATTTTTCTTTTTTGCTCAGGATCTGATACGCCTTTAAGATGCCTGTAAAAAATTTTCTTTGCATCAACTACTAATAAATTTAAATCCATCTTATCTTTGAACAAATTTTCTACATCTTCAGCTTCATTTTTTCGGAGCAAGCCATTATCGACAAAAACACAGATTAAATTTTTTCCTATAGCTTGATCTAAAAGCATCGCTGTAACAGATGAGTCTACTCCGCCTGATAAACCAAGTAATACCTTTTGGTCTCCTACTTTTTCTTTAATATCATTAATTCGTTGCTCAATAAGGTTTTCCATTCTCCATTGGGCTTCGCATTTACATATCTTGAATGTAAAATTTTCTAATACAGCATTGCCTTGTTTAGTATGGGTAACCTCGGGATGGAACTGCAATGCAAATATAGGTTTTTGGGTATGCTCCATGGCAGCTATTGGAGCGGATGAAGTTGAAGCTATTAAATTGAATTTATCTGGTAAAGTAGATACATGATCACCGTGGCTCATCCAAACATCAATCGAGGATCCAGAGCTAAAGCCATCAAAAAGCAATGATGGTTTTTCTAAAAGAATTTGAGCATGACCAAATTCTTTGGTTTTAGAAGAGGAAACTTGTCCTCCAAATTGTTCTGCGAGTGTTTGCATCCCATAGCAGATACCTAGAACTGGTACATCTAATTCAAAAATGATTTTGGGAATTCTGGGTGTATTAGATTCAGTGACTGATTCGGGTCCACCTGAGAGAATTACCCCCTTAGGATTAAGAGATTTAATTCTTTCAACTGCAATATCCCAAGGGAGTATTACTGAGAATACATTTAACTCTCTTATTCTTCTTGCAATGAGCTGAGTGTATTGAGAGCCAAAGTCTAATACCAAAACCGTATCGATATTTTTCTTATCTAAAGAGAGATTATTGGAATTAGCCATACTTATTAGCAAATCAATTAATGAATAAATGAATATTATAAAGGAAACTATATTAAATCTTTTTTAAGATATAAAAGATTTAATTTTTTTAACAAGTTCGGAAAGCTCAGGCTTAAACTCAATAATTTCTTCTATGGATAAGCCTTCTAGCTCATGAGGAAAGACTAGCCATTTTTCAGTTTCGTGAAGATAAAAATCAGGCTGTCTATTTGTTTGATTTTTATTTGGTTTGAAATATGGGGTCGCTACTTTGATTTCAGGGGTATTTTTTTTGCATGCAGTCTGTAAGTCTAAGATAATTTTTTGAATAGATATGCCCGTATCATGAACATCATCTACGATTAGAAGTGAATCTTCTGATTCAACCTGCTTAATAACATAGTTAAGGCCATAAACTTGAACCTGACTATCTCTCTCATCTATTCCTTTGTAATGAGAAGTTCGTATTGCAATATGGTCGGAGGGCACACCAAGGACATCTAAAAACTCCTGAACAGCTATACCAATTGGGGCTCCGCCTCTCCAAACTCCAATAATATAGTTTGGGCGATAACCACTTTCATAAACTTTCCAAGCAAGCTTAAATGAATCGCTTAATAGCTCATCAGCTTGAATAAATAGTTTATCCATTATTTGTTAAGTGCTAAATTAATAGCTCATACTTAATCGAATCATCAATTGACGAGGCGGAATAAGCTCTAATCCAGTTGCAGCTACACCAAAGACATCTGTCATGCTCGAGTTAACACCATCCTCATCTGTCGCATTAAGAATCTTAAAGTCCAGTCCCCATTTATCTCCTACAAAATCAATGCTTGCAGTAAGATTCAACAAATCATACGAATCAATAGCATCAACAATAGAGTTATTTGAAACTCTTTGTTGGAAGTCTCCTCTATGGATGTATTGCATTATCCCAGTAAAAATACTTCCGGAAGCAAGCGCTGTTTCATAGGTAAGATTAATGTCAGCTGAAAATTCTGGACTTTTTGCTAATTCATTACCCTTAACATTTTCTCTTAAACCATATCGAAGATCCTCTTGACCAAAGAAATACTGATACGCATCAACATTATCTAAAACCATATAATCTGAAGTAACCTCAGAATCAAGGAATGATAAATTCATATCTAAGACCAATGAATCAGTTAACAGTCCTTTGAACTCAATCTCAAGCCCTGACATTTCTGATTCAGGAATATTTGCTACCCCACCTCTATAGGGATCTGGGTCGGTAGCCTGGAATTGAAGATTTTCATACGTATACGAGAAAACTGCAATATTTGCACGCGCCCTTCCATCCATTAAGTCAGTTTTTAGACCAAACTCAATTGAATCAACCGTCTCAGCTTCAAAAGTAGGAAACACTAGAGCTGGAGCTATAGGTCTTCCAGCAGCAGCATCCTCAGCCTCTGTAAAACCAAAAGTTAAATTGCTACCACCAGGCTTGAAACCTCTTGCAAAGGATAGGTACGTCATTGCTGAATCAGATAAGTCTAATTCGCCCGTTATCTTCCCAGTTGTCTCATCCGAAGTACCCTTTTCTGTAAAGGTCTCAACATTAAAAAAGTTAGTCACATTGGTTTCAAATGTATCTTCTGAATATCTCATACCAGCAACTAGACGAAAATCATCGCTGACACTGTATGTTCCTTGCCCATAAAATGAATATGATTCTCTTGTGGGAAGTGCGTCAGTAACAAAATCCCAATCAGCTTCAAAAACATCGAATCTACCAGGGATGCCGTAGTCATGAGTATAGCAATATGCTGAATTCGCAAATGATTCTCCACATAGATATCTTAACTGGCCAGTTAAGTCATTATCTCTATAGCCCCGGATAGTATTTTCAATTTCATGCTCCATGTAAAAAGCACCTATTGTCCAATCAAGCTTTCCATTGAGAATAGGTTCATTGGAGATTAAATTAATTTCCAAAGTAGTTGTATCCACAACAGAGGTCTCTGGATTGAATTCAGCTCTTTGATAGCGGGCATATTTGCACTCATCAGGCTGCGGGAAGATTTTTATACAAGTCTCTTGGACTGGTGGTAATCCAGGAATAGATTTAACAAAGTCGCCATAGTTATGTCTATCATTATCCCTTACAACCAAAATATCATCCTCTTGAATACTAGCCATAGCTTTGAGAGATGCAAACCCTAAATCAGATTCATAAATTGCAGCAAAAACAGAGGATGTTAGCTCATGTTTTGATAGAGTATCTTGAGATAACTTTCTGATGTTTGGAGTTGGATCATCAATACCCCTCATGGCTGACCCATTTCTATCAACCTCAAAAAATTGTCCAAAGAATCGTAAGCTTGCGCTCTCATCCAAATCAATAAGTAAGTCTCCACGCAAACTAGTGCTGCTTGCATCATCTAAGTCTTGTCCAGTAAAAATATTATCACTGAAACCGTCTCTCTCGGTAATTGCAAAAGAGACTCTACTAGCAACATTTGAGGTAAGAGGAATATTATTAGATGTGCGGAACTTTGTTAATCCAAAATTACCAAAGGTAATGTCAGATTTACCTAAATACTCATCCATTGATGGTTTTTTATTAATAACATTAATAGCACCACCGGTTGAGTTTTGACCAAATAGGGTTCCTTGTGGTCCTCTAATAATTTCAATTCTATCTACATCAATAAAATCAGTCTGGAGTGCAAATGGAGAGGCAATAAAAATTCCATCAATGTGAAATGCTACTGATGGAGCTGCAATTGCATTTTGATTTGTCTCATTACCAACCCCCCTAATAGAAATAACAGTTTTGTAACCCTCATTTTTGGCAACAGTTACTCCTGGAACTATGGCGCTTAAATCTACCATTGATTCAATATTTTTAGATTCGATATCTTGGTCGCTTATAGCTGTTACTGCTTGCGAGATATCTTGAAGGCTTTCGCTGCGTTTTTCTGCAGTTACAAATACTTCTTCAATCACATTGTCTTGAGAAAAAGCAGAGACACTAAATAGTAACAAGCAGATGGATGAAATTTTTTTATTTAAGAAGAGATCGTTCATTAAAATACCCCAAGGTTATTATGTTAATTTTTTCAAATTTTTGAAAAACTCTTATATTCTCAAAGATAATGCAATATTGATGCCGAAAGGTTGAGAATGTATAAATTAGATTTTCAACTATTTCAGCAAAGAATTATTGTATCAATCTGTTTTTGCCTTAAGTTATTTTTGAACTTGTAACAATTCAATATTATAAGTTGTAAACTAAATTTTTAAATAATATTTTCAAATTTAATGCTAGAAAAAATTTTTCAGTTAGAAAAAAATAATACAACAGTTAAAACCGAATTAGTTGCCGGCTTTACTACGTTTATCACCATGGCGTATATCATTTTTGTTAATCCACAAATGATGTCATCTACTGGCATGGACCAAGGAGCAAGCTTTGTTGGAACCTGTTTAGCCGCAGCAATAGCATGCATATTAATGGGCATTTATGCCAATTGGCCAATTGGATTAGCTCCTGGAATGGGTCTAAACGCATTCTTTACTTACACAGTGGTCGGCGAGATGGGATATACCTGGGAAATTGCTCTTGGTGCAGTTTTTATTGCTGGTATCTTGTTTTGGATAATGAGCATTACTCCAATCCGACAGTGGATGCTTGAGAGCATACCCATGAATTTGAGGATAGCCATGGGATCTGGTGTTGGACTTTTTATTGGTCTAATTGGCTTAAAGAACGGTGGAATCATAGTGCCAAATGAAGCAACGCTTCTAAGCCTAGGAAATTTTCTGAAAATAGAAACCATCCTTTCAATGCTTGGGTTTCTTTTAATAGCAATTCTTGCAGTTAGAAAAGTGCCGGGTGCAATACTTCTTGGTGTGATGATGACAACACTGGTGTCAATTTTTATTGGCATTGTCCAATTTCAAGGGCTCATTTCCTACCCTCCAACTTTTATGCCCGTGTTTATGAAATTAGATCTTTTTGGTGCCCTAGATTTGGCCATGATAAGTGTAATTATGTCTTTTTTATTTGTGAATTTATTTGATACTGCTGGCACACTTCTTGGAGTTGCCAATCAAGCAAAATTAATAGACGAATCGGGAAATGTTAAGAATCTTGATAAAGCTCTTAAAGCAGATAGCTCTTCAAGTGCTGTTGGGGCTTTTTTAGGATGTGCGC
>Ga0181597_10004127_pt1 | contig 14573 bp, 12 predicted proteins | sample 041ome_5_FD_148647 | JGI IMG/M metagenome (GOLD analysis project Ga0181597, IMG submission 148647) | Coastal salt marsh microbial communities from the Groves Creek Marsh, Skidaway Island, Georgia - 041403US metaG (spades assembly) | ecosystem: Environmental > Aquatic > Marine > Intertidal zone... | reverse complement strand
CAGCCTGCACAATGTCCTCCAAACACCCAACAGGAACGAGCGACGGTGTGAATAACCCTGTTGCCACTCCATCTAAAAAACACCCGACTCGGACGGCAAATCTGCAGAAAGCCGAACCGACCGATAGACCCTTACCGCAGCACGTCGCAATTATTATGGATGGCAACGGTCGCTGGGCAAAAAAACGAAATCTTCCTCGATTCGAAGGCCATAGACAGGGCGTCACAAGTGTTCGCAAGGCCACCGAACATGCTGCAAGACGAAATGTCAAGCAGCTTACTTTGTATTGTCTTTCGAGTGAAAATTGGCGACGTCCAAAAGCCGAACTTGACTTCCTCATGCTCCTTCTTGAACAGTACATGATTGAAGAACGTTCGCTCCTCATGCGCGAACACATTCGGCTCGTGATGATAGGAAACCGAGCTGGTCTACCGAGCAGAACGCTCGCAGCTATCGACGAAACGGTTGATATGTGTCGCAATAATAACGGCATGCGGCTTTGTCTTGCAGTCAACTACGGAGGACGGGCTGAAATTGTTGAAGCAACCAAAGCACTTGCGCGCCGAGTGGCATCAGGAAGCCTGCAGCCAGATGAAATTGATGAGGAAAGTGTTGAATCTCATCTTGAAACAAACGGAATGCCTGATCCGGACCTTCTCATACGAACTGCTGGCGAGATGCGACTGAGTAATTTCTTACTGTGGCAGATGAGCTATGCGGAGTTCTGGGTCACTTCGGACCTCTGGCCCGATTTCAGAGAGCATCATCTCGACCAAGCGCTTGCCGCTTTCCAGTCACGGGAGCGTCGATTCGGAGGCCTTTCCCCATCATGAACACAGCTTCAAGCTCCTTCGCAACACTTGGTTCACGTTTTATCGTCTCGAGCATTCTGATTGTGTGCTTGACTGCGTTAACTTGGGCTGACTTCACTGGATTTCTTGGCGGTTTACCAGGCTGGTGGCTTCTTCCGGTTTTAATTCTCCTTGCAGTTGGAGGTGTCAATGAGTTCATTGTTCTCTACGCGAAGCGGGGAATTAAACTCAAAGGTGGGCTCCTTCGTGTCGGAGTCATTGCGATATTTCTAGCCGCTGCCGTGGGCACTCAGGCCATGGTCTCTGATACGGGAGATGCCGCGCCGGTTGCAGCCCTCAGTTGGGCAGCGTTGGCTGCTGCAGTTGCCATTGGATCACTTTTTCTTCAAGAAGTTGTGCTCACTGGCAATGATGATCAAGACCTTGACCGATTGGCAGCAAGTATTTTGGTATTAACCTATCTAGGTCTTCCAATGGCATTCATGGTTGGATTACGGCTTGTTACTATTGCCAACTTGGGTCCTGAGCAAACAGGTCCTAAATATCTTGGAATCGTTCCTTTACTCAGCCTTATTACAATCGTAAAAGCTGGGGATGTGTTTGCATATCTCATCGGCTCTGCTTTGGGCCGAATGCCACTGATGCCAAAAATCAGCCCGGGTAAAACGTGGGAGGGTGCACTTGCATCACTCGCTGGCTCGCTTCTCACCGCGTGGCTTATGTTGCAGTCTTCATTTATTTTCAAGAATGGATTGCCGGCACAACCTCTTGGTGGATGGTTTACCTTTGGAATATGTGTTGGATTATCGGGCATGGCAGGCGACCTTGTGGAATCGCTTATCAAACGCGAACTCAAAACAAAAGATTCTGGACGATCTTTAGGTGGCATGGGGGGAGCGCTCGACCTGATCGACTCACTCCTTTTTGCTGCACCAGTTGCATGGTTTCTGTGGGTTAATGCCTCTGGGTAAGGACACTATCCCGGGGTTAAACACTGTGTTTTCCAACAAATTTAGCTATGAAAACAGGTCCTGTTGGGAACCCCTCCCCTGCCGGAGTAGTATATAGAAGGAGATTGACCCCGGTCACTTTCCTGCCAGTCTGCCACGTGGCGGACGCACCTATTCCTCGAGGCCATCAACCTCCACTCGGCTGATGGACTTTGATGTCTCGCTCAACGATAGCAGTAGTCGACTCAAAGCGGCTTTTAGAACTTTTCGGACCTCGTGATCAACATCTCCGAAAAATACGTGCCGCTCTCGACGTCGGAATTTCAGCCCGAGATGGAGAGATACACATCGAAGGTGAGGATGCTGCCGTACATAGAGCCACAGAGATTTTTGAATCTCTGGACCAGTCGCTCCAAGATCAAGGCACAATCACGGGACAACTTGTTGACCGCTTACTCAACGGAAGCAGCTTCTCTGAAAAACTCATACATCAGGAATCGATTGAAGTGCATCGACCTGGTGGGCATATTGTTCCTCGATCGTCAGGCCAGGCTGATTATGTGCGTGCTATCCGACAGTCTGATATCGTGTTTTGTGAGGGTCCCGCCGGTTGCGGGAAAACCTTTCTTGCCGTTGCCATGGCTGTATCTGCTCTGCGGCAAGAACACGTGACAAAAATTGTACTTGTGCGTCCAGCTGTTGAGGCTGGGGAAAGTCTTGGCTTTCTGCCAGGTGACCTCCAGGCAAAAATAAATCCCTACTTGCGTCCACTCCTTGATGCGCTTCGCGAGATGATGGACTTTGACTTACTGAAAAAACTCACTGAGCAAGATGTCATTGAAATGATTCCTCTTGCCTATATGCGGGGTAGAACACTGAACGACGCCTTCATCATTCTGGATGAGGCACAGAATACGACTGCAGCCCAGATGAAAATGTTTTTGACTCGACTCGGAGTTGGCTCAAAAATGGTGATTTCGGGGGATACAACACAAATCGATCTTCCTCCAAACCGAAAAAGTGGTCTTATTGACGCAATGGAACGGCTTCACGCGGTTTCGGGCTGCCACAAAATTAGCCTCGGTGGTAGTGATATCGTCCGACATCCGCTTGTTCAGCGCATTGTCGATGCTTACGAGGAATAATTACAGACTTCAATTCTCTTCATAAAAACGAGATTAACAGCCGTTCACAATGAGTATCGCCCCGTCGTCATTTCGCCGCCGCATTCGTCGAGCCTCCTCAATGGAAGGTCCGCAGAGCTTCTGGGGAAGACTCCTTGAAACTATTTCACGTTCAGAAGTACTCGTGCGGCTCGGGCTCTGCCTTCTAGCAGCTTTTTTTCTCCTCGTTCTTCTTCGTGGATGGTCTCAACCATTCGCATTTAGACTTGGCTCTGTGGCTCCTCGCGGTGTTGTTTCTCGAGTTGCATTTGAAAAACCTGATCTAGCGCGAACTCGTGCAGCACAGCAACGGGCAACATCACAGGTTCGGGTTGTTTACATTCAGGACCGATCGCCCTTGGTTCGTATTCGTGACGGACTCAAAAATCGTGTTGCTGAAATTGCAGCAGCAGAAACCCTGGCTGGCGTTTCGCGTGCCGCGTGGCTTGAGTTTGCTCCAGAAACAGCAGCTGTCTTAGAACGGCTTCCGGTACCCGCTCCAGGGACAGTCGTGAAACCTGCAGAGCTACCCATTGCTCCTGAGCCACCCGATTTCTCAATGCAAGAAGAACCCGGTGATAAAAATGAAATTCCATCTTTAGGGCCAAACATATTGGGCTCATCAAAAAACCAAGGGGTACAGAAAGCTGGTGGCAGCAAAAAGGAAACTCCGTCCAGCGAAGATATTGGATTCGCTGACGATGTAATACGAGCACAAGCACAGCCGAAAGCAGATCTAGAAACAGGCGCACAGGATCAGGTTTCACAGGCGAACCCATCGGTCACGGAGTTCACACGAGAGAAACTGCAGGCAGAACAGGCATTTACAGCATTCCGAAATCCAGTCGGTACCAAGGAAAAGCTTCTTGAGTTCAACAAAGCCATTGATCGTGCATTTTCACCTCTGGAAACTCAGGGTGTTCTGGAAAAGATTCAGCACGATATCGATGAGGGAAGCCAAACAGAAATTGACGTCCACCCACTCGGCAACATAACTGAGATGATTCGTGTTCAGGTTGCTGAAGTACTCCTTGGGGAGGCCAAGATTCGCTTCAAGGCGCGACTTATTGATGAATTGGGCCCCGGTCCATTAACAGACCGGGTATTCATGTGGATTGATCCACGGCTAACAGGATCACTCGAAGTTGATAGCGAAGCGACGGCAAAGGCCAAGAATGAAGCAGTTGAAGAAACGCCCGAACAATTTATTCGTTATGCAGCTGGTGACCTACTCGCCCCTGCTGGAGTCGAGATCACAAGTGAGCAACTCACTCTTTTAAAACTCGAACATGAAGAATCTTTAAGGCAACAACCAGCCGGGGAAAGCTTGGGGCGTGCAGCTTCATTGTTCGGTTTGTTCGTGGCGATGTTCACACTTGCTGGATTTTACCTCCACCTCCATCACCGTGATGTCATGGTTGATCTCGGTCATATAGCAACCTTACTTGTTCTGGTTGTAGCAACGATGGCAGCTTGTGTATTTGCCTCTGGGGATTCATGGCACGCTGAAATTTTGCCTCTGCTTGTTTTTGCAATGACTGTCGCAATTGCTTATGACGAGGATCTGGCACTACTGCTTGTTGCCGAAGTGGCCCTTGTTCTTGTTGTGGGATTAGGTCAGGGCCTTGCTGATTACATAACTCTCACTGCAGCAGCTGCAGCAACGATTTTCTGGATGGGTCGAATCAGAAGCCGTAGCAAGTTGATCTACGTTGGCTTATGGGCGGGAGCCGTTGCCATGACAACCCAAATTGGTGCAAATCTTCTTGAAGAACATCCGCTCGACTTATACCTTCTCTTCGAAGCAGCGCGGACTGGCGTATGGACACTCTTAGCTGGCTTTTTGATGACGGGCTTACTACCGTTTGTGGAAAAAACGTTCGGCGTACTCACTGATCTAAGCCTGCTTGAGATTGGTGATGTCGCGCATCCACTTCTTCAAGAGCTTGTGCGCCGAGCACCAGGCACATACAACCATTCGATTAATGTTGCGAGCATCGGAGAGGCTGCAGCTGACGCAATCGGCGCACGAGGGCTTCTTGTTCGCGTCGGGGCATATTTTCATGATGTGGGGAAGATGCTCAAACCGGCTTATTATGTTGAAAACCAAAACAGACAGGAAAACAGACACGAGACACTTGCGCCTGCAATGAGCAGCCTCATTATCATTGCGCATGTCAAAGAGGGAGCCGAGTTAGCACGTCAGTACAACCTTCCCCAACCCATTGTTGATCTTCTGCTCGAACATCACGGCACAACGCTTGTTGAATACTTCTACCGACGTGCCGCTGAGAAATCACAGACCGACCCGAATGGGGGCGGTGTTGATGAGCAGACCTTCCGTTACCCAGGGCCTCGTCCAAGCACTCGTGAATCCGCAGTCTTGATGCTTTCTGATGCCGTCGAGAGTGCTAGTCGCTCACTCACGGAACCAACCCCAGCGAGAATTTCAAGCCTCGTGCATGACCTCGCAATGAAACGACTTCTTGATGGCCAATTTGAGGACTGTGGGTTAACACTTGAAGAACTTCGACTTATCGAGCAGAGCCTCGTAAAAAGCCTCACAGCTGTGTATCACGGCAGAGTGAAGTATCCGGATCAGAGGACAGCCTAGTGGCCGCCTCACACCGCAGCTCCACAACACGCCTATCGGGACAACGCGTTACGTCTGGTAACAACACTGTTGTTCTGAGCAACCGTCAACGGAAGACGGCAATTTGTTCGAAGATACTAAAACGTTTTTTTCTGGCTGCCATGGATGTCATTGAAATGACTGATTCTCATATCAGTCTGGCGATTGTAAGTGACAAAGCGATGGCCGAACTTCATGAAGTATGGCTAGGCATTTCGGGCACTACAGACGTGCTTTCATTTGATCTCTCAAGCCCTGAATGCACACAACAGGCCCACCCAGGCAGACGTCATGGCATTCATGGCGAGATCATTGCAAGTGCTGAAACTGCTTCACGAGAGGCTCACGTCTACTCCTGGAGTCCAGAATATGAATTAACGTACTACCTTATCCATGGCTTGCTTCATCTTGTCGGCTATGACGACCAGACACCTTCAGAAAGGATCGCTATGCGAAAAAAAGAGCGGTCGGTAATGAAGGCAATTGGGCTTCCACCTCCACCACGAAGGCGTCCCAAAACCACTTGCGACCAACGCTAACCTTTCTTATTGTCCTGAAACACGCTCATGCAAACTGCAATTTTCCTATTAGCTATCGCAAGCCTCGCTGCCCTGCAGTCCCGTGCCATTCGGGGAGCAAAGCGACATCAACTTCAGGACATCTGCCGGCACAAAGGGGTTCCTGATGTCTATGACGAACTCGTGCGAGCAAGTGAGGGAGTTGCATTTTTTGCTGCTACTGTTGTGGTGCTCGCAGGAGTTGCATCAACTGTTCTAATATCAAAAACACTCACGACAAATTTGTCTGCTGGGCTCTGGGCAGGTCTTTGCTGGATCATGCTGGTCATTGTGCCAATGACACTCACACGGTTTGCTGGCGTTTGGATCGTCGTGACAACATGGTGGTTATGGCGTCCACTCATTCAACTTGTCACTCCTGTTTCCAAAGGCATCAACAAATGCATTGAGGTACTTCAAGGTGTGTTCTACCGTAGCCAGAACCGTGCAACTGCTGATGAGTCACAGGATGAAATTAGACTCGCTATGGATGAGGCTCATCGTGAAGGTCATCTGGATGAAGAGGCGAGGGAAATGATCGAAGGAGTTATGGAACTCGAAGATGCTCAGGTCTCAGAGATTATGACTCCTCGCACTCAGGTCATCGGCATCTCTGTAAACTCATCGTGGAAAGATTCTGTTGAGGCTGCAGTCGAAAGTGGATACTCAAGACTTCCGGTCTGGAAGTCTTCACCAGATGACATCATTGGGGTTCTTTACCTGCGTGAAATTTTGGCCAAACTGGCCCAGCAGCAAGATTCTCCGAGTGAGATCCGACAAGACGAACCAAATCTTCGTGATCTTCTTCGGCCACCTTACTTTATTCCTGAATCCATGAGTGTTCAGTCATTGCTCCGCGACCTGCAGCGTGGCAAGTCACATATGGCCATTGTTACTGACGAATTTGGTGGTGTGTGCGGTATTGTTACAATAGAAGATGCTCTTGAAGAAATCGTCGGAGAGATCACAGATGAGCATGATGAAACACTGACTGATGGCATCCTTGTGCAGTCGAAGGATAGCTGTGAAACTTTGGCTAATGTTCCTATTGATGACCTGAATCAGCGAATGCATTTCTCATTACCGGAAGAGGCTGATTACGACACGATAGGCGGCTTCGCCTTCCATACGTTTGGACGAATACCGTCCGAGGGAGAAACTATAGAGGCCGATGGTGTCTCGCTCGAAGTATTGGCAAGTTCAAAACGTCGAATTGATCGACTCCGCGTTTCAAGATTACCCCAAACACCTGATTCACCATGAGTGCCGAAAAGGCTCAGGCTCTAGTCCTGCGGTCCCTTCCATTTGGCGAAACGAGTGCGATCATCACCCTGCTGACTCGCGAAGCCGGTAAGGTGCGGGGACTGGCAAAGGGAGCGTGGCGACCAAAGAGTAAATTTGACGCCGCCCTTGACCTCCTTTCCATCTGTCAGGTACTCGTCCTTCATCGTCCGTCTGGCAATCTTGATCTATTCACAGAGGCATTCCTCGAACATCGATTTAGAATCGGTCGTTATGAATCATCATTTGCTGCCGGACTCTACATAGCCGAACTTCTGGATTCAGTCACCGTTGATGCAGACCCACAACCTGAACTCTTTGATCTCGCCACACGAGCGATCCGATTCCTCTCTGCTCCAAGACCTGGACAGAGAACGAAGCAGCAGTCTGCATTCGAATCCAGAACTGTTTCAGCACTTGTTATTCACACAGAACTTGGCATCCTCCATCAACTTGGACAACTGCCATCGCTCCATTGCTGTGCGGAATGTGAACGACCACTGGAAGGCCGAAGAATATCGTTCAGCATGCTTGCTGGGGGAGGGCTTTGCCCACGATGCCGACGAGGAAAAAGATCCGTTGTCTCAATCTCAAACGAGGCAATTGTTTCTTTGCGACAACTTGCAGATTCCTTCGACCAGAGTGAATGTCACTCACAGCAAGAACCTCCGCTTGGAGAGATTCGTGCCGTCATGAATACATTATTTGCCAATATTCTTGGATATCGCCTGAAAACCAGTCATTGGCTTGCGACAACCTTTCCCTCGTCACGCGAGAAACACCGATGAACCGTTCAAACAACCTGAGAGTATGGCCTCTAGCTTTCCCATTGTTCATAGGGTTCTTTGTCACGCTCCTTGCAAGCGGATGCGCCACGCTCACGAAGCCAACATGGCCATGGACTGATACGAGTACAGGACAAGATGACTCAGATGGTGATGATGAATCATCTTCGGTCATTTCATCAGAATTCACACCAAGTGATGACGATTTTGGTTGGAATTTATTAAAGGGCGAAACAATAAACCGGCGTTTCAAGAAAATGGTTGGCCGTGGCCCAAATGAGTCCGTGGCAAAAGATGCTCTTGCCGAAGGTGATGACCTGTTTGTTCAGAAAGAATACAAAGCTGCTCTGAAACAGTACTATCGCGTTATCGACCGATGGCCAGATTCTGCTATCGAAGAGGATGCAATGTGGCAGATTGGTGAATGTCTTTTCTTTACTGACCAATATCCAAAGGCTGAAGATCAATATGATTCACTTGTTAAGAAATATCCAAACACTCGGTACCTTGACCGGATAGCAAAACGACAGTTTGTTATCGCCCAGTATTGGCTGGCACTTGATGAAAAGAAGCATGTGCCACTCTTGATACCGAATCTGATTAATCGAAGTCGCCCTCTTTTTGATACACGAGGACGAGCCCTCAAAGCGTATGAACATGTTCAACTGAATGATCCACGTGGGTCACTTGCTGACGATAGTCTGATGGCACAAGCAAATGCTCATTTTCTTGAAAAAGAATGGCTTGATGCCGATTACTTTTATTCAGTCTTACGAACAGAGTACCCAGACAGCGAGTTTCTACTGCCGGCCCATCTGTTTGCACTACAAGCAAAACTTCGTGCATACCAAGGGCCCGCGTACGAGGGAGGTATGCTCGATGAGGCCGAGATTTTGGCAGACCAGATTCTTGTCCAATTCCCGGATCAATTAGGCCCTGAAGAAGAGGAACGAGTTGTTCGCACGCGTGCTGAAATTGCAGCTCAGCAGGCCCTTCGTCACTGGAAGAGAGCTGAGTTTTATGCAAAAGGAAAACATTATACTTCTGCACGAATCTACTATGCGCTCATTGCTGAAGACTACCCAAAAACAATGCTTGCTCAACGTGCTCGAAAACAGCTCGAAAGCATTGCAGGGCTTGATGATATGAATGACAATCCCTTTCCGACTCTTACCGCTTTCCTAAATCCAGATTCTCTGAAAGAGGCTGAGCTTGACGCGATGGCTGAAGCCGAAACAGTCATTGCCAGCCAGGATAGCACTGGCGAAAGCCAGCCACTGAGGTGAAGCTCACAATGGTCCCATCAATCAACCGCCGTGAGATTTTGTATGGGCTTACCTGCTTCCTGCCCGCAATCGTAGGCTGTGCGGCTTATCAGTTTGGGAACAGCACATTATATGCAACAAATGTTCGCACAATCTATGTACCACTTTTTCAGTGCGACAGCTTTCGGATGACGCCTGCTCTAGATATAGGTGAGCGTCTGACTGAGGCCGTCTGTAAGGAAATTGAGAAGAGAACCCCTTTCAAGGTTGTTGATAGTGCTGGTGCCGACAGTATTTTAACTGGTCGAATTGTTGCTGACACGAAGCGCATGATGGTCGAGAGTCCAACAGACCAATCCAGAATGGTTGAAATGAATTTGCAAGTTCTTGTCACCTGGGCTGACCGCGGAGGGGCTGTTCTTGCTTCGGGTTCCATCCCTGTGCCTGCTGCAAGTGTCGATGTTGGCCAAGCGGCTGCACTCGTTCCAGAATATGGTCGATCCGTAGTCAGTACCCAACAAGAGGGCATCGTGAAAATGTCACAGCAAATTGTTGGACTCATGGAAGAGCCGTGGTAATGAAGCCACATGATGATGATCCTGCTGAGTGGCAACTTCGCACACGAAATATGCCTCTACACAGATCCGACGGATTGCCGCTCTTGATGGGGATCGTCAATACGACGCCTGATAGCTTCTCTGACGGTGGACTCTGGGAACAAATTGAAGCGGCAGTAGCACATGGCCTGTCCCTCATTGAAGCTGGTGCCGACATCCTTGATATCGGTGGCGAGAGCACCCGGCCTTTCTCAGACCCAGTCGATGCAGAAGAGGAATGGCGTCGAGTCGGAGAAGTGGTCCGGATTCTCTCACGTGAATCAGACTGCCCACTGTCCATTGATACGTCCAAGGCTTCTGTGGCCAAAAATGCGATGGAAAACGGCGCTGAAATAATAAATGATATTACAGGCCTTGAGGGCGACCCAGAGATGATCAGAATCGCCCGTGAGACTGGTGCTGGAATTTGTGCCATGCATATGCAAGGCACTCCAAAGACAATGCAGATAAACCCAACGTATGAAAACGTTGTTGCAGAAGTTTATGCATATCTAGAGAATAAAAAGAATGTGTTCGCTACGGCTGGTATTGCCCCCGAAAAAATCTGCCTTGATCCCGGCATTGGCTTTGGAAAAACTCACAGTCATAATATTGAACTGATTAAATATGCATCCACATTCCTTGATCTTGGATGCCCAATTTTAATTGGTCATTCCCGTAAAGGGTTTCTTGGCAAATTAGTGAAACAAGCACTCCACAGGGAACCTTCGTTACACGAACGTGATATCGCAACAGCGGCGGCAGCCTGTAGCCTAGCTGACCAGGGCATCCATATCTTGCGCGTGCATAATGTAGCGACCGTGCGACTTACTCTCACTACTTACGCATCGAGTCGGATAAGCGAATAGCCGTCATGAAGCCATTGCATTGCGGGCAATGGCAACACACTGCCGAATGTCATTCAAAGGATTATCTGGGTTTTTCTCATACTCCAAAGAGAGGGCTCCATCTTCTGGAAACCCAACCTGTTCGAGTGCTACAAATACTGCCGGCACATCAAGATGGCCCTGGCCAAGGATCACTCCCTCTGTCTTTTTTTGCATATCAGCAAAATCTTTGAGATGAATACCGTATAACCTGCCTTTCAGAAGCCGTATAACTTCGACTGGCCGTTCAGCTGATCGAATATAGTGCCCAAGGTCGGCACAAGCACCGATCCGCTGATCGCGGTTTTCAATAGCTCGCAGAACATCCAGGACTTTACTGTACCGATGACCGGGCCCGTGATTATGGATAGCGACACGCATATCAAATTCCTGAACGAGCTCCTCAAGATTATCGAATGAATCTGCTGATGGATCAGCTGTCAGTGTTTTTATTCCAGCCTGCTTTGCAAAGGAAAACACTTTTCTATTGGCTTCACTGTCTGCAGTGAATTTATTGACACCATGGGCAGAAATCGTCAGCCCCTGATCTCTGACTTTCTGCAGTACTGATTTGATTTGAGCTGGGTCGTTCGTAATCGGAAACATTTTCGGATAGAACTCAATTGCATCAAAACCCAACTCTTTCGTATGACGCAGAGCGTCATCAAGCGAATACTTTCTCAGCGAAAATGCTTGGATTCCAAGACTGAATTTGGGTGGTGCCGGTGCGGCGGCATGAGTGAGGGAAATTCCAACTATCCCGGCAGCAGTTGATGTCATAAAAGATCGACGACTATGAGTACCCATAAAAACTCCCCAGATAGGTGTAATTCGACCTACAATGGCCTTCGACCATGTATGCTGACCGAAACAATGGTATCTGGTAGCGTACCATTACAGGAGAAATATTCAGACCTGCGTACAATCTTCATTTTTCCTTCTAAAGAGCCGACTCATGCCCGATTGTTCAACAGCCTTAAACAATGAGCTCAGCGATCTTTGCCGTCATACGGCTGAAAAGAGCCGTGCAGCTGCGATACAGCTTGCAACAATTTCAGGAGAGCAGCGAGCGGCATGCCTTCGGGTGGCTGCAGATACAATCCGGAAGGATGAAGCCGACATCTTGAAGGCTAACCTTCGGGATCTCGCCGCAGCACCCGGCTTTGGACTCACAGAAGCTGCCACAGACAGACTCCGCCTCGACAGCGAGCGAATTGAAGGTATTGCCGCAGGAGTTGAAGCAGTAGCCGCACTGCCGGATCCAGTCGGCGAACTCATTGAGACATCAACACAACCCAATGGGCTTCAAGTTCGTAAGGTACGTGTCCCTCTTGGTGTCATATTTTTCATTTACGAGTCACGGCCAAACGTCACTGCGGACGCCGCAGCAGTCGCGATAGCTTCAGGAAACGCTGTAATTCTACGAGGAGGAAAGGAAGCAGCCTACTCAAGCAGAAGAATTGTTGAAAGCATTCGTCAGGCGATCTCTGCAAGCGGCCTCCCAACTGACTGTGTTCAACTTGTTGACATTGCAGACCGTGAGGCTGTTGGTGCTTTTCTTCAGTTCGACAACCTGATCGATCTCGCAATTCCACGTGGTGGCGAAAGCCTCATACGACGAGTCTGTGCTGAAGCACGCATGCCAGTCCTTAAGCATTTCAGTGGGAACTGCCATGTGTACATCGACAAATCTGCCGAGCTTGATATGGCTGAAAGAATTTTAATTGATGCTAAATGTCAACGTATGGGTGTCTGTAATGCAGCAGAATCACTTCTGGTGCACAGAGATATTGCACAGGAATATCTTCCTCGTATAGCCGAACAACTTCGATCAAGGACCGTTGAAATACTTGGTGACGAAGCGACCTGCCAGATTCTTCCTGGAGTAGGGAGGGCGACTGAATCCGATTTCGCAACGGAATTTCTTGGCCCGAAACTTTCCATAGGCGTGGTCCGTTCAATTGATGAGGCCATTGAACACATCAACCAGTTTGGTTCTCGACATACTGACGCAATCGTTACTTCGGAGGAATCTGCTGCTGAAAGATTTACCACTCAGGTTGACACCGCAGTGGTACTCGTCAATGCAAGCAGGCGATTCAATGATGGTGGCGAACTTGGGCTTGGTGCAGAAATTGGAATTTCAACGGACAAACTCCATGCGCGTGGGCCATGTGGCCCAAGGGAATTGACCACATACAAGTATGTGGTTATGGGAAATGGACAGACCAAAGGGTCGTAATCAAAACTCAGCCGGAGAATTCGATGAACCAGAAAAACCGGAAGGCACCAAGACATCGACTTCGGGCGGTCGCTTTTGTTCTTGTCTTAACAACTTTTTCAATAGTTCTCTTTGCGCAAGGTCCTCCCCGAATGCGGAAACATAGAGTTTCTGAAGCAAAGACCTTGGAACTCGTTCCAGCAAACAAAAAACCCCCTGCAACAAACCGTGTTCGAATAACTGAAAGAGATGGCTTTCGAGTTATCGAATCAAATGACATTCCAAAACACTCCGTTGGAGAATTTCCAAACAGAGGTAATCCAAACGCTATTGCGGCACAGAGTTGGACAATTAAAATTCCGCTGCAACCAACCCCAAACGATACGATAACTCCACTCCACCAAAGCACCAGCCACGGCCCACCGAACATGCCCTTCGGTGTTGGCATTAACGGCGTACTTTTTGAGCCTGGGACGGCCGAGTTCTGGATGGGTGATCGACATGCTGACTGGAACTACGAGGCACTCGGAGGAGCAGTTGGTCTGGGACTTGATTCCAATCATGCTCATGTTCAGCCCGGCGGCATCTATCACTACCACGGTCTTCCTACCGGCCTCCTCGAAGAACTCGATTTTGCACCAGGCAAGGGTGACCACGACACGCATTCCCCACTCATTGGCTGGGCCGCAGACGGATTCCCCGTGTATTACGCCTTTGGCTACCAACAAGCAGACGACCCGACAAGTGATATTGTAAAACTCACAACAAGTTTCCAATTAAAAAAAGGTGAACGACCAGGTGGAAGCGGCGGGCCCGGTGGCCAATATGACGGAGCCTTTATCCAAGATTATGAATTTTCCGTAGGAACAGGAGATCTCGATGAGTGCAATGGAAGATTCTGCGTCACACCCGATTTTCCAAAGGGGACATATGCCTACTTCCTCACGGACTCCTGGCCAGTTATCCCCCGTGGTTTCCGCGGAACTCCTGTCTTGCTAAAGGAAAGAAGGCATGGTGCACACCCAAGGCGCCCACGTTGACTCACACGAAGCGACCGAAGTCTTTGCCTATAGAAACTTATAATCCAAATCGATTACGCACAACTAGCGGCACACCAATATCGAGAACGTGAATCCTACCTGTATAGTGCTCTGCATCAATTGCCTTAAAACCCTGTTTCAATGCAACGAAGGTCAGTGTCTCATCAGCACAAACACACGGTCCGCATGGTACTCCACGATCGCAATCAAAACCTGATGGTACATCAATAGAGATGACAGAGGGTCGGGAATCCATTTTCATTCGTCCAAGAATCGATTCGATTGCAATTTTCGAATCACCTCTTGCAACACCAGTCGCACCCGTTCCAAGAATCGCATCAATTACACATGTCGCTGATGACAATGCGTTCTGCCACTGTTCTA
>Ga0181597_10004126_pt1 | contig 14585 bp, 12 predicted proteins | sample 041ome_5_FD_148647 | JGI IMG/M metagenome (GOLD analysis project Ga0181597, IMG submission 148647) | Coastal salt marsh microbial communities from the Groves Creek Marsh, Skidaway Island, Georgia - 041403US metaG (spades assembly) | ecosystem: Environmental > Aquatic > Marine > Intertidal zone... | reverse complement strand
TGTTTGAGTTTTTTTTTGCTTCATTAAGTAAAGTTTCTGAAAATACCTCTAAATTTGGCTTACCCATATTATTGGACATTTTCAAAGGCCTCATTCAATTCATGTATAGCTAAGTCATATTCAGGTTGAGAGGGAACTTTGTGATGCCATGAAACCTGATTTTCCATAAAACTTATACCAGCACCCTTAGTAGTATTTGCAATGATTAGATTTGGCTTATTTTTTACTTTTTTGGGTTGATTAAATACTTCTACCAAAGAAGCAATATCATTGCCTTTTACTTCAATGACGTTAAAGCCAAAGGATAGAAATTTATCTTGTATAGGTTCAATAGGGTTAACTTCTTCAGTGCTTCCAGTTATTTGCAATCTATTTCTGTCTATGATTGCTGTTAAATTTTCTAATTCATATTTTGAGGCAGTCATAGCAGCTTCCCATACTGACCCTTCTGATAATTCTCCATCACCAAGAAGAGCATAAACTTGATGTTTTTTTTGATCCATTTTTAATCCCAATGCCATGCCAACAGCAACAGATAAACCATGTCCTAGAGCACCTGTATTGTGTTCTACACCTAAAACTTTTTTGGTCGGATGACCAATAAAATGAGAATTAAAATTATTTAGAGTCATTAGATCCTCTTCTTTGTAAAATCCGCAATCCAATAAGACAGTGTATAGTGCCTCTACAGAATGACCTTTACTTTGAATGAAATGATCCCGATCAAAAGATGAAAAGTTTTCAGGGGTAATATTCATCACTGAATTATAAAGGACATTTAAAATGTCAATGCAAGAAAGACTTCCTCCCGTGTGTCCTGCCCCTGACTCAAATATAATTTTTAGAATAGTTTTTCTATATTCTATTGATTTTCTTTGAAGTATTGATTGTTCCATTTCAAAAATTAAGAATATGCCCTTTTTAGGTTAGTTCAATTGTTATATAATATGACATGTGGAGGAGGGGCGTACATGTCATCAACTTTAGGAATAGTAATAGGTAACCGAGATTTTTTTCCAGATCATTTAATTTCTGAGGCAAGAAAAGAAATATTAGGTATTTTTAAAAATAAAAACATAAATCCAATCATATTAGATGAAAATGATACAAAACTGGGAGGTGTTGAGACATTTCTTGAGGCACAAAAATGCGCTAATTTATTTAAAGCTAACAAAGATAAAATTGAGGGAATTCTTGTTATTTTACCTAATTTTGGTGATGAAAAGGGGGTAGCGGACACTATTCGTTTATCTGACCTTGATGTTCCTGTTCTTATTCAAGCCACTCCAGACGACCTAGATAAAATGCAACCTTCAAATAGAAGAGATGCCTATTGTGGTAAAATTTCAGTTTGTAATAACCTTTATCAATATGGCATTAAATACTCTCTTACTAAAAGCCATGTTTTGAATTTATCAAACAATGAATTTGACAATGAGCTAGATAAATTCATATCTGTTTGTAAAGTTGTAAAAGGCATGCGTAGAGTTCGCATCGGTGCAGTCGGTGCTAGACCTCAAGCATTTAATACTGTGCGCTACAGTGAAAAAATATTAGAACGTCAAGGTATCAGTGTGACGACTATTGATCTCTCTGAAATTCTAGGAAAAGCAAAAGAATTAAATGATGATGATAAAAAAGTTCAAGAGTCACTAAAGAAAATTACCGGTTATGGTGATACCACTTCTACACCATCAGAAAAATTATTACAGTTAGCAAGATTAGACACAGTATTGAACAGTTTTGTTGACGAAAATAAATTAGATGCAACAGCGATACAATGTTGGACAAGCATTCAAGAAAATTATGGATGTAACGTTTGTACTTCTATGAGCATGATGAGTGAAAATTTGTTACCGAGCGCTTGCGAAGTTGATGTTACAGGGACTCTTACAATGTATGCGATGCAGTTAGCCTCTAATAGTCCAAGCGCTCTTGTGGACTGGAATAATAATTATGATCAAGACGAAGAGAAATGTGTTTTATTTCATTGTGGTAATTGGGCAAAAAGTTTTTTACCTGATTTAAAAATTAGTACAGCACCTATTTTAGGTAGTGTTTTTGGTGAGGAAAAAACCCACGGCGCATTGGATGGCAGAACTCCCGCTAGTCCGTTGACATATGGTCGAATATCAACTGATGATAATGAGGGTAAGATAAAATGTTATTTTGGAGAAGGCGATTTAACAGACGATCCATTAAATACTTTTGGAACCCGAGCTGTTGCTAAGGTCCCTCATTTACAAGATTTAATGCAGTATGTTTGTAAAAATGGTTTTGAGCACCACGTTGTGATGAATGCATCGAAAACAGCTGATATTTTAGATGAGGCTTGTGGGAATTATCTCGGCTGGGATGTTTATATGCATTCCTGACATAGGGACAAATTATACCCAGAAAATATCAGATAATATTTGGAACATATGCCAAAATTGATTAATATGCTCGGGTTATTAACAAAGGAGGAATTTATGAAAAAAATAATTCTTACAATTCTTGTATCATTCCTATCTCTTTCTGCATTTGCTGAGAGATATGTAATGGTAACACACGGTGAAGGAAAAGATCCATTCTGGCCCGTTGTTCAAAAAGGTGGTGAAGATGCTGCTAGACACGTAGGTGCAGACTTTGAATATATCTTCAACCCTTCAGGTGATATGGGTGATATGGCTAAGTCAATTGCTGCTGCTGCAGCTACTCAGCCTGATGGTATGGTAGTTTCACTTCCAGATCCTGAAGCTCTAGGACAAGCTATTAAAGACGCAGTTGCTGCTGGTATCCCAGTTGTAACAATGAACTCAGGTCTTGAGTCATCTGCTTCTCTTGGTGCATTAATGCACGTTGGTCAGCCTGAATTCTTAGCTGGTCAATCAGCTGGTGCAAGAGCAAAAGCAGAAGGCGCTACAAAAGCTCTATGTATGATCCAAGAAGCTTACAACACTGCTCTAACTGATAGATGTGGTGGATACGCAGAAGCTATTCCTACTACTTTAGTAGATAGCTCAAACGATCCAGCTACTATCCCAACAAGAGCTGCTGCTGGTTTACAAGCTAACCCAGATGTAGATGCAGTTTTATCAGTTGGTCCACACGTATGTGTTGGAGTTCAGCAAGCTATCGACGAGTTAGGTATGTCTGTACACCACTCTTGTTTTGACTTAAGCCCACCAGTTATGGACTTAATCAACGAGGGTAAAGTTGCTTTCACTATTGATCAGCAACAGCGTTTACAAGGTTATATGCCTATCATCGTGATGCACTTATACAACAATGGTGCTGGTTTATTACCAGGTGCTAACATTCCATCTGGCCCAGGATTTGTTGATAAGTCAAACGCATCATCAGTTGCTGCTTTAGCAGGTATTGATAGATAATACTTAATCATTAAACACAAAAGTGGGCAGATATCCTGCCCACTTTTTTTTATCAGAAAGAATATAATATAAAAAATTCAAAGAATTCGTAAATATGACTACATCTAATCCTACATCTCAAAGACAAGAGTCAGATAGACATCAGAAAAAAACCTGGCTTACATTATTATTATCTAGACCTGAAGTTGGCCCAATTGGCGTGATGCTTTTATTATTCGGGATGTTAGGTTACTTCTCTATACCAGCGGGTGAAATGTCATGGAATCCATTTACTGGTGAGGGGTTCAATGCTTTAGGTATCAGAAACTTTCTTCGAGTAATTTCACAACTGGGTATCATTGCGATAGGTGCTGGAATGCTGATTATTGCAGGAGAATTTGATTTATCTATCGGCTCCATGATTGGTTTTGCTGGAGCTTGTATGGCGATGATTTTAAGATGGGGCTTCTCATTTATAATACCTTATTTTTCTTTTGAAGGAGGATTTCATATTGAATTTTATACACTTTTTCACATATCTGATGTTTCGCCAATCCTTGCAATTTTTATCACTTTAATTTTCACACTCTTCTTTGGTTGGATACAAGGAACGATTGTTGTTAAATCTGGTCTACCTTCTTTTATAGTGACTCTTGGTGGATTATTTTTCTTAAGAGGGCTCACTGAAGTTTCTCTACGATCATTTAATCATAGACCGGACCAGGCTAAAGGAGCTACGACTGTTACTGAAATTCCTGATATTAAAAATATTGTAGATGTTCCAGGCCATGGTGAAATGGTCAGAGAAAAAGCAAAAGCTCTTCCTGAAGCAGATCTTATATCTATGGCACAATCTTTGCCTGCAGACACTGTCGCAACAATCACAGAAAGATTAGAGTACACTTATCAAAGAGTGGCAGATGCTAAAACCCAAATTTTACTTGATAAAGGAACAAAACCTTTACAAGAAGCTTTAGCAAACGCTCAGTCTAGCGGAAATGAATACATGGTTGGTATGATACAAGAAAAGATTGCTAATTTTAAAATTGATCCTGTAGTTCCTAAAACTGTCACTGATGTTGATATAGCAAGGGTTTACATTGACAATTTATACTCAGCTCAGCCTGTTGCTAACTTTTTTGGTGGAGATATTTTAGAGCCGATGTTTGACTGGTTATATTTCCCAATTGATTGGAATACTAATAATTTTGGAAATCAATTTGCACCTGGACTTTATTCTTGTGTTATGATTTGGCTAATTATTGCAATAGTTTGTTATGTTGTTTTAAGTAGAACCCAAGCTGGAAACTGGATTTACTCTACGGGGGGTAATCTAAATGCTGCAAAGGCTAATGGTGTACCCACAGATAAAGTTAAGGTCTCTTTATTTATGTTCTCAGCTTTTTGTGCAACAGTTTTTGCTACTTGCCAAGTATTTGAAGTTAATACAGCAGATGCTGCAAAAGGAAATTTAAAAGAATTAGAAGCTATTGCAGCAGCAGTTATTGGCGGAGTAGTTCTTACTGGCGGATTTGGAACCATATTAGGTATCTGTGTGGGGGCCTTTATTTTTGGAATTGCTAAAGAGGCATTCTTTTACATACCCGGTATTGATGGATCTTTCTATCGTGTGTTTTTAGGTTTAGTGATTATTGCATCTGCTCTAACAAATGAAAATATTCGAAAACGAATAATTGGAAGTATATAGCCATGACAGATAACAAAACTCCTTTTATCGAAATCTCAGATTTAGTAAAAAAATTTGGTACTTTTACAGCTCTCAACGGAGTTTCACTAAATGTTTTACCTGGGGAAGTTCATGCCTTACTGGGTGATAATGGAGCGGGGAAGTCTACCCTAATTAAAGTATTGTCTGGAGTTCACCAGCCGACTTCTGGAACTATCAGGGTAGCTGGTAACGAAGTAAAATTTGGATCCCCAAGAGAGGCAACCTCTGCAGGCATAGGTACAGTTTATCAAGACTTAGCTTTAAATGCTTTAACATCTGTTACTCGAAACTTTTTTTTAGGAAATGAATTAAAAAAAGGACCTGGGCCTCTTGGCATTTTAGATTTCAAGACAATGAATGAAATCACTATCGCAGAGATGGGAAAAATTGGAATAAATATATCTGATCCAACGCAATTGGTTGGTACCATGTCAGGTGGACAAAGACAAACTTTGGCAATTGCAAGAGCCATATACTTCGGTGCTAAAGTTCTTATTCTTGATGAACCAACTTCGGCTCTCGGTCAAAAACAGCAGATGGAAGTTCTAAAAACAATTAAAAAAGTTCAACAATTTGGAAATATTGCAATTATTTTAATTACTCATAATGAAATTCATGCTCGATTGATTGCTGATCGATTCACCTTCTTAAGTCTTGGTGAAGTCATTGGATCAGGCGAGTCATCTGAGTTGGGCGGAGACGATATTAAAAGATTAATGGCTGGTGGAGCTGAAATCGGCGATCTTGCAAAAGAATTAGAGACTGTTTAGTTTAATAAGAACTTGGATTTGTGTCCTTACCAGATTCATCATGATCTTCACCAATTAAATTTTTAAATTTTTTAACATGCTCACCTGCAGCACCTGCTAATAATCTTACATCGTTTGTTATAGTAACTAAATCGAAGCCCCACTCGCTAGCTTGCGCAGCATATTCAGGAGTACCACAATGAAGACAGGCAACTTTTTTATGTTTGTGAGCAGTTTCAAGTATTTTTTTCTTTGCTTCAATCATTTCAGGCTCTTTACGATCAAAGCCAGGTGTAAGTTTTCCCTTGTTAAGACCTATAGTTAAATCTGCAGTTCCAATATATAAGCCATCTAATCCTGGTGTAGATGCAATATCATCTAAGTTGTTAAAAGCTTCTTGTGTTTCTATCATCGCTAAACAGAATGTACTTTCATTTGCTTCATAGAAATAATTTGAGCTTACTGTGAAATTAGCCCGAGTAGGGCCAAAACTTCTAATGCCTACAGGTGGATATTTACAATCTTGAACAAGTTGTTCTGATTGTTGACGATTATTAATCATAGGGCAAATAATGCCCATTGCACCTGCATCCATAACTTTAGAAATTACGGCGTGGTCTAATCCAGAAACTCTACAAATAGGAGTGACTCCACTATGTCTTATGCTCTGCAACATTAGAAATAAATCATTAAAGTCAATCATCCCATGTTGATAGTCGATAGTTAAAGCGTCATAGCCTTGTGCAGCCATAATTTCTGCAGTAAATGAATTAGGGATTGATAAAAAACTATTTAATACAGTCTGCTTCTTTGACCATTTTTTTTTAACGATGCTATCTATCATTTAAAAGAAACTATGCAAATTATGCATAATAACAATTATTAATTAATCATTGATTAATGTCTAAAATTAATCAATGCTCTCCATTCTTCCAGATTTAACTGATTTATATGCAGTTTCAGCCAAGACTAAAGCTTTACGCCCATCTTCAAAATTTACACTTGGTTGTGATTTGTTTTGTACAACTTCTGCAAAAGCTGTGATTTCATTCATATAAGCCTCTTGATATCTTTCTATAAAGAAATTTAAATATGGTTCTTGCCGATTAACAAATTCTTTTGCAAATTTTCTTACTTCATGAGGTTTTCTGTTGTCGCTGACTATCATTCCTTTGCTTCCAAACAATTCTACTCTTTGATCATATCCATAAGTGGCAGATCTAGAATTATTGATATGACATTGCTTACCAGAAGCTGTTTCCATGATAATCATCAAAGTATCACTGTCGTTTAAATCAGATTTTAATTTTGGTTCAATCAGAGCATTAGCAATAGCAAAAACCTTAACCGGCTCCTCTCCTAACATGAACCTTGCTAAATCAAAATCATGGATAGTCATATCTCGAAATTGTCCACCAGATGCTTGCAAGTATTCCCAACTCGGCATACCAGGATCCCTTGATGTAATAATACATTGATGAAGATCGCCAATTTCTCCATTTAATAATGATTTTTTAGCCTCTTGATGGCCAGGGTCAAATCTTCTATTAAAGCCTAATTGAATGGGTACGTTATTTCCTTTAAGTCTTTCAGCACTCTCATTTACTTTATTAATATCTAGGTCAATCGGTTTTTCACATAAGACAGGTTTGTTAGCTGCTACAGATTTTTCGATGAATTCGATATGGGTATCTGTAGGAGAGGCAACAAGAACAGCATCTATTTCAGCATTGGAAAAAATTTCACTATCATTAGTTACAGCATGAACCCCTAAATCTGTGGCTACTTTATTTGCAAAATCTTCATTAATATCATAAACACAGGCAAGAGAAGTCATTTCATGAAGGGCAACATTTTTTGCATGCATTTGACCGATCCTACCACAACCAAGAACTGCAATATTAATTTTTTTCATTAGAAAGTTTTATAAACTACTTATTATATAAAAAAATAAAAAAGTTTTCACAAAGATGTATTTTTAAGTATGATCTTTTCTTCGTAAAGGAATTAAACTATGAAAGCTAAACTTGGAATTGCCCCTATCGCCTGGTCTAATGATGATCTTCCCGAGTTAGGAGGAGAGACAACACTTGAGACTTGTTTGAAAGAGTCAAAACTTGCAGGATTTTCAGGAGTTGAGACTGGAGGTAAGTTTCCTAAAACCTCTGATGAACTTGGTCCCATATTAAAAAATCATAAGCTCCATCTTGCATCGGGCTGGTACTCAGGAACTGTTTTAGATAACGACCTTGAAAAAGAAAAAGATAAAGCGCTTGAGCAGCTCACATTATTTAGAGATTTAAATGCACCTTGTCTGGTTTATGGTGAAACTGCTGGAACAATACAAAATGTTAGAAATGCCCCTCTGAATACTAAAAGAAAAATTCACCCAGAAGATTTTAAAGAATATGGTAAAAAATTAACTTCCTTTGCTGAGTATTGTGCTGATTTTGGAATGCCCATATCTTTTCATCATCACATGGGTACTGCTATTGAAACAGAAGGGGAATTGGACCTTTTAATGAATCACACAGGAGAGGCTGTTTACTTACTTTTTGACACTGGACATATGACCTTTGCTGGCGGTAACTCTATTAATGTTATTAATAAGTACGCTAAAAGAATGAACCATTTTCATGCAAAAGATATTCGCTCAGATGTGGTCAATAGTTTAGATCGAAGTAAAGAGAGCTTTCTTGATGCCGTATTAAAAGGCGCCTTTACTGTGCCAGGAGATGGGAATATCGATTTTAAAGAAGTAATTAAGACATTATCTGAAAATGATTATCAAGGGTGGTTTATTGTAGAAGCTGAACAGGATCCTTCTAAGGCTAATCCGTTGGAGTATGCTAAAATTGGAAATAAAGAATTAGTTGAATGCCTAAATATGTATGGATATGAAATTGAGGAGTATTAGTTATGAATAGAATTGATGGAAAATATGCACTCATTACTGGAGGAACACAGGGTCTTGGTGCAGCAATTACTCGTCGTTTGGCAGAGAACGGTGCTGCTGGAATAATTACTATTGGAAGATCAGAAGAAAAAGGAAAAGAAGTTGCAAAAAAAATTACTGAAGATACGGGCTGTAAAATTTTATTTGTAAAAACAGATCTACCTGAAGTAGATCAATGTAGAAATGCTGTTTCAGTAGCTAAACAAGAATTTGGAAAATTAGATATCTTGGTGAATGCTGCAGGTATAACTGATAGAGGTAATATAGTTGACACCTCAGAGGAGCTTTTTGATAAAATGATTGGTGTTAACTTAAAGGGCCCATATTTTTTGATTCAAGATACTGTTAAAATTATGATTGAACAAAATATTCAAGGTTCAATTATCAATATAGGGTCAGTAGCGGCAATGACTGGACAGCCATTTATTTCAACCTACTGTGTCTCAAAAGGAGCTTTGGCAACTTTAACAAGAAACACTGCTTTTGCTCTTCTTAAAAATAAAATTCGTGTCAATCAACTAAATATTGGATGGATGGCATCTGATGGAGAGCATGAAATTCAAACAAAATATCATAATGCTCCTGAAAATTGGCTTGAGGATGCAGCGAAAGCTCAACCATTCGAAAGATTGCTTGACCCCAAAGAGGTCGCTAAAGCTGTAGCTTTTCTTGCTTCTGATGACTCAGGTATGATGACGGGGTCAGTTGTGAACTTTGACCAGTCGGTATGGGGAGGATATCCATTTGCTCCGCCTCAACCAGCTGAAAAAATGGAAATCAAATAATTATTTTAAATATTTCTGTGCAGTTGCTTGGCAACTTTCTAAAGTTGAGTTAAGGTCTGCGTTTAAAAAAAGATAATCAAAAATTTTATTGCCTACTTCCTCAATGATATTTGAGTAAGTTGGTAAGGGATATCTTGCCCATTCTACAAACTTTTCATCTTTTTCCATCTTATCAATTTCATTAAAGATGGGACTCAGCGCTCTTACTTCAGGATCATTCACAACACTAAATACGGGTGATGATAAACTACCATGCTCAATGTAATATTTAATTATTTCTGGCGATACAAACTTTCGAATATTACGCATGATAAATGGAATTTTTTCATCAGAAGTGTTGGAGGGTATGCCCAGAGAAAATCCTCCAATTGGTGAAACTTGAAATGAAGGATGTCCTGCAGGTCTTGGTAGATAGCTTGTTTTATTAAAGGCAGGAGAGCCTTTGTTTAATTCAAAAAGGTGTGCTCGACTACTCCAATTTAACACCATTGCTGATTTACCTTGGCTGTAATACTCCACACATTCATCATTAGAATGAGAAGAGATGTTATTTGGTGAATATGAAACGAGTTCTTTAAGCATTTGAGCAGCATTAAAAGCAGCCTCAGATAGAAAATTAGCTTTTAAAGATATTTTTTCAGCATCAAGATCGAAAATGTTATCTCCAATATATCGTAAGTTAATATATGGTTTGCCAAAGTTAGCCATTGCTAGAATAAAACTAGTTGCTAATGGCTGACCTTTTCTCGCTGGCCAAGATATAGGGCTCTCAATTTCACTAATATTTTTAAGAGTTTTACAGGCAGAAAATAATTCTTCAAAAGTTACTGGAGGTTTGATGTTATGCTTCTGAAATAAATCTTGCCTATAAAATAATAAATCTTGAATAGCTTCTATTGGAATGCCAAAAAGTTTTTTATTAAATGAGCTTGATCTTATACCCGAGTAATGAAAATCATTTAAATTTAACCCTATACTTTCAACATGCTTGTCTAAAGGAGTTAAGCAATTTAAGTTTACTAATTGACCTATCCAGGGAATATTAAATGCAACAATATCAAATTTAGATTTAGAATTTGATTGAGAATTAGTAATAATTTTATTTAAAAGTTTTTTTAAATCACTTTCAATTGTGAGTTGAATTTTGCAATCAAAAATGTATTCAAAAAAATCTAAATTATTTTGTATCACTTTAAATGTCGGATTATCATTAGATAAAAATCGAATTCTTTTAAATTTTTTATTTTGATTTGTGATTACTGTTGGTGCAGGAATTATGTTTCCTGCAGATAAAGAAGTTCCAAAATAAAAATTATTATCAATTTCACTAAATCCGAGTTGAGATGCAAATTCATTTTTGATGAGTAACAAATATTCTGTAAATTCTTTAATTAATTCTCCACTGGGGTGGATTGAAAAAGATTTTCCAGATTTTGTCTTAGATCTTTTAATTAATTTTTTTTCTTTGATTAATCTATTAACTTTTCTCAAACCTGTTGCGAATGGAAGTCCAGACACTTGGATAATACTGGTTGTGGTGCACAATTTATTCTCAAGATGATTAGATATGACATAAGAAAATATCCTCCAGTCAGCATCAATAATTTGATTAGAAACAGTCTTGTTAAACAATATTCTAGTTTTATTGACAAACTTCAAAAGGGTAGTTATTTCATTTCTGTTCATTTCAAAGGGTTAGAATAGTTAATAGTAATTATTCAAAATATTCAAACTGAATATATTAGACATTAAATGTCTTCATAAAACATGAATAATTTAACTATTAGGAATAAGGAGGATCAAAATGAACAAACTAATCAAAGTATTAGCTGTTTTGATGTGCTTTTCTTTCGGTTCTGCAAAAGCAGTAGAAATCGTTTCCTTTAACGCAGCGTCTTCTGAAGCTTACGTAGGAGCATTCGTAAAAGGAATTAAAGCAACAGCTGAGCAATATGGTTATGACATTACAGTTTTTGAAAATAACTATAACCAGGCTGAGCAAAACCAACAAGTTGAACAATATCTATCAAGCGGTGCACTTCCAGATGTATTTATTTGGTGGCCACCTGATGCAGTTGCAGGATTAGGTTCACTTAGAAAACTAGCAAAAACTGGTGTTCCGGTTTTAAAAATTAATCAGTTACCAAACGAGCAAGATAAAGCATTTATCTTTGGATATGCTGGGCCAGACGATAGTCTTCGTGCATATAACGCAGGTGAGATGATGGTTAAAGCTATGAAGATGAAACAAGCCGCAGGTGGTGATGGCTTTAATGTTATTGCTCTATCATACCCACACTCTTATGGTGGATATGGCCTTTCAATCAATGCATTTAAACAAGCTATTGCTGGTACTGATCTAAATTTAATTGGAGATATCGGTGAAGGTTTTGGTCAGGCAAATGGTTATAAGGGTGCTGCAAAGCTAATCGCTAAAGTTAAAGATCAAGGTATTCATTTCGTATATGGAATGGATGATGCGATCTTAACTGGTGGTATTAAAGCTCTTGAAGAAGCAGGATATAATGTTGACTGGTATGCAGGCACAGGTAAGAGCGGTAGCGTAGATAGCGATGCTGTTATTACTGTTGGTACTGTATGTAACGGTGATAAACAGATGATTACTGATGGAAAGCAATTTGGTACTACTCTTCAATCACCTCTTCACGAAGGTCAGCTAGCTATTGCTCTTGTAAAAGAGTACATGGAAAATGGCGAGCTTGCTCAATACATTAACTTTACCCCAAACCCTTCAGTAACAGGTGCAACTATGGACTTTACTGCCTTAAGAGGTTTTGATGGTAAGTTATACGGTATCAACGAGCTTTGCTCAGGTGCTTGGGATTAATTCCTAAAAGCTAATAGATTTATATTTTTACACACAGGGAAATTAATCCCTGTGTGTAGTTAAATTCTCAAAAAAGGTATAAAATTAATAGGAATATGGCTTCAAATCCAATCCTTAAAATCACAAAAGTTTCCCGCACCTTTGGTGCCATTCAAGCTTTAAAAGAAGCTAATTTTGAAATCAATGAAGGCGAAATTATGGGTCTTGTCGGTGAGAATGGAGCAGGAAAATCTACTTTAGTTAAAATAATCAGTGGTTTTGATTCTGGATTTAAAGGCAGCTATCAAATTAATGGGAATGAAGTAAAATTTGAAACTCCCTCACAAGCTGAGGGTTCTGGTATTGCTATAGCCCAACAAGAATTAAGCTTGATTCCTAATATGTCAGTAGCTGAAAATATTTTTCTTACAGGTGCCAAAGTTAAAAAATTTGCCACACTAAATACATTAGCAAATATGGCTCGTCCCTATCTTGATGAAGTTGGTTTAACCGATGTTGATCCCACCACTAGAATTAATTTACTTTCTGTTGGTGAGCAGCACCTAGTTGAAGTAGCTAGATTGATTTCAAGAGAGGCAAAAATTTTGATTTTAGATGAACCTACAGCAGCGTTAGGCGAAGCTGAGAGTAGAAGAATTTTAGAAATGGTAGAACGTTTAGCTGCAAATGGTAAATCTATAATTTATGTTAGTCACAGACTTGATGAAATTTTTAAAATTACAAAAAGAATTACTATTTTAAGAGATGGTGTCAGTCAAGGTGTTCAGCAGACTAAAGACATTGATGTAAATAAATTAGTAGAGATTATGCTCGGTAGAGAATTAGCTAATATGTTTCCTTCAAAAGCAGATCATATTAGCGATGATCCTAAAATAGAAATTAAAGATTTATGGCCTGACGGAGTTTTAGAGCCAATAAGTTTTTCAGCTTATAAGGGAGAGATACTTGGGCTATCTGGTCAGCTTGGAAGTGGAGCGGGTGAGGTTTTAGCCTCAATAGCTGGTGCTCTTAAATCACGCTCCGGTTCATTAACAATAAATGGTGAAAACTTTTTACCCAAATCTCCTAGTCAAGCTATTAAGAAAAAAATTGCATATTGCTCCTCTGATAGAAAAAAAGATGGCTTGTTTTTAGGTAGACCAATATTTGAAAATTTAACATCGCCTGCACTCTCATCTATATCTAAATATGGTTTTAATTTTGGAAGCACAGAACAAGACTTCTCAAAAAGCTTAGCAAAAGAATTTTTAATTGATGTAAAGAGAATGTTTGATGAGTCTGGCCTATTAAGTGGCGGAAATCAACAAAAAGTGGCACTTGGAAAATGGCTTTCCATTAAACCAGATGTTTTATTAGTTAATGAGCCCACTCGAGGTGTTGACGTTGGTGCAAAATCTGAAATTTACCAGAGAATGAGAGATCTTGCTGCTAGAGGAATTACGATCATTTTTGCTTCTACTGATATACAAGAAATCACTTATTTGCCAGACCGCGTAATTACCTTCTATAGAGGAATGATGATAGATGAGCATCGTCTGGAAAATATTCAGACGCCCACCATCTTAAAAGAAATTACTGACCCATTTAATGAGACAAACTTATGAGCACAGCGATACAAGAAAACCAGCAACCATTTTCTGCTAAATTTTTACAATTTTATAAAGATCGAACACTTTTAGCTATCTTGCTTTCTCTTTTTGCTGTCATGTTTGTTTATGGAATTTTTTTTACTGATAATTACCTAACTCTTACAAATTTTAAAGCAATAATTAGAGATGCTGCATTATATGGCATTATGGCTATTGGATTAACTTTTGTGACGCTCTCAGGAAATTTCTTTTTACTCTCGCTAAAAGAAACCGCATCAATTTGTGGTGTTACTTTTGCAATGGGAATGGCTACTGGTTTTGGATCACCAGATTTAGCTGGAAATTTTATGGTTTCACTTCTTGCTGCATTGTCTGTGGGAGTAGTAAGTGGAGTTATCCAAGGATATTTTGTTGGTATGGGAGGTAACCCTATCGTGGTAACCCTAGGTGGTGCCGGAATACTTTATGGCATTGGTGCATGGTGGAGTGATAACCTTGTTATAAATTTCACAAGACCCCATGATGCTGAATGGCTTGGAACCGGATCTTTTCTAGGTCTTCCGAGTATTACATGGT
>Ga0181597_10004117_pt1 | contig 14604 bp, 16 predicted proteins | sample 041ome_5_FD_148647 | JGI IMG/M metagenome (GOLD analysis project Ga0181597, IMG submission 148647) | Coastal salt marsh microbial communities from the Groves Creek Marsh, Skidaway Island, Georgia - 041403US metaG (spades assembly) | ecosystem: Environmental > Aquatic > Marine > Intertidal zone... | reverse complement strand
CCAAAATTTGTTCCATTGATGAGGTCGCCTGCCGATTGATGGGCACTGAATGCCGCGAAGAAAACGCGCTTGAAATAGCCCATAATATCAAAAACGCCATCGCCAAAAATGTTGGTCCCTCTCTTGTGTCATCCATTGGTATCGGTCCGAACCGCTTCCTCGCCAAGGTCGCAAGCAATCTTCAAAAACCAAACGGGCTTAGCGTGCTTTATGCAACAGAAGTACCAGAACGTCTCGCTCATATTGAGCTTCCTGATCTACCCGGCATTGGACGCAATATGAATAAACGTCTGATGCGGGCTGACCTTCCCACCTTCTGGAATTTGGAACCAAAACACGTGAGGCGCATTTGGAACAGCGTGGAAGGAGAGCGTTTTTGGTACGCACTGCACGGCATTGAAACCACCGTAAACGAAGATCCCGTTCGCCGCACCGTCGGACATAGCCATTTGCTCGCCCCTGTCATGCGCCCTCGTCACAAGGCCCGCATTGTCGCACGCCGCCTCACCCTCAAAGCCGCAAGCCGCATGCGAAGGCTTGGGTATTTCGCCAAGCTTTATTCACTTTACGTGCGTTTCGATGTGCCGAAAAACAGTGGTGAACGTTATAAATGGCAGTCAGATATTAAAATTCCGCTGGCCGAGGATAGTTTTTCATTTTTACGCGCCCTTAATATGCTCTGGGAAAAAATGATTGAAGACAACACCCCACCGCGCATTCGTCAAATATCGGTCAGTTTTTATGGCTTGGTACCGGCCGATAAAATTATGCCTGATATGTTTAAGGAGTTGGATGATCCAATATCAAAAAAGCAACAAAGGCATACCCGCCTTTCGGTCGCCATGGATGATATTAATGCCAAATACGGCCTTGATACCGTCGTACTTGGCACCCTGCCGGAAAGCATGTCACGCTTTAGCGGTACAAAAATCGCCTTTACCCGCATTCCGGAAAAGGCAGAATTTCATGAATAAACCTTGAAACCGCCCCCTCTAAGGCTTACATAGAAATCATAGATATTGATTAAAGGGTAATAGATATGACCATTCCTTTAACGGCAAATGAAACAATGCCGAAGGCCGAATTGCTAAGCGAAATTAATCGCTTGCGCAAAGAGAAAAACGCCGTAATTTTAGGCCATTACTATCAAGACCCTGAAATTCAGGATCTGGCGGACTTTGTCGGTGACAGTCTTGACCTATCCCGCAAGGCGGCCGCCACTGACGCAGACGTCATTGTCTTTTGCGGTGTTCGCTTCATGGCGGAAGTGGCAAAAATTCTAAGCCCTGAAAAAACGGTTGTGCTCCCTGATATGGACGCTGGTTGCTCGTTAGAAGATAGCTGTCCGCCTGATGATTTTGCGAAATTTCGCGCTGAGCATCCGGATCATATTTGTCTGACTTATATTAATTGCTCAGCGGCGGTGAAGGCCCATTCCGATATTATTGTTACATCATCCAATGCAGAATATATTTTAAGCCAAATCCCGAAAGACCAGAAAGTCATGATGGCGCCGGATCGTCATTTGGGTGCCTATCTTGCCAAAAAAACAGGACGCGACATGGTTTTATGGCCCGGCAGCTGTATCGTCCATGAGCGTTTTTCTGAAAAAGAATTGATCAAATTAAAAGCCGAAAACCCGGATGCCCCCGTGACCGCACATCCGGAATGCCCGGAACATATTTTGCAGCACGCTGACCACGTAGGATCAACATCATCCATCCTGAAATTCGTGCTTGATAATCCGGCAGAAAAGTTTTTGGTGGCAACAGAGCCCGGCATACTTCATCAAATGCAAAAAGATGCCCCACATAAAACCTTTATCGGTGCGCCAGGCGCAGATGGCAACTGCAATTGTAACCAATGCCCCTACATGGCGTTAAACACATTGGAAAAACTTTATCATTGCCTAAACACATTGGAACCGCAAATCCATGTGGATGAAGAAACAAGATTAAAGGCACTGGCACCACTTGATAAGATGCTTGAAATGTCGCCAGCACAAGCGCCAACGCCTCCTATTAATTCTGGGGCAAAATCAGGGCGTGCGTTTTAATGCCTTTGTTCAAGGAAGAACTAAGATCCTTTATCCGGTCAATGCTTGATGAAGATATCGGCCGTGGTGATATAACCACGCTCGCAACCATTCCTGCCGATGCAACCTTAAAAGCGGAAATGAATGCCCGCGAAACCATGGTCATTGCCGGCATTGATATTGCTGAAAAAATCATCCATACGGTTGACCCTGCGATCAAGGTTGAAATAATGGCACAAGACGGCATTGAAGTTACCGCAGGAAACGTCATCATGACGCTTGACGGTAACGCGCGAAATATTTTAACGGCAGAGAGATCAGCCCTTAACCTATTACAGCATTTATCCGGCATCGCAACGCTTACCAAAACCTATGTCAAAGAGATTGAGCATACACAATGTCGGCTGCTTGATACCCGAAAAACCATACCGACCTATCGCAAGCTTGCAAAGTATGCGTCAAAAATGGGCGGTGCGATGAACCACCGCATGCGACTTGATGACGGCATATTGATTAAAGATAATCATATCGCCAGTGTTGGGTCGGTGAAAGCCGCCGTAATCGCTGCAAAAAATTACGGCAGTGACGCGAGCACCATCGGTATAACCGTTGAATGCGACACTCTTGATCAAGCCCTCGACGCCGTTAACGCAGGCGCTGACCGTTTGCTTCTTGATAATATGACAAACGACATGTTAAGTGAGGCCGTTACCAAATATAAAGGTAAAGTCAAACTCGAAGCATCAGGCGGCGTAACGCTTGAAACCATCAAATCAATCGCCGAAACGGGCGTTGATTATATTTCCGTTGGACGCATTACACAATCGGCTCCCGCCGTTGATATTGGACTTGACTATAAAGTTTAACGTGGCATATTCGCATGCGTATTCACTATCCAGTTTCAGTGAACTGGCCCGTCTTAACAGTAGACCGGAAGGACTTATCCTGAATATTTAAAGTGTGGAGAATAGTCATGACTCTCGCTCAATCAAATTTAGTTTTATTATTAACGGCTGCCATGTGGGGCAGTAGCTTTGTATTGCAAAAAATGGCCATGGATATCATGGAGCCATTTATTTATAACGCACTACGTTTTGCACTCGCGGCCATATGTTTAATGCCTATTCGGTATTTTAGACGTGGTAACATTAATGTAATTAAAAGCAATGATAAACGCCATATGCTGATCGGCTCTGTTGCGGCAGGAACCATTATGTTTTGCGCCGTTGGCTTTCAACAGATCGGCATTAAGGACACCACAGTTGCAAACACGGGCTTCATAACGGGGCTTTATATCGTTTTTGTCCCTATTATTGGTGTGTTACTTGGGCACAAATATAATGCGAAAATATGGCTGGCGATTTTAATTGCCTGCTCGGGGCTATATTTACTTTCCGGTATGGATGGCATTCATATGAAAAAGGGTGATTTATTCATTCTGATCAGTGCCTTTTTCTGGGGGTCGCATCTAATCGTGATTGATATGGTTTCCAATCGTCATCATCCCATTGCCTTTGCCATCAGACAATTTTTTATCTGTGCGGCTTTAAGTTTCATTGCGGCACTTGTTACCGGTGAAAGCTTAAAGGTTCCATCAATAGACGCCTGGATTCTCATAGGCGCTAGCGGCATTATCGCCATCGCGCTTGGTTATACACTGCAAATATATGGCCAAAAGGTCACACCACCATCGCAAGCGGCATTGATTTTTAGCACGGAAGCCGTATTTTCGGCACTTGCGGGAATTTATTTCCTCGGTGAGGTGTTAGGATCGACCGCCTTAATCGGTTGTGTTCTGATGCTTGGTGGATCGTTAATGGCGCAATTTTATCCGCCGCTTAACCACAGGGCCACGGAACAAAAATCGCTTCCTTAAAGGCTGGCAATAACCATCACAACTTTCTTTTCTCCCTCGCTTTTCGTGAGGGAGAAGGGTTGCGATATTTTGACCGCTTTAAATCCGGCTTTATTATAAGCCGACTTTAATTGATCGGGCGAAAAACCAAAATCATCTTGTCCTGTATCAAGCCAATCCCACTGCACCAAAATTCCACCTGTTTTCAGCAATCCCTTAAGTAGGATTAATGTATCGACAAAATTCGGGACAAAGCCAAACACAGACGACGCTGTGATTAAATCAAATTGATTTGAGATATCGCCTTCTCTTAGTTCAAGCTGCAGCGCTTTTACATTCTTGATATTTTTATTTTTCAAAATGGAGATCATTTTTGCGGAACTATCAATAGCCGTAATGTGATTGGCTTTTGGGGCCATTTTTTCGGTTAAATTACCGGTACCACAACCGAAATCCAAAATTTTTAAACCCTCAAGATCAACTTCCGCCCTAAGCGTTTCATAAGTGTGATTGGCATAGATAATAACCCCTTCATTATCATTCCAGTCATCCGCATAATCGTCCCATTCATCACTCATAGTATAGTATCCGGATCAAAGTAACTTTTCTTCGAGTATGGCTTGATCGTTTTTCGAAAACCCAATGGCCAACTCATCTCCAAGATCAAAAATCGGCCTTTTTATCATCGCTTCATTTTCTACCATTAGTTTAATGGCCCCGGCCTCATCAATATTATCCTTAATATCATCAGGCAACTTCCGCCATGTGGTGCCCCGCTTATTTAAAACAAGCTCAAGCCCCAGCCTAGAGACAAAATTGGCCACCATATCTTCTGAAATGCCATCTTTACGGTAATCATGAAAATCATACTCAATGCTATTAGCATCCATCCATTTGACGGCTTTCTTCATGGTGTCACAATTTTTAATGCCATAAATTTTAATCATACTATTTCATTTACCTCATTGATATTATTCAGAGTTCATAATGACACGTATTGAATGTGTCGTTGCGATTAATCAACAATCGCCTGATAAACAAGCGCACGTAATTTATTTTGATCATCAAGACCGCCTGCGGGTATAAGTTGCGTTAAATACACGACCACCAAATTTTCTTTTGGGTCGATCCAATATACGGAATGATAGGCACCACCCCAACCATATGCATTTTGACTACCGGGTTTTCCATATTTGCCTAAATCGGTAATAATTTCAAAACCAAGCCCAAATCCTAATCCTGCACCATATGGAATATCACCAAGATGGTTTGTCGTCATCAGTTCAACCGATTTCCGACTTAATATGCGAACATCATTTAAGACACCACCGTTTAAAATCATTTGCAAAAATTTACCGTAATCCTCCGCGGTTGATGTAAGCCCTGCCCCGCCCGCGAAACTTTGACGTGGCCCATCAATATAATGTCCTTGCCCTACATGGCTAACACCTTCAAGCATTCCGGGATTATCAGCAAGAGTAATTTTATCACCCTTTAATGAATATACGGTCGCAATTCGGTCTCTTTTTTCTTCGGGTACAAAGAAACTCGTATCGTTCATCGTTAATGGATCTAAGATATTATCTTTTAAAAATTGATCCAGTTGCTCACCAGAAACAATCTCTATCACTGCACCAAGAATATCGGTGTTATACCCATAAACAAATTTCTCACCTGGATGAGCCGCTTGCGGCAGATCTGCCATGCGGCGGACGGTTTCGCGAATTGGTTCACTGCGCTCAGCCGCATACCATCCATAAATACCGGAATCTAACCATGCTTGTTCGCCGGGACCGTTGCCATAACTAATGCCAGCCGTATGGGTTAATAAGTCACGAATGGTAATTGACCGCTTTGCCGGCACAACAGTGTAACCGCCATTTCCGTCGTCCTCCGCAACCGTTGTGTTCATATATTCCGGCAAATATTTTCCAACAGGATCATTGATCAGCAATTGGCCTCGTTCCTGTAAAATCATAATACCTACACTGGTAATAGCTTTTGATTGTGACGCAATTCTGAAAATATCACTTCGTTCCATATTATCATTTGCTGCAACGTCACGCTGCCCAAGCGCTTTATGATAAACGGATTCACCATTTCTCGCGATATATATCACATTACCGGAAAGTTGATCTTGATCGATATAATCCTGCATGACTTTATCTATACGGTTTAATCGGTCCAAGGACATACCCTGATTAACCTGCGCTGTAGCCGAATTTGCAAGCGTGAGAATTAAGAAAATAAGCGCTGAAACATTAATTTTCTTCATTAATCTAGAATATATCATGGTTCTTCCCTCTTTGTATATTATGAGAATACTGTGACTTATTTTGAATTATCTGGCAAATGAAAAAAATCTTCTAAACTAAATCATAAAGCCCTAAGACGTTATCCATAGACAATCTTGATAATCCGTTATCATGTGAAACAATAAACCAACAGCGATGATGCGCATATAGGTGTTTTTTATAAGTAAGAGTGCTAAATAAAACCCAATAGCATAATAACTATGCAGTGGATGAAATCCAATGCTGCATCGATCAGGATCAAAAATCGGCGCCGCCAACAAATGATCGAGATCAACCAACATGGTCGCCATCATAATAACCCAAGCTTGCCGCCATCTCGGTTTAAAGAAAGCCCAAGCGATTGCACCGGGTGCGATCAAATGCAGGCTATAATGTACAATAAATTGTAATTCAGGCAATCATTCTACCCTATCTTTGGTAATTTCTTCAGGGTCCGCGTGAATGAATATCTCTGCCGTTGGATAAGCTTCCATCAGACTGTCTTCAACCTGATCAGAAATAGTATGCGCATCATAAAGGCTAATGCCACGCTCTAAATCTAAATGAAATTGAATAAAAATATTCATACCTGAAGACCTTGTGCGCAATTCATGAATATCGATGACACGTTCATGGGATTTGATGATTGAAACAATATTTTTCTTTTCATCATCATCCATTTCTTTATCCATTAACACGTCGGTACTTGCTTTAAACACTTCCCAAGCACTGTGTAAAAGGTAAAAACAGGCTATCGCGCCAAAGATAGGGTCCGCATAAATCATATTGAAATAACCCCCTAAAACCAATGCGATCGCCACACCGATATTTAATAGAATATCACCTGTATAATGCATTCCGTCTGCTTCAATGGCGATTGATTTGGTTTTCTTAGCCACATACCGCTGATAAAGAACGAGCAACAGGGTCAAAATAATGGAAGCAATGATAATACCTAAGCCAATTTCTGTTTTTCCAATTATCTGTGGGTTCTTAATTTTATCAAATACTTCGTAAACTAATAATAGTGATGTTGCCGTAATGATAAATGCTTGCAAAAGACCTGCTATGGCTTCCGCCTTACCATGGCCAAAACGGTGATCATCATCAGCAGGGGTAATGGAAAACCGTACCGCGATAAATATTATAATCGATGAAAGACTATCCATAACACTATCAAGTAAAGTACCAAATATGGCTACAGAACCACTATCAATATAACCCCAAGTTTTAAGACCGATCAGCGTCACCGCAACGCCAACCGAAGCAGTAGTGGCACGTTTTAATAAAACTTCCGATTGTTCTTTGGTCATTGAGTTATTATTCATAATGGGTCCAAGTCTTATTAGGGGTAAAGAGTTTCTGTATCCCAGTTGCCTTGTTCATTTCGTATGTATATATGACGGTCATGTAATCTAAATTTACGGTCTTGCCAAAATTCCATCCGTCGCGGCTTCATACGGAATCCGGACCAGAATTCTGGTCTCGGCACTTTACCAAGGCCAAACTTAGTCGTGTATTTTAAAATCCGTGCTTCAAATTCAAATCGTCCTTCCATTGGTTGGCTTTGTTTTGATGCCCATGCACCGATTTGGCTGTCTTTTGGACGGCTTGCAAAATAAGCGTCCGCTTCTTCGTCAGTCACTTTCGTTACATCGCCTTCTATGCGGATTTGGCGTGCCAAGCTTTTCCAATGAAAACAAAACGCCATATTTGAATTGCCTGCGATTTCTTGGCCTTTGCGACTTCCCAGGTTTGTATAGAAGGTAAAACCATCTGGTCCATGATCTTTTAACAGCACCATTCTAACCGATGGGCGTCCTTGACTATCAACTGTTGCAATTGACATGGCTTCGGCCATATCCTCAACTTTTCCGGCTTCTTCAAACCATTCGGCAAATCTTTCAAACGGGTCTTGCATTTTTTTCTAACCTTGTAATGCTTTATTTAAATATTAACTATATGATAGATAATAGAGAATAAACTTAGTTCAAGATAGAGGATAAAGAAATGACGAATGTTAAAAATATGTCAAAACTTACATTAATTTTGCTTATGTCATTATCAATTATATCTTGTACCAAAGAAGAAACAGGCACATTACTAGGTGCGATTGGTGGTGCGGTCATCGGCAGTGAAGTCACTGGCGATAATGGTATTGGTGTCATGATGGGCGCATTGGCAGGTGGTTATGCAGGGCGCAGCATCGGAAGTAAACTTGATGAAGCGGATCAGCAAAAAATGTATAATACAACTCAAGGTGCGCTTGAAACAGGCGTTTCAGGTGAAGCCTCAACATGGTATAACCCTGATAACGGCAATAGAGGAACGGTTACCCCACAACCCGCCTATAAAAGCACCGAAGGACAATATTGTCGCGAATATCAGCAAAGCGTTACTATTGGTGGTGAACCTGAAACTGCATATGGCACAGCGTGTCGCATGCCAGATGGTACTTGGAAAATTATAAATAGCTAACTATATTAATAGAAGAGTTTACAGAAAAATTCATATAATTTACAGAAAAATTCATATAAAATGAGTTAAGAATAGAATATGAAAGATCCGTATAAAGTTCTTGGCGTGTCAAAAGACACAAGCCAAGCCGATTTAAAAAAGAAATATCGTCAGCTCGCGATGAAACTTCATCCGGATCAAAATCCGGGTGACGACAAAGTTGCTGAACAATTCAAGGAAGTGTCGGCCGCATACACATTACTAAGCGATGAAAAAATGAAAGCACGATATGACCGCGGCGAAATTAACGCGGACGGCAGTGAAAAAGGGGTTTTCGGCTATCAACGCCAACATGCTGGCGGCGGTAACCCATTTGGTGGTGGTGGGTTTGGCGGCGGCGGCGGAAATCCATTTGGTTCCGGTTTTGATGCTGAAGATTTATTTTCAAGTATTTTTGGTGGTGGTGCTGCAAGAGGTGGTGCTGGCGCATCCCGCGCGAGATCAGCCGTTAAAAAACGCGGTGAGGATAAAACCTATACTATTAACATTGATTTTCTTGACGCGGTTCTTGGTAGCAAAAAACAAATTAAATTAGAAAATGGTAAAACATTAAATATTAAAACGCCCGAAAATGTCAAAGAAGGACAACAAATCCGACTTAAAGGACAAGGACGTCCTGGTGTTGGTGGTGGTGCAAACGGTGATGCTTTAATCGAAGTTCACATTAAGAATCATCCATATTTTACCCGTAACAACAATGATATTGTTATGGATTTACCAATTACGATAGAAGAAGCAATTATGGGGGGCAAAGTGACCGTACCGACCGTAAACGGGAAAATTTCGCTAAATATACCGAAAAACTCCAATTCAGGTAAAACCATGCGCCTAAAAGGCAAAGGCGCGACCGACCCCAAAACGAAGAAGCAAGGCGATCAATTGGTTCGGTTAATGGTCATGATGCCAAGCGGGAAAAATTCTGAACTTGAAAGATCTGTAAAAAAATGGTCCACTAAATTAAAAGAAACAGAAGCAAAAAACATTCGTGGACATTTGGATTAAATGGAAAAACCCGTCGCTTTCATAAAATTTCTTTTTAAAGCAATCGCCAATTTTAATAAGCATGATGGCATGGTCATGGCCGGACACCTTACCTTCTTAGGAATGCTCGCGCTTTTTCCGTTTATTATTTTTCTCGTATCTCTAGCCGGTACATTTGGACAATCTGAATCAGGTATCGAAGCCTTATCATGGCTTTTTGACAGTATGCCAACCGATGTTGCATCCGTTCTAAGAGCCCCTATTGAACAAATGGTGACAACAACCAATAAAGGTATCATGACCTTTAGTATTATTGGCGCTATTTGGGTGTCATCATCTGCTATTGATGCGGCGAGATTAGCAATAGTTCGTGCCTATTCAACCGTTACTAGACGCCCATACCTTAGACGTCGTGCAGAAGGTTTGTTATTGGTTATCATGTCCGCAAGCAGTATTATATTAGGCATGACGGCTCTGGTTTTCGGACCAGTTATTTGGAATACTATTATTAAATATAGTCCCGTTAATGCAGATTGGGCATTTTTGTGGAATTTGGTCAGACTTTCGACGAGCTTTGCACTTATCTTTGGCGCATTATGTCTCGCGTATTTAGTCTTGCGTCCTCGTAGCCTTAAAGTCGCAGGTCCCCTTGCACCTGGTGCGCTTGGCGCTATAATTCTTTGGATGCTCGTCGCAAACACATTTTCTCTTTATCTCAAGTATTTTGGCAACTATGATGTCACCTATGGAAGCCTTGCCGGGGCTATTATCGCACTAGTGTTTTTCTACTTTTTAAGTGTCGGTTTTATATTGGGGGCGGAAATAAATGCGGAACTTTATCATAAAAGACTTGTAAAATTAGAAAAAAACAACCCAAGCGATTGAATTTTATGCAAAATTGTGTAGGATATTTCCCAATTGATATAATCAATAATATCATTTAAAAGCATTTGGGATAATCACCCAGAGGAATGAGAAATGGCTGAGAAAAAAGGACTTCTGTCGGGAAAGCGCGGTATCATTATGGGGGCCGCCAATAATAGATCTATTGCATGGGGTATCGCTAAAAAGGCCGCCGATGAAGGCGCGGAACTTGCGTTTACTTACCAAGGCGAAGCACTTGAAAAACGTGTGCGCCCGCTCGCGGAGAGTGTGGGATCAAATATTGTTCTTCCTTGTGATGTAACGGATAATGATTCTATCGATGCTGTATTTGCTGAATTAGAAAAAATCTGGGGTAAACTTGACTTTCTTGTGCATGCTATTGCCTATTCCGATAAACAAGAGCTCACTGGAAGATATGTTGATACTTCGCTTGAAAATTTCACCAAAAGCTTGCAAATTTCTTGTTATTCTTTTACCGCTGTAGCTCAGCGTGCTGAAAAATTAATGACCGATGGTGGCAGCATGATAACACTTAGTTATTATGGCGCAGAAAAAGTAATCCCGCATTATAATGTAATGGGTGTGGCAAAAGCAGCACTTGAAGCCAGCGTCAAATATCTTGCGCGTGATTTAGGTCCAAAAAATATTCGTGTGAACAGTATTTCTGCTGGCCCTATTAAAACACTTGCCGCTTCTGGAATTGGTGATTTCCGTTATATTTTAAAATGGAACGAACTTAATTCGCCTATGGGTCGTAACGTCAGTATTGATGAAGTCGGCAATGCAGGTGCATATTTCTTAAGCGATCTATCATCCGGCGTTACTGGTGAAAACCATCATGTTGATGCAGGTTATCATGTAATGGGAATGAAACGCGAAGACGCCCCGGATATCACCCTCAATAAGGATTAGTAGTTATGTCAGACAATTCCTTCGGTAAATTGTTCCGGGTAACCACCTGGGGCGAGAGTCACGGCCCGTCTATAGGATGCGTCGTCGATGGTGTACCGCCGATGTTACCCATAACCGAAGAAGATCTGCAAGTTTATCTCGATCAAAGAAAACCAGGACAAAATCGATTCACCACTCAAAGAAAAGAACCTGATCAAGTGAAAATCATGTCAGGTGTTTTTGAAGGCGTAACTACTGGTACGCCAATAAGCCTCGTTATTGAAAATAAAGATCAACGGTCAAAAGACTATGGTGACATCAAAGATAAATACCGCCCGGGACATGCTGATTTCACCTATATTGAGAAATACGGCATACGTGATTACCGTGGCGGCGGACGCTCATCGGCAAGAGAAACCGCAATGCGTGTCGCAGCTGGTGGTGTTGCAAGGAAGATACTTGGTGAAAATATTAAAATTACCGGTGCAATGGTTCAAATGGGCGAAAAGAAAATCAATCCTGAAAATTGGGACGATGAACTCATCAGTCAGAATCCATTTTGGTGCCCAGACGCTAAAATGGTGCCCGAGTGGGAAAAATACCTCGATCAAATTCGTAAATCAGGCAGCTCAATTGGTGCTGTCATCGAAGTGCGCGCAAGTGGTGTTCCAGCCGGTCTTGGCGCGCCGATTTATGGTAAGCTGGACGGTGATTTAGCCGCCGCAATGATGAGCATTAATGCTGTAAAAGGCGTTGAAATTGGAGCGGGGTTTGGAAGCGCCGCTTTAACTGGTGAAGAAAACGCCGATCAAATACGTATGAAGGACGATAAACCAAATTTTCAAAGCAATCACGCAGGCGGAATTCTCGGTGGTATATCATCCGGTCAGGATGTAATCGTCCGTTTTGCCGTGAAACCAACATCATCCATTTTAACGCCGCGTGATACCGTTGACCGTCACGGAAACGAAACCGAAATTTTAACCAAAGGGCGCCATGATCCTTGTGTTGGTATACGTGCCGTTCCCATCGGTGAAGCAATGATGGCATGCGTGCTTGCGGATCACTTAATGCGCCATAAAGCGCAATGCGAATAAAAGATGACTTCATTCCCACCAGAGCAAATCTGCGGACCTTCTGCCTGGGTGGGAATGAATATGGAAAAAGAACCAGACCTTTGGTTAAAAACATTTTCACTTGATGAAATTAATGAACTTGAAAAAGCCGCAGATGATTTTTTATCATCATCACTTTCTATAGGTGACTTATCAATTGAAAATTTTCCTCTGCCAAAACTTTCAAAACGGTTTAATGCGTTAAAAGAAACATTAATCCATGGCCACGGTTTTGAAGTTATTCGCGGACTTCCCGTAACAAACTATTCTCAAGAAAAAGCGGCCACTATTTTTTGCGGTATAGGCGTTTATTTAGGGTCAGCAAGATCACAGAATGCGGCCGGTCATATCCTTGGCCATGTCAGGAATATTGGTGCAGATGCCAATGATGTTAATACCCGTATTTATCAAACAGCAGAACGACAAACTTTTCATACGGATTCCGCAGACATCGTGGGTTTAATGTGCTTAAAAACCGCAAAAAAGGGGGGCGGTTCATTACTCGTCAGCACGGAAACCATCTATAATGAAATGAATAAAAGAAGGCCCGATCTTCTTAAGCTCCTTTTTGAACCAATCGCCACAGACCGCCGCGGCGAAATTCCGCAAGGAGAAAAACCCTATTTCGAAATTCCCATTCTCAATTGGTATGACGGTAAATTAACAGGCATGTATCAACGCCAATATATTGAAAGTGCCCAGCGTTTTCCTGAAGCAAAACGCCTTACAAAAATGCATATTGAAGCCATGAATTTATTTGATCAGTTGGCCAATGACCCTAAATTACATTTACAGATGGAATTAAAACCGGGTGACCTTCAATTCGTTTATAATCACTCACAACTTCATGACCGTGAGGGGTTCGAAGATCACCCAGAACTTGAAAACAGACGTTATCTTTATCGACTATGGATATCACCAAAAGGCGACCGGGAATTGCCGGAATGTTTTAAAGAACGTTTTGGCTCCATAGAAATAGGAAACCGTGGTGGTATTATTACCGAAAATACAAAGCTCACTTTTGAATTGGACTAAGTTTAAGCAATCACCTAATAATCCCAAAACCATCTTACCGATAAATTATTATCATTATCCATCGTTCTTCTGGTCACAAGGGAAAGATTACGTGTTAAGTCAATTTCCACACTAGTCGCTGTTTCACCCGTTGCAGGTGCTGTGGAAACCTCAACATAAACATTGTTGGTTAAATATTTTCCGCCCGTGATAGTCGTACCATATTCACGGCCATTATCATTATCAATCGATAAGCGATCGACACCAATCGCGCGGCGGATCCCACCAAGGATACCCTGACCACCCCCGTTTGATAATGAATAGACGGCTGACGCCAATTGAACCGCTTCAACGGCCGTAAGTTCAGCAACGGATGTTCCAAATAAAATGCGTGATAAGACCTCATTTTCTGGCAAATATGGCGTGGAACTTAACTCAAGTTTTGGGTTAGATGCCTTGCCGAAAATCCGTAAATTTGCAGTCATTTCAAGCATGGCATGTTCTGCTGCTATTTCAATAACAGGATCATTACTTTTATCATTTGGAAACGCAAAGTTTCCGCGTTTGAGTTCAAACCTTTTTCCTGAAAATTCAAAAAATCCACGAATTAAATTCGCGGTTCCACCGATAATGGGCTCTTCTGACGTTCCCGAAATTTTCAAGTCTGCGCCCCACTCGGAATCAAGTCCGTAACTTGTGACAAATAACTGGTTTGGCACAACCAAGTTTAAATCGAGCTTTATAGAGCCAAGGGCATCTTCTTGCTTTTTTTGCGCTTGAAGTGTGCCTTCATCGTTAATTTCTGTTACATCGAGTTCTGCGATTGCAACACCGCCTTGCTCAACCGCACCAATACTCTCATTTTCAACCGTTATATCACCAGATAGAGACGTCTTCTCCGCGCTTCCAGTTCTATTTGATTTGTTAGAGTGTTTACGTGTCATCTTCGTTCCTTCGTCATTACGATGAAACAAAAACACTCTCTTATGCAATACCCTTAATTAGTCCAACTTGGTC
>Ga0181597_10004109_pt1 | contig 14614 bp, 14 predicted proteins | sample 041ome_5_FD_148647 | JGI IMG/M metagenome (GOLD analysis project Ga0181597, IMG submission 148647) | Coastal salt marsh microbial communities from the Groves Creek Marsh, Skidaway Island, Georgia - 041403US metaG (spades assembly) | ecosystem: Environmental > Aquatic > Marine > Intertidal zone... | reverse complement strand
GTTATCAATTCTAGCTTACCTTTACAAGCTTTCTCAAAAGGAAAGTGTTTAATAAATTGTGGTCTTGCGCCTACAATAGCTACTATTTTCATTTATTATTAAATGGATGGTTTACAACCTTTTTTTTAGCAAAAGGATGATACTCTCCTTTTAATCCAATAGGTTCTGCGTTTCTTATTTTATGAACAATTTCGATTGACTTTCTAGCATCATCGAGCCCAAAACCCTGACCTCGCATAATCCCATCATATACTTTTGTGTGTAAATCTGTAAATCCACCACTAAACTCAAGTTCTTCTCCTCCAATAGTTATAGATCTATATGTTCTTTGACCCATTTTTTTAATTTTTTCAGGTAAAACATCATAATTTATAGATAAAAACCAACGAACCCTTGCTCTTTCAAATTCTAGATAACCCGATGCTCTATCATGTGTTTGAATATGTACTATATTTTCTTTAACATCTCCAAAAATCCAAGAAAGCATATCATAGAAATGGACACCTATATTCGTTGCAATACCGCCAGATTTATCAAAATCGCCTTTCCAAGAAGTATAATACCAATTTCCTCTAGAGGTTAAATATGTTAAATCTATATCAAATATTTTATTCTTAGGTGCTGCATCAACTTTTGCTTTTAAATCAACAATACTTTTGTGTAATCTTAATTGCAAAATATTCCAAATACGCTGTCCAGAATCTTTCTCAATATTTTTTAATGCGTCTATATTCCATGGATTTAATACTAGTGGTTTTTCACAAATTGCATCAGCTCCTCTGCGTAATGCCATTCTAATATGAGAATCATGTAAATAATTTGGAGTACATATACTGACATAATCTAATGTAATTCCATTATCATATTTTAATTTTTCTAAATGACGATCAAATCTTTCTGGTTCCACAAAAAAATCAGCATTTGGAAAGAAACTATCCATTATGCCAACACTATCAAATCTATCGAGTGCTGCAATTAGATGATTATTTGTGTCTTTTATCGCATTTAAATGCCGTGGAGCTATATAACCAGATGCTCCAATTAGTGCAAAATTTTTATTCATTTATTTTATGTACTAAATTATTACTTAACTTATATTTAAAACCTGTGTTATCACAAATTGCTATTCCTGAGCTATCGAAATTTAATCGTTCTCCAAACTCACTCATCCATCCAATATTTTTAGCAGGATTACCTACCATTAACGCATAGTCAGGCACTTCTTTTGTAATTACTGCTCCTGCTCCAACGAATGCATATCTGCCAATATTATTTCCACATACAATTGTTGCATTAGCTCCAATTGAAGCTCCTTTTTTAACAATTGTTTTCATGTATTCATCTTTTCTAATTACTCCACTTCTAGGGTTAATTACATTGGTGAATACCATAGAGGGACCAAGAAAAACATCATCTTCACAAACCACTCCGGTATAAACCGATACGTTATTTTGAATTTTAACATTATTTCCTAATTTAACATCAGGTGATATAACAACATTTTGTCCAATGTTACATTTTTCTCCAATTACTGAATTTTTCATAATATGAGAAAAATGCCAAATCTTTGATTCCTTTCCAATTTGAGAGGGCTCATCAATGTATGAACTTTCATGAACGAAATAATCTTTCTTTTCCATTTTATATTTTATTAAAAAAATCTTTCACTTTTTGAATTATGAATTCTTGGGAGGAATTTTCAATTTCAGTGTGAATTGGGAGTGAAAAAACAGTATTACACAATTGTTCCACACCAGCTATTGTAAAATCACTATTAACATAATTACTAAATGCTTCTTGTTTATAAAGTGGAACTGGATAATAAATCATCACAGGAATATTATTTTCTTTTAGGAAATCAATCAAAGAATTTCTTAAATCAGGTACAGTCTTTAATGTATATTGATGGAATACATGTGTCGAATTATGTTGTCTTTTTGGAATTGATAATTCCGGGATTTCTGAAAAACTTTCATCATAAATTTTAGCCATCTTGTTTCGGGAAAAAGAATAACTATCCAAATAATTTAATTTAATATTTAAAATTGCAGCTTGAATTGAATCTAATCTTGAGTTACAACCAGTTAACTTGTGATAATACTTGACTTCTTGACCATGATTTGATATTATTTTAAGTTTTTTAGCAATTTCATCATCATTTGTAAACATTGCACCCCCATCACCATAACAACCTAGGTTTTTTGATGGAAAAAATGAAGTAGTTCCTATATGGCCAATAGTCCCGGTACTTTTTACAGTACCATCACTAAAAGTATATTTAGCTCCTATTGCTTGAGCATTGTCTTCAATTACATATAAACCAAACTCCTTAGCTAAATCAATAATACCTTCCATATCCGAAGATTGCCCAAAGAGGTGTACAGGAACAATTGCTTTAGTTTTACTTGTTATATGAGGTCTAATTATATCAGCGGTAATATTAAAAGTATCTGGATCTACATCAGTCATTACGGGTGTTAATCCCAAAAGGGAAATAACTTCAGCAGTTGCTACATAGGTAAAAGACGGACAAATAACTTCATCACCAGGTTTTAAAGACAAGGCCATGAGCGCTATTTGAAGAGCGTCTGTTCCATTTGCGCAAGGAATTACATGCTTTACATCTAAATATTTTTCTAATGATTCGGCAAATTCTTTAACAATTGGACCATTTATAAAACTAGTTGATTCTATTGTCTGAATTACTGCAGAATCAATTTGATCTTTGATCTTATTATATTGACCTTTTAAGTCAACCATCTGTATATTTTTCATCTATTCTATAATCTTGAATTGACTAAGTTTCTGGGCAAAAATCCTTTTAAATCATATACAACACTATTAGAATCCTTCTTTAAAGATTCAATGTCTATCAACGAAAATTTCTTGTGTGATACCGCCAATAATATTCCATCATATTTTTCTGTAATCTTTTCTAAAAGATTTATCCCATATTCATGTTTTACTTCTGCAGGACTTGCTTCATAATCGTAGGCATCAACTTCAAAACCAAATTCTATTAATTCAGTGTATACATCTGCAACTTTTGAGTTGCGTATATCTGGACAATTTTCTTTAAATGTAACTCCCAGAATTAAAATTTTAGAACCCATTATTTGTTTTCCCGACTTTATAAGCATTTTGATCATCTTGTTTGCTACAAAAGTGCTCATGTTATCGTTTACCCGCCTTCCACTTAATATAACTTCTGGATGATAGCCAAGGTTTTCTGCTTTGTATGCTAAATAATATGGATCTACACTTATACAGTGTCCTCCAACAAGTCCAGGTTTGTATTTAAGAAAATTCCACTTAGTGCTTGCAGCGTCAAGAACATCTTGAGTATCTATGCCTACTTTGTCGAATATTAGAGCTAATTCATTTACAAATGAAATATTAACATCACGTTGTGCATTTTCAATGGCTTTACTAGCTTCTGCCACTTTCATACTTGCTGCCTTAAAAGTACCTGCAGTAATAATTGAATTGTATAAATCATCTACAAAATTAGCAATCTCCGGAGTTGAAGCCGAAGTTACTTTTTTGATAGTAGTTAAGGTATTTACCTTATCACCTGGAACAATTCTCTCTGGTGAATAACCACAATAAAAGTCAGTGTTGAAAATCAATCCACTTGCTTGTTCTAATAATGGTACACACACCTCTTCTGTACATCCTGGGAATACTGTACTCTCGTAAATAATAATGTCTTCTTTTTTAATGATATCACCAATCATTTTTGAGGCACTTCTTAATGGGTTTAAATCTGGAGTTTTAAATTCATCTATAGGTGTAGGAACTGTTACAATATATATATTACAATCTTTAATGTCACTAATATTTGCACTAAAAGTAAGCTGTTTAGCGCTTTTTATTTGCTCATTTGTAGCTTCATTGGTAAGGTCAATCCCTTTTTTTAAATCATCAATTCTAATCTTATTAATATCAAAACCTAGGGTTGGATATTTTTTTCCAAATTCAATAGCCAAAGGAAGACCAACATATCCTTGACCAATCACTGCAATTTTAACATTTTCTAAATTCATTTTTTAAGAATATTTTTATTATGATTTAAATATCTAATTATGTTTATCATTAATCTTATAACCTCCTTGTTTCAAATACTGATCCTTTTGCATCAACTTAATATCAGATTGCATCATGTCTTTTACCAGAGATGACAAATTATGTTCTGGCACCCAACCTAATTTTTCTTTTGCCTTGGTAGGATCTCCTATTAACAAATCAACCTCTGTTGGTCTAAAATAAGCGGAGTCTATCGATAAAACTTCTTTTCCCTTTTTTATTTGAAATAAAGATTTTGTCGATTTTACAACAAATGCTTTTTCATTAATTCCTGTACCCTTAAATTCAAGTTCTATACCTACGCATTCAAATGCCATTCTTACAAATTCTCTAACCGTGGTTGTCTTTCCAGTAGCTATTACCCAGTCTTCAGGTTTTTCTGCTTGCAAAATCATCCACATCATACGAACATAATCTTTAGCATGACCCCAATCTCGTTTGGCATCTAAATTTCCTAAGTAGAGTTTGTCTTGTAAACCTAAAGCGATTCTTGCTGTTGCTCGTGTAATTTTACGAGTTACAAACGTTTCTCCTCTTCTTGGGCTTTCATGGTTAAATAAAATACCATTACAAGCAAACATATTGTAAGCTTCGCGATAGTTTTTTGTAATCCAAAATCCATATATTTTTGCTACACCGTAAGGGGATCTTGGGTAGAATGAAGAATTTTCGTCATAAAATCCTTTTTCATTTTTATTCTCTGGCATTCCACCATATAATTCAGAGGTAGATGCTTGATAAACTCTAGTTTTTTTCTCTAAGCCAAGTAATCGAACTGCCTCTAAAATACGCAAAGTTCCTAATCCATCAACATTTCCTACATATTCTGGGGTATCAAAAGATACCTTCACGTGAGACATGGCTCCCAAATTATAAATTTCATCTGGTTGGCATTCTTCAATGATTTTTGTCAAATTCATGGAATCTGTTAAATCTCCATAATGCAACTTTAAACGTTGGTTTGGATCGTGAGGATCTTGATACAAGTGATCTATCCGCTCTGTATTTAATGAAGAAGCTCTTCTTTTAACTCCATGAACTTCATACCCTTTTTCTAATAATAGCTCTGTTAAATAAGAACCATCTTGACCTGTAATTCCTGTTATTAATGCAACTTTCATTTTTATAATTTTATTTCTTTAATTATATCTGAATTTTCTAGAAACCAATTGTATGTTTTTTTAATTCCGTCTTGTAGTTTAGTTGAGTACTCCCACCCAAGTTCTTTCATTTTGGAAACATCCATTAGTTTTTTTGGCGTTCCATCTGGTTTACAATCATCCCAAATAATATTTCCTTGATGTCCGGTAATTTTTTGAATCGTCTCTGCCAATTCTTTAATTGTAATATCTTTTCCAGAACCTACATTATATAAATGCTCTGGTAATTTGTTTTCTAAAGCAAATACCACAGCTTCTGCCATATCATCTACAAATAAAAACTCCCTTCTAGGATTTCCACTTCCCCAAAGTGTAACGTCTGAATGTTTATTTATTTTGGCCTCGTGAAATTTACGCAGCATAGCTGGCAATACATGCGAGGATTGCAAGTCAAAATTGTCAAAATATCCGTACAAATTCGTTGGCATCAAACTTATATAGTATTTATTGTACTGTCTACGAATGGCTTGACATGCTTTTAATCCAGAGATTTTTGCGATGGCATACCATTCATTAGTCGGCTCTAAAGAATCTGTTAATAGGTATTCTTCTTTTAGCGGTTGCTTAGCAAACTTTGGGTAGATACAAGAACTCCCTAGAAAAATAAATTTCTCAATCCCAGCCTTTTGAGCGCCATCAATTAAATTATTTTGAATTTGCATATTATCCATTAAAAAACGGTAGGGGTTATTATTGTTTGCTAGAATTCCCCCAACTTTTGCTGCAGCAGCAATCACTAATTCAATTTTTTCTTTTTTATAAAAATCATTAACAGCTTTTTGGTTTCTTAAATCAAGTTCAGCGCTAGTTTTTCCGATCAAATTAGAATAACCTTTAAATTCCAATGCTCTCCAAACCGCAGAACCTACCATTCCTCTGTGACCTGCAATATATATTTTAGTTTTTTTAGTAATCAATTAACTATATTTTTATAGACTAACTCAAATTATCAAGTTTATTTTCTTCTATTAAAGCTCACAGATCGGCCTTCTTTTTCTTCCCAGTCTTTTTCTGGTCTTACTTTTAGGTTTGTTTTCCAGCCTCCTTTTATAGTATTTAATTCAATATCATATCTATTAGAGAAAGATAAAAGAGCATTAACATCTTTTGGAAAACACGTTCCACCGAAGCCGGGTTTCCCATCGTGCCCCGGAACATTTAAATGACTGTCTCCAATCCTTTTATCAGACGCAAAACCCTTTAATGCATCTTCCCAATTAGCTTCAACTTTATCACAAAGTAGTTTAAACTCATTCATAATACTGACTTTGGTTGCAAAAAAAGTATTGTTCATGTACTTAGTAAGCTCAGCTGTTTTTGAATCTGTTTGAATTATATTTTTAATTTTAAATCTTTGATTAAATAAGGTTTTTACTTTTTCAGTGAGCGATAACTCCCCACCTAAAATAATTCTGGATTGAGTAAGCATGTCTAGCTTTGCGTTTCTTTCTGTGAGAAATTCAGGAGAAAAAATAATTTTAATATTTGAATATTTTTCAGATAAACTTTCTGTAGTTCCTGGTAAAACAGTAGATTTTAATATATAAATTGGTTCCTTAGTAGCATTTTCAAAAGTGCTTTCAACGTATGATAAATCTTGAGATCCGTCCTCAAACATTGGTGTTGGTACGCAAATAAACACAAAATCACAAGAGTGCACAGATTGTAGATCGTTTAAACTCTTTAAAGGATCTGTATCGTACACATAAATGTCTGAAACTGAGGAAAAAGCAAACGAAATGGCATCACCTACAAACCCATTTCCAATAACACCTACTTTAAATTTTTTCATCAAAATTTATTTTTTTAAACGAGTTTTAATTTCTGTAGTTGAAAAACGATGCTCTCTTGAGTTGTAATATATTTCTATTCCTTTTTCTGTACAATACTCTTTTCCTGTAAAATCAATAGTTTTATATTCCTCTCCAATTATACGAACATCTATTTTAAACGATCGCAGTATATCCTCAACATCTTGCTCTGAAACATATGGAATAATCTCATCTACATACTTGGATCCTTTTAATTGAATATATCTTTCGATTATCGACTGAGAAGGAGTATTTTTAAAAGATCTTTCAAGAGATGGATCTAGTTGCAGGCCTACAATTAAATAATCACATTGTTTTTTTGCCTCTTTTAACATCATTACATGTCCAGCATGTAATAGATCAAAAGAAGAAAACGTAATTCCAACTCTCATAATTTTATTTTGTTTAAGAATCTCAATAGTTTTATAAAAAAGTAAAACTTATAATCAAGCACTTGTATACTATATAAAAGGCTTCGCCAAAAAAGTCACAATCTAATGTGCAAATCTAATTGATTTTTTATAATTACTAAGCTTCAAAAATAGTTAGTGAATTTTGTTTTAAAGACTTATTTGAAACAAAAAAACTAACTTTTCTTTTTATTTTTTTTTGAATTTTTGGAGATATCTCATCCAAATACTCTTTATTTATATTATCCCCAACAATCAAAATTTCTATAAGCCCAGTATCAATTCCTTTAGCATAATCTCCAAGAATCATAATTTTTTTTACATCTCCAATTCTATTATAAACCGATTCTAAAATTTCTTCAATTCCAAGGTGCTTATGAACAATTTTTTGTATAATTTTAAATAAGGGGTGGGAAGCATTAGCCTTATAAATAACTTTGTTGTTTTCGCTGTGTTTTTCTAAATACCCTGCAGAAGATAAATTATTTAATTCTTTTCTAACAGAATTAGTTGATTCTCCAAATTCATTAGCAAGACTATTTAAATAACCCTTATTTGCAATATTTAAAAAAAACTTAATAAGAAGTCTTAGTCTAGTTTTTGATGTGATCAATGATTCTAACATATTATAAGTAACAAAAGTACTTGATTTTTTTATAATTAAAAAATCATATTTTTACAGATATTGTGTTTAAATGAAAAAAACTGTTTTGATCACTGGAGCCGCAGGATTTTTAGGATCACACTTATGCGATTATTTTCTTTCTAAAAAATACAAGGTAATTGGGATAGACAATTTAATAACAGGTAATTTAAAAAATCTATCACACCTTAACTCAAATGTAGATTTTAAATTTAAAGAAATTGATATTACTGAGGATTTTAAAATAGATGATTCTATAAATTATATACTGCATTTTGCTTCACCAGCCAGCCCGATTGATTATCTTAAAATCCCACTGGAAACTCTTAGAGTAGGGTCCTTAGGAACTGATAATATTTTAAGAATAGCTTTAAAAAAGAATGCCCGTATTTTAATTGCTTCAACTTCAGAAATTTACGGTGACCCTTTAGTCCACCCACAGCCTGAAGAATATTTTGGTAATGTTGATCCTGTTGGACCTAGAGGGGTTTACGATGAAGCAAAGCGTTTTCAAGAAGCCTTAACCACTGCTTATCACACATATCACGGATTGGATATAAGAATTGCAAGAATATTTAATACTTACGGTCCAAGAATGAGAGTAAATGACGGGAGAGCAATTCCCGCATTTATAGGACAAGTTTTACGAAATGAGAGCTTAACAGTGTTTGGGGATGGCTCTCAAACTAGATCTTTTTGCTATATAGATGATATGGTTGAGGGAATTTATAAGCTCTTACATTCAAACTACACTAAACCTATTAATTTAGGTAATCCAGACGAAATAGCCTTGATTGACTTTGCTAAAGAAATCATAGCTATGGGCGGAGCTAATAATAAAATAGTTTTTAAGCCTTTACCCTTAAATGATCCTATAAAAAGAAAACCGAATATTAATAAAGCAATTAAAATTTTAAATTGGCACCCTCAAGTTTCAAGAAAAAAAGGACTAGAAAATGTTTTCAACTATTTTAATAGCTTAGATTTCGAAGAATTAAATAAAAAATATAATAAATTTGCTTAAAAAGTATAAAATAACATACGTGGAAAAACACTTTCCTATCAATTTACTAAAAATCTTAGTTCTATTTTTTTTAGTTGATTCCTGTTCATACCCTGAACTCTCTAGAGATGAATTGATTTATGACAATGATTTTGAAAGTGGAAATTTTACTGAAATTGATGGTAAAGCTACTTCTACTTTTAATAATACTACAGTTCTTGGAGATTTCAATAATGATGGTTTTACCTTACATTTAGAAAATACTGGTGACCATGATTATGTTTTTATTTCTTTTGATTTATACATTCATGGTACTTGGGATGGCAATTTTAATGGGTTTCCTGAGAATGATAAACCAGATAAATGGATTATGGAACTAAATCCAGATATGGACTTAATAAATGATAGTTCAAATGATAGGTTTGTTACCACATTTTCCAATAGCCCTTGTTTTTCAAATTATTGTTTAAGACAGTCCTACCCTGAAAACTACCCTTATGATAATAACCCAAAAACTGGAAATAGTAATACAAGATTACCAAAAATTTGTACAGACTCCTTTTTTGGGGGGAAATCAACTCTTTACAAAATTGAAAAAGGGTTTAGACATTCAGGTAATGCCGTTGTCATAAGATTTTACGACGAACTATATCAACCTAATGCAATAGATAAAGACGGGATAGTTCAATCTAAATGTGATGAGAGCTGGTCTTTAGATAATCTAAAAGTTAGGGTAATTTCTTATAAATAATGAAATATAAATTCTTCATATTTTTATTTTTTATATTTTTAAATTCATTTTCTCAGACAATTAATCTTAATGAGTCTGATTTGACTGATTATTTAAGAACCTCTCAACTTCTAGGAGAATTTAAAAGTGATGTTTCCTTTACAGTTAAACCTTTTGATATCGGAACAAATGGATTAAAAATAGATAATGAGGTTTTTAATATCAAAGAATACTCACCAACAGTATTAACTTTTTTTAAAAATAATGGTAAAATAAAAATCCTTCCAATTGATTACAATATTGAATTCAATAGCCATCACCCTTATAATAGAAATAATGGAAGTATGATTCCAAATCGTGGCTATCAACACATATTAAGCGCAGGTATTTATGCAGAAATCGGACCATTATCTATTCAACTAAAACCTGAATATTTATATTCACAGAATAAAGATTTTGAAGGGTTTGGAGAAGGACCTAATGGTCATTATTCAGTGATTTGGGCCAAAAGGTACAAACTGTGGAACCGTATTGATATGCCTGAACGTTTTGGTGAAAAAAGTATTAGTAAAACTTTAATTGGGCAATCTAGTATCAGGTTAAATTTTAAAGGACTAAGTATTGGCGTTTCAAATGAAAATATTTGGTGGGGGCCCTCGATTAGAAATAGTATTATGATGAGTAATCATGCCAGAGGATTTAAACACATTACTTTTAATACAACCAAACCCTTAAAAACTAAAATCGGAAACTTTGAGTGGCAAGTTATCTCAGGCAGATTAGAATCTTCGGGATATTTACCTGCAAATTCTGATTTTCAGCACGCTGGAACTAATATTTATGTGCCTAAAATTAACCAAAATGGACGGACAGATGATTGGAGGTATCTCCAAGGCTTCTCTATTGCGTATTCTCCGAAATGGGTGCCTGGACTTTCATTGGGCTTTATTCGATGGGTACAAATGTATTCTGCTCTAGTTAAAGGAAAATATTGGTGGATGGAAGGTAGTCCAACATGGTTTCCAGCATTTAGTAATTTATTTAGAAAAAATGATAAATATGAAAATTACGAGGCGCAAACTAATCAAGCGGCTGGAGTGTTTTTAAGGTGGCTTTGGATGGATTCTCAGGCAGAAATTTATGTAGATTACCATCATAATGATTCTAAATTTAATTTAAGAGATTTATTATTAGATTCTGACCACAGTAGAGCCGTTACAGTTGGTTTACAAAAAGTTTTTAAAATAAATAATGATGATTTCTTATTTTCTTGGGAGTGGACACAAATGGAGCAAACCGCCTCTAGATTAATAAGAACTGCAGGATCATGGTACGAGCACAGTAACACTTATGACGGTTACACCAATGAAGGTGAAGTTTTAGGCGCTGGAATTGGCCCTGGAAGCAATTCACATTACTTTGCACTTACTAGAATTAGAGATAAAGAAAAACTAGGAATAGCTCTAGAGATTATAGACCAGGACAATGATTTTTACCATGAAGCTTTTTCTTCAGCTCGAGACCCAAGACGTTATTGGAAAGATTTTAATCTACACCTAAATTTCTCTAAGAAATATAAACAATTTTGGCTGTCTTCTAATATTATGTATTCAAGAAGTTTAAATTATCAGTGGGATTTAGAGGATACGGCGACTCCATATTATCATCCAGGAAACGATGTGAATAATTTTCACATGACCTTAAAATTAGCTTACTTAATTCCTTTGGCTAATTAAAGAGTTAAAAATATCTAAATACTGTTTAGCAACAAATTCCCAGTTGTATTTATCAGTAACTCCATTTGTTGATTTTGACCTGAGTTTGTCTATTAAGCTTTTTTCTTTTTCACAATAATCAATCTGGTTGATTATAGAACTTATTTCTTTATTAAAAAACAATCCAAACTTCCCTTTTTGAAGCATTTCCTGATTAAATACTGTATCTAGAGCCAAAATAGTGGAACCGTATGCCATGGCCTTAATCATAGTAGGGTTAGTTCCACCAAACTCATGGCCATGAACATAGACATAACAGTTGTGATATAATTCAGCCAGCAAATCTTGATCTTTTACATAGCCTGTGAAAATCAGTCTATCATCTTTTATTTTTTTCAAATTTGAAGCATAAGAATCTTTATAAGGAACATCCCCCACAATAACTAATTTCTTTTTTGAATTGGATTTCAAAAACCCCTTAATAATTAAATCGGCATTGTTATCTGGTATTAACCTTCCTATAACCAAGTAATACTCTCTTTGTTTTAAATTCCATTTATTTATTAAATCAGGATTTTTTGATTCTCTGATGTTAGCTCCATAAGCAATGACTTTAGAATCTCTTTTAAAAAGTTCTAAATAAACTTTTCTCATTTCATCAGAATCATTAATTATTTGATCATAAAAAAGAGTGGCCATTTTTGAAGCCCACTTAAAATAAATTGAACCCAAACCTTTCCATTTAGGCCTTAACCATTCCAAGCCATCTACATTAATAGCCGTTGGTATTCTAAATAGTTTAGTGATTAAGCCAAAAGGGCCATTAGCCGAGTTGACAACTAGTACTACATCCACACTTGAAAAACAAGCATGAATGATTGATAAAAAAGAGTGAATAGGTTGGGATAATATTTTTGTTTCAATAGTAGGAACATAAACAAGTTTTATACCCTTTATTTCTTTTGGTCTTTTTATAAAAAGACCTTTATGACAATAAACAGTGACATTACAACTCTTAAGAACCAACCTTTCGCTAAGCTGCTTTACAAAAGTTTCATAGCCGCTATACACATAAGGATATCCTCTAGTTCCAATAATAGATATGTTTATTTTTTTATTCATTTAAAGTAAATTATTTACTTGTTTTAAAATATTTTTATTAAACGACTCCGAACTAAAATTAATTTTAAAATTCTTTTTACTGTTCTCTAAATGCTTTTTTTGTAGCTTATTATTACTACAATACTCATTAATTAAATTGGCTGCTTTTCTAGAGTCATTAAACGGAATCAATAATCCATTCTTCCCGTTATCAAGAATTTCAATTGCACCGCCCAAATTAGTGGCCACTGATGGCAAATTGTTATATAACGATTCAAATAGTACTGTTGGAAGAGGATCTGGCGCAATTGCAGGATGAATAAATAAATCTGATTGTTTTAGAATACTCGAAATATCATTTCTAAAGCCCAAAAATTTAATATGATTTTCTAACCCTAGATCTTTAACTTTTTGTTTCATGCTTTTTTCATAAGATGAGTAACTTGGAAGCGTATCGCCTACAATTAAAAACTTAAATTTTGAAGATTTTTTAATAAGCTGATCTGCAATTTCGATTAAATACATGTGTCCCTTGTAAGGGATTAGCCTAGCCACACTAGTGATTACAAAATCATCCTTCTCTTTCTCAAGTTTGATTATAGAATCCATTTTTTTATATTCAATTCCATTGTAAACTCTTTCAATTTTGTGTTCATTAATGTTTTTAAGCCAATGAATTTTAACGCTATTTGATACTGTTAAAACTTTACTCGAAATTCTGTTAATTATTTTTCCACTAAAAATTTCATAGAGCCAGTTTCCTGTTGGGATTTCATGAACATGGAATAGACTAGGGATGCCATTTTTTTTAGCTGCAATTCCTCCAGAAAGAACAGTGGAAGTGTTAGTGTAAACTAAATCTATTGAACAATTTTTAATGTAATTTGATAAAAATTTTATCGCTTTAATGTTAATTACCAACCTATTAATAAGACCTAAAGGATTTAAATATTTTTTTCTAAGCACTCCCAATTTATGATAAGAAACCTTAATATCTTTTTTATTTAAAAAATCATCAAGCTTGCCTTTTTCAGGCAAAACAACATAGACATTAAAATCATTAGTTAAAAATAAATCAATTAATTGTAAAAATATTTTACTAGCACCATAAAGATCGTTTGAGCTATGAACTAATAAAATATTTTTTTTTGGGCTAATCATTGCTATCAAAAATAATTTCTTCAAAACCTTTAATGAAGTTTTTTCTACTAAATTTGTTAAGATGCATTATATTATTCTTTTGTTTTAAATTTTTGGATTTTAATATTGAAGTTATTTTTTTAGATAAAGAAATAGAATCTCCTACTTTAAAATATTCAACATAATCATCTCCGATTTCTCTAAAAACATCTATATCAGAACAAATAACTGGAATTGAAAATGACAAAGCCTCTAAAATGGGTATACCAAATCCTTCGTCTAATGAAGGAAATATATATATTCTTGCGTTTTTATACAATATACTTGCTTCTTCTTTGGAAACATATCCTGCCAAAATCACTTTGTCTTCGAGATTATTTTGAACAATAAACGTTTTGATTTCATTTAAAACCTCAGAATTACCATTGATTATTTTTGCTCCTGCAAGTACTAGTTTTAAATTGGAATCATCAACTAATTTAAATGCTTTGACTAGAGTAATTAAATCTTTTCTTTTTTCAAATGAGCCGATGTGTAATAAGTACTTTTCAGGTGTTTTGTAATTAGAAGATGAAATTTTATGAAAATTAAAACTTTGATAAACAACATTTATTTTTTTGTTTTTACCTAAAACTCGTATTAAATTATTTTTAGAATAATTGGTAGTGGTAACTATTTTTGTATTTCTATTTATGCCTATGTTAATGAGATTAATGAAATATTTTCTCCACAAAAAACTATAATTATTTTTCTGATCCCAAAAAAGTGAATCGTGCATTACAATAATTCTTTTAGCATTAAATGTAAATAGAGGT